>Ga0307489_10002204_pt1 | contig 13042 bp, 11 predicted proteins | sample SB12metaG_FD_202247 | JGI IMG/M metagenome (GOLD analysis project Ga0307489, IMG submission 202247) | Sea-ice brine microbial communities from Beaufort Sea near Barrow, Alaska, United States - SB 1.2 | ecosystem: Environmental > Aquatic > Marine > Coastal | place: USA: Alaska | collected...
CAGCATTGCGAGCTAATCAAGAAATGACCCGATCCGCGTACCATGACGATGACGATAATTTTCGCTTGTCATGGGCGCGGGTCCGGGCGCGCTCGCGCCGGCGGACCCATGGGGCGCCGGTCACCGGGCCCATATCCTGCGCGGCGCGCGGCCAGGTGGCGACACATCTTGGTCCGGCAACGCGCGAGGAGCCCGTCGTTGTACCACGCAGCGAACCCGGGCGACAGCGGAAGCGCGAGCGACCCATCGCTGGGCGATGCCGAGATCTCTGAATGACACCCTTCGCCCAGCACAGCGACCCCGCTTCCCGCAGCCCCCAGACGCCACGCCCAAGCCAGTTCCACCCGCGTTGACGCGACCGCACCGCTTCCTGGCTTGGGTGTCCATGGCTGCCGCGCGTGGAGCCAGCGGAGCGCGCGTTTCAAACGCATCCCTGATGCGCCTTGGCGAGACGAAGTCTTCCGCGAGTTTAAGAGTTCGATTACGCAACTATTCAATTGGTTCTGACATTCGGCCTGGTCCCTGATCGGTTCACGGACAGTCCATCATCTCCCCGCGTCCCTGGTTGTTCGATTGGCTGGATTCGGGGGATTCAGGGGGTAGTCTAACCGCAGAATGGGGTTAACAAAAGCCGGGATCAGGGCTCGATTTCGGTTTTTAGCGCGTGGCGGATTCGGTCCGGCAGTTTTGCAGGAACGCCAGATACGCCGGATGCCGGACGACTTTTTGGGCGATTTGGTGCAATTTCGGGGCCGCTATTGTGCAGGCGCGGCGCGGCTGGGCGGCGCGCGCCGGAGCCGGTCCGGCAGTTCGTCCTGTATCCGGCCGGATCCGACCGATCCGGCTACCGGATCCGTATCCGCCGCCGGATCCGGCTAAAAAACGAGCCCTCGGGGCCGGGATTGAACTGGTATTCATACGTCAATTCAGTCCACGATGAGAATCGAGGCTACTTTTGAGAACTCTGGCTACTACAGGGAAAAGGCAGAAACATAACATCCCGACCCCTTCTCTGAAGCGCTTGGCGTCCGTTCTTCAACAACAGCCGGGCTTGTTGCATCGCTGTGCGCGACAGCGGCGACATACGCGCCGCGAGTGTCATCTCCGCGCGAGGACACGATACACACCTCCCATGACATGACCACCACATGCCGCCCGCCGTTCGCGGCTCGGATACGAAGCAGGCAGCGCTTCACAGGGGGTTTCGCCGGTCCAAACACAGCAGGAACTGGGGGAAGCGGCGCATGTTCTCACATCACGGCTACCCGGAAAAGCGGCGGTAGAGGAGTCCACCTGCGCACCGGTTGTGGCCGCCAACCGGGTCGGCGCCTAGTATGGACTAGTATGAAAGACCCCCAACGTCGCACGGGCACCATGAGTTGCACGGCGTTGAGCGGCGCGCTTCAGATGGGAATATCGGCCGCTTCAAGATGAGAAAGTTGGGCAAAAGGGGTTTACGGCCTCCTGATTGGCTGATATGCGTTCCCTGCCTCCTGTTTGGCCACTGAGAAGCTGTTCTTAGTGGCCAATCAGGAGGCTCCAAAAAGGTTCATCGTGGACTGATTCAACGGGAGGCATTTCGAAACATTTATGATCTACTGAAAAAGTCCCCGTGTCGTTTAGTGAAATGAGTTTGGGAGTTGTGACTCGTCAAAAGGGGAATTGATCCGGAAGTTGTAGCTGGTCCGAATGTCCGGCCGGAACGGAAAGTGGTCGGTCCGGGAGTATCGGTTTTCGGTACCCCCACGTTTTGCCCATACGAAAAGTCGACGATCTCGACATGCCGAAATCACTATTTGTAACTATTCGCGGACACATTGAATCAGGAATAGGAATCCCTTTTATACAACAGGATCAGCTTTCGCAATTTCAGGCTGCGTTAATAGACGGTCGATTCACCACATAAACAGGAGCGAGGGGCCCTCGCGGCATCATCGCCGACGTCGACGCCAGGCGCGCGGTTTCTCCCCAACGAGACGCCTTGTTTCTGGGCTGCGAATAGCTTTGTAACGACGTGACGGGTACATGACTCGCGAAACGCCATACACAGAGCGCCGCATGAGGCCGCACCGCGCCGGCAAAGAGTGTGTCAGCGTTTTCGTCTTCTTGTTCTTCAAGCAGCAAAAACAATTTAGCCGGGCATGCCTTGCAAATTGACGCCGCCCGCCTGCGCCGAAAAGTCGCGCGTATGACCGGCGAGCACGCGCACGCGTTACAGTAGCACACGACAGTGCGCTTGTGTTATTTTCACGCGTCGTAACCTCCGCCGCCCGCGCCGCCCCACGTGATGCAAATGGTGTCTGTAAAGGGATTCCTGTTGTATAAAAGGGATTCATCTTCCTGGATAATAGTTTCTGCAAAGTATTTGACGGGGGCCCGCGGCCAGTACGAGTACTACACAGATCGGCCCTCTGTACCAGCTTACAACTAGAAACGGCAAAAAAATCGCGCCTTTTTTTCTTCGTTTTTTCAGGTGTAACACGTGTGATCACGTGTTTGATCACTGGAACACCATTCCCTCGGGAATTTCGAACGTTTGCAGTTTCGGAATAAATCATAAATCACGTGCAAATCACTTCGCTAGAAGGGGAAATATCGCACGTGTTAGTCGTAAGCTGGTACAGAGGGCCGATCTGTGTAGTATAGGTAACTATGTCTACTACTGATAAAATCCCCGAGTCGTTTAGTGAAAGCGCATCTTGAAACTCCTCGTGACTCGTCAAAACGGGAACTGTTCCGGGAGTTGTGACTCGTCCGAATGTCCGGCCGGAACGGAAAGTGGTCGGTCCGGGGGTGTCGGATCTCGACACCCCCCCCAACTTTGCCCATGCGAAAAATCGACGATCTCGACATGCCGAAATCACTATTCGATAGGGGCCCGCGGCCAGTAGTACCTTCGAAGGTATGGATTAGGTGCACATTATTTGAGAGAATCTTTGGACTCGGCCGATACAGGCGCTTTAAGCTGGCCGCTGAGAGCGAATGATGGCGCGATCGACAGCACGCGTGATGGCCGAACGATCGGTACCGCGGATCCAGCGTAGAACCCCGGCGCGCGCGCGTGCGCGGCATGCGCGTCGGGTTCATAGTGTGACTGTACATTTGATTATGTGAGAATGCTTTGGGTATGGCGATATTCGCCTCTACACGTCCGCATGATATCGTTTGTATGCCTCGCCCTGCGCCGGACACCTCCCCTAAGTCAACTGCAGCGCGAAACCCGCACGATACGTGAGGTGGGTCCGAAGGTGGCCCCATCGGATGGCACTGAGATCCTCTCCTAGGGTTGTCCAAATTCAACCTATCGGCTCTTTGCGCGACAGCCCCGCGGTTCTTGAAGCCTGCGGTCACTGTGTATCGCGGCTACAACCCGTAGGTCCGCCCGCCACGTTTGTGGGGTGATGCGGCGCCGGGAACACCCTAAACCTGGCGATCCCCAAGTCCAATTTAGGTGGGACAGGCGCTTATGAAGGCTTTGTGTGGCCGATGCTCGGGTTTTTGGCTGGCGGAAGCACCTACTTTTTGTTGGCTCAAACGACGCGTCCGGTCGCGTTTGGTCTGATGGGACCGAGAGCTGGAAGATTCTCGATGAACATAATAAAAAAACCGCCAAAACCATACCAAAATCAAATAATAGGACACGCTCAACAGACCAGGCACCTACCTCACATAAAATCGACTTCGCCGCGCCCTCCGAGGTGCGGTGAGCCCGTGCAGGTCACTAAGGCCTTACTCTGCGACCGACCACGTACACGTGCTTTTTTGCGTAGTTTGACTGCCCACACACGTGTGCAGCTTGGAGCACCTCACGTGTTGAAACTCGCTGTGTACCCCCTCATACACGTGGTCGGGATGCCCCTCGACTCGCATTTTGCGCAGCACTCCCTGCGCCGCGGCGCTGCGCGTGTCCCACCATGGGTAAAAAAGCCGCGTGCGCGGATTTGGCATGCGCCCCCGAGGGCACGGCGACGGGCCATGCCCCCTCCAGTATCGCACTTTGGTCGGCGAAGCGCGCCGGGTCGCCCCCTAGGGGTACGGGCATGAAGTTCGGGGGGTCGCATCGTGGCAGGGAGGCTCCGTTGGGTGTCAACGATCCGACCCGGTGCCCGGAATCCTCGTGATCACTGAGTTTGGGGGTGTCCGGCCAGTGTACGGCGTGTTTCGAGCGGTGTGCGACGCACGCTGCGCGGATGCGACCCCCCACATCATTTATGGCGCGTGTGCGCCCTCCACGGTGCATTCCGTCGAAATCCCACGGGGGACGGGCCCTCAGGTCAAACACGAATCAGTGCATTCCCCCTGATCGACCGTCTACGACGCGCTAAAATGTCTGAAACCAATTTTCGATCATGTGCCGCGATTTTAGGGTTTCTCCCTGATTTTGCCACTGATTTTGGCTTTTCAGAGTTTAGGGCTTCGGATGCCCCCCCCCTCCCCGCCTACTATACCTTTGCCATGTGGCCTGGACGGCTGCCTTGCGAGGGGTGTGAGTGTACCAAACTTTGGTGGAGGCACAAACTAAGTACCCTCCGACGATGTACTGAGTTTGGTACACTCACACCCCTCGCCAGGTAGCGTGCTCACATGGCACATGTTTTTCGAAATAGCTGAACTCGTTGTGGACGTGAGGGACGGGCCCCGCAAAGATGGCGCCCGCGATGCCCTGCGTCAGCGCGGTTCTCTTGGTCTATAATCCATAGAGAAACTACCACGTGACTCTCAAGTGACGACACGTGTTATATTCAGTTCCGTGAAAACGAACTTCAGAGGAAATGTCAGTGGTCGCGGGTCGGCACCGGGCCCCGGCCCGTGTCCGGCCGTGATGCGGTAGAAGTCTAGAACCTAGAATCGACGAAGGTACATCGTACCACACCGCCCCAGTGCTGGTGTCCGCCCGACCACCGCCGCCTTTGAGAACGCCGCCGCCTGCTCTTGCTGACACCCGCGTCTCTCCATCGGATTTGCCACTCATTCACGCCACCCAAGAACCCAGCCTTCCTTCGGCTGCTACTCATCCGACGCGCCGGACTCGCGCGGAACCAGGCCCGCTCAGTTGCGGCTCCTAACACAATCCTGCCAACATGGTGAGTGCCAAACTCAAGTGACCCAGCGCAGCGCCAGGGAAGATTTTTGTTCTGCCAAACGAGGACCTCTCCTTGCTCCACCCCACGGCCCCCTCCTCGCCGCCGCCGGCGCGCTGCGCCGCCTGCATCCCTCGGCGGCCATTGTATTAGCCCGCTGTCTCCGCGACTCGCCGAGCTTATACGTTACCTCAAAGCTTACTCATCTGTCGCCGACGCTGAGCCTCTTCCACTCCATCGCATTCAACCTCGTCAGGCGATGTTTGTGCTGTTCGAGTCAGCCTCGGGCTACGCCCTGTTCGAGGGGCTCGACATGGATGAGATTGGGCAGACGCAGGAAGCCGTCATGGAGACCGTATCGTACGTCCCTCTACATGCCACACCCGCCTCGGTGTTCAGCTTCCGCTGTCACGCCGCTACGTCCGCCCGATTTCTTGCGCGGCACGTCTCTTTCCGCGGGGGTGCATTCTCATCCCTTAGGTTATTCCGCATGGGCAACAGGGGCACGGGAGGCGGCGCATTTTTCTTTTTCTTTTCCTTCTTCCACCCGCCTGGTTCGACTCCTTACTCTCTCACCACTGATCCCTCTTTCAACCTCCGCGACCGCTCTGTGTTTGTCCGCGACAACAGAAACATGCAGCGTTTCGGCAAGGTTGTGAAGCTGAAGGGGTTCAAGCCTTTCACGAGCGCCGGGAACGCGCTGGGGGAAATCAACGCCATTTCAGAATCCGTATGCACCGAGGACCTCAAAAACTTCCTTGAGATGAACCTGCCCAAGGTGAAGGACGCGAAGAAGGCGGGGGCGAGTCAACAGTGAAACCCTCGTTGCGTTCGCTTGAGTTGAGCGGCATTCCGAGACGTGGCTGCCCCCCCTCCGGCGCCAGCCTGTCGACCACTGACTCAACAATGCAAGCGTGTTGTCAACTCTGTGTGTTGAATTCCGTTGCATCCACTGATGCGTGTGCACTGAGTCCACTGACGCGTGTTGTTGTTTGTCGAGCTCGATTGCATCCGCTGACGTGGCAAATGTTATGCAATCTGCGGCCCTGCGCTCAGGCGAAGTTTCAGCTGGGGGTGTCGGACCCGAAGCTGGGCAACTCCATTGTGGAGCAGACCGCCATCCCGTGCGTGTGCAACGACCACATTGGCGAGATCGTGCGCGGCCTCCGCATGCACTTCCAGCGATTCATCACCGGACTTAAGGACGGTGATTACGAAAAGGCGCAGCTCGGTTTGGCGCACTCCTACTCGCGATGCAAGGTGAAGTTCAACGTGCACCGGGCGGACAACATGATCATCCAGGCAATTGCGCTGATCGACACGCTAGACAAGGCGGGGGGGTTATCGAGAACAAGCACACGACCGACGTTTAATCTTCTCCTCCTCCGCGCGTCTGTATGAGCATTCATTCCAAAGGCAAGTCAGCTCCCATATTGGTCGCAGTGCTTGTTCTGAAAGACCCTGCTGCTCGGACATCAACACGTTCGTGATGCGCGTGCGCGAGTGGTACGGATGGCACTTCCCCGAGCTGCAAAAGGTGGTTAACGACAACTACATGTACGCGCGCATCTGCTTGCTGGTCAAGGACAAGAGCACGCTCACAGTCGAGGGTACGGCCTGGCCATCACCTGTGCGCACGTCGCGTTGTCCAGCAACCACTAAGGCTGTCCCGCTGGACCCCTCGAAGATGCCCCAGCCTTGGAATGTTAATGATGATTATGATACACCAATCACAGACCTGATCCAAATATATCATGTCGACATATATCATGCACCACTCTGAGACATTCCCAGAACCCTAGAACATGGCAACGTGAACCTCTCACTCGAGCTATCCCGCTTCATACCGCGAAATTGCTTCATTTCATGCTTGGAAGGTATTTACGTTCCGCTGAAGCAGGTCAAGAGCGGGTGCCCCAGGCCCTGGTGGACGGGATCCCGAAGCTGACTGAGATCACCGGGGACGACGACAAGTCCAAGGAGGTGGTGGAGGCGGCCAAGGCGTCCATGGGCCAGGACATCTCGCCCATTGACCTAGTGAACATTGAGGCGTTCGCCAAGCGCGTCATCTCGCTCGCCGAGTACCGCAAGAGCCTGCACGAGTACCTCCACAACAAGATGGCAGCGGTGAGTCAAGTCAAACTTCCCGACTTCCCCAGATTTCTGTTCCCCCGACTCGTGGCCTATTTCCTTGGCCACACGTGAAGAAGCCATGATTCCTGTGGTCCGGTCCATTGCATTCGTTCGCTGCATGGCTCCGTGCCTTGCCTGATTTTGGTTTTGCCGCTGCCCTGGCCTGGACTACAAATCACAGACCTGATCCGAATCTATCATGTCGATATATATCATGCACCACTCTGAGATATTCCCGCTGCTGGAGAGTACGCAACACACAGACACACAACACAACAACACACTTCCTCCTGTGACGAACGCCTTGGCCTGACAAGCACACACTGAGTGGTTCCCCTGCCTGCGTCCTGTAGGTGGCGCCCAACCTGGCGACCCTCATCGGCGACATCGTGGGCGCGCGCCTCATCAGCCACGCCGGCAGCCTCACCAACCTGGCCAAGTACCCGGCGTCCACAGTGCAGATCCTCGGCGCGGAGAAGGCGCTGTTCCGCGCGCTCAAGACCAAGGGCAACACGCCCAAGTACGGGCTCATCTTCCACAGCAGCTTCATCGGCAAGGCGCACGCACGCAACAAGGGGCGCATCTCCCGCTACCTGGCCAACAAGTGCAGCATCGCCAGCCGCATCGACTGCTTCAGCGACTTCCAGACAACGGCGTTCGGAGAGAAGCTTAAGGTGTGGCCGAATGTGTGTCGGCACTGTGTGTCTGTCATTCGTTTGCCGAGGATGCCCCACAGTAGCGCTAACTGAACCGGGTTTGGCACGCTGGTAATTAGGCCGCCATCCCATGAGGATACTAATGCTCGTCGATGATACGCAGGACGCATGAGGCAGCCGACGATAGAACACACACGCGCGCAATGCTCGCCACGTCGCAAGGACACTACGTATGCACCCTCGTTTCTTGATTCCACTCGCATCGTATGATGTGGGTTCGTGTTGTTCATTTGGCCTTGGCTCCTGGAGCAGGTGGAGGAGCGGCTGGAGTTCTACGACAAGGGCACGGCGCCGCGCAAGAACATCGCGATGATGCAGGCGGCGATGGAGGCAGCGGGGCCCGAGTATGCGGAGGCCAACGGGCCGCCAGGTGGCGGGGCGGCGGGGGAGAAGAAGTCCAAGAAGAAGCGCGCCGCGGACGACGACGCCGACGACGAAAAGACTCCTAAGAAGGTGGGGACAGATGAACAATTATTGCCACTTGCCACGCCACGTCGACTGCTGCTAGTACAATTTCATTTGGTTGACTCATCTTGCATCGATTGACCTACCTATGGCTCCGTCCCTTGTCTCCTTCTGGTTTTGCCACTGCCCCCGTCTGTAATGTTAAGGTCATGCACTCCTAATTATTGAAAATTACGACTTTCTGCCAAATTTTCGTACGAACGAAAATTTGACTCAGGATTCTTGAGTTAAATTTTCGTAACCCCAGCCAAAATAACCGCCGCTGCGCGCGCGCGGCCATTGTGACAGCGCGTTTTATTTTGGCTGGGGTTACGAAAATTTAACTCAAGAATCCTAAGTCAAATTTTCGTTCGTACGAAAATTTGGCAGAAAGTCGTAATTTCCAATAATTAGGGGTGCATGACCTTACTGATGGATCATGATGCATCAATCACAGCCCTGATCCGAATACATCATGTCGACATGTATCATGCACCACTCCGAGACACATTCGCAGATCCCCGAAGCACACAACACACGCAACACATTTGAGTTGACTTACATTTCTCATGCTAGCCACGTCATTGGGACCACGTTTAACCCCTTGTGTGTTTGGTCATCTGACCCTGCACGGAGGCCAAGAAGGAGAGTAAGGAGAAGAAGAGCGAGAAGAAGGAGGGCAAGAGCGAGAAAAAAGAGAAAAAGGACAAGAAGTAAGCGCAGTGTGTCTGGCTTTCGCTAATGTTGTTTCAATCAGGGTACACTCGAATAAGTCGACACTTGAATCGCTCAACGCGCCGAAACTTAAGAAAACCTGGGGGGGGGGGGAGTTTTTGGCTTTTGTATCTAGTAGGACATTCATATTAATGAAAATTGGGTTTTGACAACGCTGAGGATGCTCGCGATGCGGCGCGACGCATCATGACTTTTCGGGCCAGACGCTATCAAACGCCCGGCAGCTCTGTTTGAGTGGCGAATCAGCGAGAATGACGTGCGAACATTGGCGTACGCAGTTGCGGCGGCGGCCGCGCCGAGGCGCGGAATTCCTTCGTAGTAGTCACGCCGTTACTCCGTGGGGGTCGAACGGCGAGTATCGACGCCGCCGCGCCGTTGGGGCGCTTGCCAGTTTCTCGAGTCATTTGAGTGGGAAACGACGGTCGAAATGAGCGCATCGCCCCGAGGCGCGCCGGCTGCGATACTCGCCGTTTCCCACCTGCGCATCGACGCGCATACCTATTTCAAGGGGGGTTGTCTGCGGCGGTTCTGCCGCCGCCGCAATCTTTGAACTTCAATATCCGCGCGCCATTCTCGCCGATTCGCCACTCCAAACAGAGCTTCGGGGCGTTTTGAAGGGCCTAAATTTTGGCGCTTCGCGCGGGTAGGCTTGTTTCGTTAGGGAAGTGCCAATTATGCTCTCTTTTTTTGCCCAAAATGCCGATGCCGAATTCTCGGGCTTTCAGCCTGAAGCCTGTGAAAATGCTGTTCAGCCTGACCTGCCTGTGAAAATGCTCAAGACACGCTCAAGATGCCCAAAAAGCACCCTCGAAATACCCCCAAAATACCCCAAATTGCCCAAAACTGCTAAAACCTAATCAAAACTGCTCAAAATTCCCCGAAATCCGCCTAAAAGTCCCGACATATACTCGGATGCTCGCCCCCGCCTTAAATGCCACAATAAATGCCGGCACCTCCCTCTATGGGACTCAGGTCCCTGTATCATAAGAAAATCCCCCTTTCTGTATGGCGCAAGGTCAGAGATCTGGTATCGACAGCGGCATTATGACGATGACGCTGACGCTGTCGATATATCAGATCGCTGTCCTTGCGCCATACGAAGAAGGCCATTTGAACTGCCGTATGATTTATTTTTTACCGGTGTTTTACGACGTAGGGACATGAGTCGCGTAGCAGAAGGGGGGCATGCCGGGGGGTTAATCTGGGGGGTACCCCCTGGTTACCCAAAACCCCTAGCTTGGACACCCGGGGGTCTCTGTACCACTGTAACCCCCTGGTCCGGGGGATGTTTTCAGCGAAAACACCCAATTTAGAAAGGAGTTACCCGGGGGGTAGCTTTTGTATGGCGGTCAGTCAGAGACATTGTACCGGTACACGGATGCCGACCGACGCCAACCGACCAATGCTGACGTGTCTGCGTAACGCCAAATTTACAGTAAATGTTACGCGCTGGCATCCGCCCGCGCTGCGACCTGCTGTGCGTGCGTGTTTTGTTTGAGGCTTGGCCCACACCGCCCTGAGTTTGAATCTCCCCAATCCCCCCTGCCGATGCCTTCCGGCTCCGCTCGCCGTCGCCCGAGACGCATCTTTTTGGCCCGTCGTGTGGGCGCGTTTGGGGACCTGTCTCGTGGATGCAGGGGGGAGGGTGCCGTCGGCGCCGTAGCTCGCCACGGCGGGCTTGGCCGACCCCGCCCCGCGTGCGAAGCTCCCAACACCCCAGCCGAGATTCCTGTCGGGAGCCGGCGGCCCTGCGCACTGTCACCCGACACGCACGTGCCCGCTCCGTCGCGGACGGACGTGGTGAAGTCGTTTTCTTGCGAGCGAGTGTCCCATTCGAACAATGAAGTGAACCCTCAGCAACGCTATGACCGACTCGTGACAATGTCATATGACCGTAGTAACCCGAAGACTACATGCTATACGATAAGGACATTGTTGGACGCGTTTCTAAGGTGACGGCGCCAGTAAGATGGAATCCCGCGTTAATAGTGTTCAACCACGACCATAGCATGCTCTAAATCACACTCCCTGGGCGGAGGAGGGCGTGGTGCTTCTGGAGAAGGCGGCGGGGCACGGGCACGCGTACGCTGGGATACTTTCTCGACAAGAGGGATGAATACGAGCAAGCCGCGGCGCGGTACACTAAGGGCGCCGAGGCCGGGTTGCTGGGAGTGACGTTCAGCCTCGGGTGTTGTCTCGACGCAGGCAGGGCGTGGCGGCGGCGGGCTTCCCGGCGGCGGCGGACTGGTACACGCGCGCGGCAAACGCCGTTGACGCGGCTTCGGCGGTTGACCTCTGCATCATGTACACTGCAGGGCCTGTCAGATAATGCCTGCCACGTCATCCTCCACATTTTAGACCCTCATTTCTTGAGTTGAATAGCATCACAAGACGTGGCGAGAATTATCTGTCAGGCCTTAGGGCGCGCCGTCACGTGCGGCAAGCAGATGGCGATGCGATGGAGGCACAAGGCAGTCGAGAACGGCAACTCCAATGGATGCCTGACGCTCGACCTTCAAATGTTTGGAGACCAGCCCTATGCCCGCGAGTGGGCACGTAGGGCAGGCCGCCGGGGTCGCCACATTGGCTGAGGTCATAGACGGGCACGACGTGCCCCCGGATATCTTGACAGGCGTGGTACATTGGCTGCGCAAGGGGGGTCATCATCCACTGCTCAAGCCGACGACCTTGGTAGAGAAGCGCTGGAGAGGATCAACATTGCTAAAACGACACAGGGTGCGAGATTGTGGGCCAACTGAAGGACTTCATAGTTTGCCCGTTGTGCAAGACCGCTCGATACTGCGGCGACGCGTGTCAGAAACGGGACTGGAAATTGGGTGGCGCAAGACGACGTGTGGCACATTTCGTATATAAAGTAGGTCATGTCCGGGCACCCGCTCAGTAGGGCGTGAGACGCGTTGCATGGTATCTGCAGCGGCAGCATCGTTTCCCATCACGGTGAAGCAAGTCGACGACGACGCGGTCCCCGACCAGGTAGTGCCCGGAAGTGGCCGGCAGTGACTGGTATTGCCTCGCAGAGCTACGTGTTGTGCCAAAAGATGGGCCCGGGTAAATTACTTGGCACGTCATAGGATGCTCGGGCGTCATCACAGCGTGCCAATCAGTCCTCCCTGATGCCTCGCTCATCGAATCAGGGCATAAGTAATCAGCACCGCTGACAGAGGGAGACGCTTCCGCATGTGTAAGGAGGCACCAGGCTTTCACCCTGGCCCCCGTGTAATGACCTGCGCGCAAGCGCGAGGGGACCGAGACGTGTTTCAATCGTAATACATCCCCCGCAACCTACGGTCCGCGGCAACCATTCGTACGTGCGCAGCGAATCACGCCGCAGAATATTTTGACTCACCGACGGATGACGGGTGCCACGAGACATGCCATAAGAAAAAGGTCTCAGATTGCAGTGTCATCCTTGCGCAGGGGGCATGGTAATCTTTCCGCGGACGTCACCACAGCGTGCCAATCGGTCCCTCTGGCGCCGGCGCCACTGTTGACAGCTTCAAGCTCCCAAAAGCTTTTTGAAGCTCTCCGAAGCTCCCTGAAGCTCCCTGAAACTCCCTGAAACTCCCTGTTGTCTCAAGCTCGAGGCGGATGGGAGGGGGATGGCAGGTGGATGGGAGGTGGATAGGAGATGGACGGGAGGCGCATGAGAGGTGCATGGCAGGTGGATGGGGGGTGGATGGGAGGTGTGACGAGCAAACAGTCAGGTTCCTGAGGGCAGCGGCGGCGGGGCGGCAGCAACTCACGGCACTTTTCGTAGGACTATTTTGGTGATTTTACCAAACCTTTAGGGTTCAGGTTTAGTGTTTAGGGTTTCAATCAGTCACTGAAAATCGCTGAAAATCAGTGGTATTGGTCGTCGCACGAAAACTTTCATCCAGGCTTCGCTAGACTCCCCCCGCCTCCACAACTTTG
>Ga0307489_10002206_pt1 | contig 13031 bp, 20 predicted proteins | sample SB12metaG_FD_202247 | JGI IMG/M metagenome (GOLD analysis project Ga0307489, IMG submission 202247) | Sea-ice brine microbial communities from Beaufort Sea near Barrow, Alaska, United States - SB 1.2 | ecosystem: Environmental > Aquatic > Marine > Coastal | place: USA: Alaska | collected...
GGCCTGCGCGTGGCCCGCGAGGTCATCAAGGAGCGCGAGCTCGTGGCAGGGGGGTCATTGAGAACAGGCAATAGGCCGAATTCGGTATGTCGCCTGGGTGAAATGCCCATACAGAGTTGCGGGCAAAGCATCAGCGCGCCGCGCGGGAAAGCAGTCGCCAGGTTGAATGCCCATACAGAGTTGCGGGCAAAGCGTCAGCGCTCAGCGCTGGAAGCGATATACCGAAATCGGCCTATTCACGATGTTGTGTTCCGACGATCCGAGTCCGCGCGTCTGTGTGTTAGTTTACTAGTACCGTGATGGTAAGTCACGCTCCGATCTCACTTTGAGCGCGTGTTGTCATCAGTGACCCTCCTGCGTGGTGTTTTTCCGCAACAACCACTTCAGCACCGTCTTCAAGCTCAACGGCGCGCTCTACCTGCTCGTCACAGACCAGGTATGACCGCGCCCTGTTCCCTCCAGCCGCTCTCTCTCTCTTTCCTTTCCAATTCTAAGGCTACATGGAGGTGAACCTCTGTGCGTTTTAGTAGCTCCTCGCTGCGCTGCAATGCACGGTGCGTGGTGGCGGAGTGGGGACCTAATGAGCTCCATCCTTTTTAATTTGTCGTGGCAAGGCATGCTCATGACGTCACCCACCCTAGACCCTAAACCCTAAACGCTAAACCCTAAACCCTAAACCCTGAACCCTGAACCCACGCACCTGGCCCTGTGAGTCGGGGTACCTGCATGAGTCGGAGGTGGTGTGGGAGGTGCTGGCGGAGGCGGACCCCGCGGCGGCGGCGGCGGCGGCGGCGGCGGGCAACGTGGTTGGCGACCTGGGTGTCTCCGCCGGGACGTTTGTCAATGGCGAATTTAAGATGTTCCAGCACCATATGGATGCCGAGCAGGCGGAGGAGGCGGGGCTCGGCGGATGAGGGTGTCGCGCTCGCCACGTGAATCCCCACGGGCACAACCCTTAATAGGCCGATTTCGGTATATCGCTTCCCGCGCCGAGCGCTTACGCTTTGATCGCAACTCTGTACGGGCATTCAACCTGGCGCCCGCTTTCCCGCGTGGAGCGCTGACGCTTTGCCCGCAACTCTGTATGGGCATTTCATCCAGGCGATATACCGAAATCGGCCTATTTGTTTATTGAAGTGTTGCCGTGTGACGTGGCGAGCATGATCCGTTGGACTCTGGGACGAGGCGAGCCTGGCGGCGGTGCGCGCGCAGACGGAGGAGGATGCGCAGATGGCGGCAGCGATGTTGGCGTCGTCCTTGCCCGACGGCGGCGGCGATGGCGGCGGCGGCGGCCGCGGCGGCGTCGGCGGCGGTGAGGGGGCATTGGAGGACGCGCACGGGAATCCCTTCGGCGGCAGTGGCGGCGGTAGGGCCTGGCAGATGTCGCTCGCCGCGTCACAGGATGCCACTGGAACTCAAGAAACAAGGGGATCGAATGCGTTGGATGACGTTGCGAACAATGTATGCTAGATCCTGGGCGACGGCGACGGCGGCGGCGGCGGCGACCTACTACCCGCTGGGTTCCTCCAGCCCGGCGTCGCCGTCGGCATCCCAGTCGACGCCGCGGCGGCGCCAGCGGCGGCGGACCCATCCGCCCACCCAACCTACCCGACGTACCCGGCCCCGCACCAGGCGTCCGGCGTGGAGCAGCACGCCGCGCTGGCCGCGGCCACCGCCAATCCGGACGCCGACGCCGATTTCGCCCTGGCCGTGTCTCTGCAGGCCGAGTACGAGGCCGAGGTCAGTAAACCCTAAACCTTTAACCCTAAACCCTTAATCGTTAACCCTTAACCCTTAACCCTACACCCGGAGCCCGGGCCCGGGGGGGGGGCGCGCGCTGGAGCCTACCCTCCTGTCAACCTCACGCTACCTGGATCTACCATCTTGTCAAACCCACACATCATGATCCTGCACGCTGCCATCCTGTTAATCTCACCCAATATGAATCTCGCATCGTATCAATCAACCTCACACCGCACGGCTGAACCTACAATCCTATTATCAACGTCACACCCAACCTGGACCTCACATCGCGTCGACGACCTCGCACACAGCCTGCACCAGTGAACCTCACAGTTGTCGTCGACAACCTCATATCGCAGCACACAGCCTGAGCCTCGCATCGTGCCAAACACCTCGCACGCAACCTGACCTGAGCTGACATGGTGCACACACCCGCAGGCGGCGCGCGAGGAGGCGACGCGGCGCGAGCGGCGCGAGGCGGCGGCGGCGGCGCCGCAGCAGCAGCAGCGGCAGCATGAGCACCAGATCCGGGGAGGCCAGCAGCATGCGCAGGGGGAGCATGAGATGTTGGAGCGGCGGCGGCACGGGGGGGGCGGGGGGGCGGGGTCAGGGTCGGGGCAGCGGCGCCCGCCGCCGCCCAAGAAGAGCACCAGCCCCAGCATGTCAGACTGCGTCGTCATGTAGGCGTTGTACGGGTACACTGGTGCACTATGCGCAGCAGCGATATGTCGGACTGTACCGTTAGGGCCCGGCCCGAGCTGCGTCAGGAGCAAAGCTCACGAAGCAGTAGCTCATTTGTATAAAATTTGTTTTGAAATCCTAATCGAAACCCTAGATGCTGAAACCGAATAGCTCTCATCCAAATAAGTTTTTCGTGAAAATCGTAATTGCTTTCCAAAGTAAAATAAAACATGATATTTTACGCTCAACTCTGTACCAGTAGAGCTATGCACTTACGATCTGCGGAGAAAGTGGCAACATGAAACTTCACACCCGTCACCTGACCTCGCAGCTCGTCGTCTGCGGTATCGCACGCTCCGCAGCTACATGCGCCAACGAGCCTGTGCAATGTGTAATTGCGTTGACATATCATTTACATGGCATACTAATGTATCCTGCCCGGCTGTACTATGCACAGCAGGTTTCATGCGTTTATGTCAATGGTCATAGAACTATAATAGATGAAGTGGGAGAGCAGGTGCGGTATGAAGTATCAGGACGTGGCGGCTTGATTAATTCGGTCTCTCGTGGTCGGCGGGGGAACTTCTCTCGCGATGTCATGTCATGTCCAGTGAATGTTGGATGCTGGAGGCGGCTGGCGGGTGGTCTAGCACGCGGGGGACGACGGCGCGGCCACGTTGTAGCGGCGCAAGTTGAATTTGAAACCATAAATTGAAAGAAGTTTCTCAGGTTTCTGTTTCAAGTGCTGCGTTCCAGGTGCTTTCAACGTGGGTGTAATGGGGGCAACCTGCACGGCCTTACCACGTCGAGCAGCTCGGTCACCTTGAACATCTTGGCCGCCTTGGATTCGGGGAGGGGCACCGACTGCTGCGCCGCCGGTTGGTCGGGCCTGCCAAATATTGCTCGCCACGTCGTAGGATGCCGTTTTGCTCGAGAAACCAGGGTTCAAAGTGCGTTGGATGACGCGGCGGGAGAGAGAGAGAGACGCTTTCGCGTGTATAGAAAGGCACCAGGGTTTCGCCCTGGCCCCTGTGACGCGGCGGGCAATATTCGATAGTCCCTGCCGCAAGGTAGGCGGCATTGCGCTGGGCCATGCGCTCCTCGCGGGTGGGCTTGGCGGGCTCCACCGCCACCTGCCAGTACACAGCACGGTAATCGCTGCGACACAGCTTGAGGCAGTTGGTCAAACAGGGGACAGCTGTGTTGATTGCGGACGGTAGTTACGAGTAGGGAGAGAAATATCGAGAAAAGCGAGATAGCGAGAGAGACAGAGACACTTCAGCGTGTTTATTAAGCAGGCACCACACCTTCGCCCTGGGCCTCGTGAAGCGGAGTGGTTACAGTGACAGTACTCACCGGGGTTTTGGCGACCGCGGCCTTCTTGACGACCTTGGTGCGGGGCTTCTTGGTGGGGGCAGCCATCAGGGCGGCGGCCACGGCGGAGGGGGCGGCGGCGGCGGGCGTGATGCAGGGCCCCGGGCGGCACTCCAATCAATCAACGAGGTTGTATCTAGCTGTTGTTCAACGACGCTTGGCGCACTCGCCACGTCACGGGGCGGCACTCCGATCAATCAACTCAGCGACGGGTTCAGCGACGGTTTCAGGGACGGAACGACAAATTGAATCTTCAGCTAAGAGGAGGTCTGCGCAGAACGCCGGCACGCATTAGTAGGTCCGAAGCCAGTGGCAAGCAGGACAATGCCCGTGGTGACCACGCACAAAGAAACCACACCCATGAACGAAACGGGGCATGTTGAGCCGAACAGGAAACCACTTAGCAGTGGACGGCCCTGCCATGGCGGCGTCCTTGGCCGCCTTGGGCTTCTTGACAGCCTGGATATTGGACTTGGCCTCCTTCTCGCAGGGCCTTGAGGTCCGAGCAAGGGCCGGTAAAATGGCCCAATGATTTACCATGTAAGAGGGGCATATTTTGATTTTAGGGGGGTATTAGGGGGGTATTAGGGGTGTCGCCTCGTGAAACAACACCCTATGACCTGAACCCTAAACCCTAAAGTACTTTTACAGTTGTTAAATGGTGAATTCTGAGGTCACTTTAAAGTTCCTTGTTCGAACCTAGCCTCACAATGCCTCCCTGTGCAGCTCAACGTGAGCATCACCGTTGGCTGAGGCAGCGCGCTGGAACAGACGGACCTCCTGATTACAAACACCCAATGCATGTTTCCAGTTTGGTCGTTGACCCTGCCTTCTGTTCGGCCTTGATCTTGGCCGCGGCTTCCTTGGCCTCCTTCCTGATGACCTCGCGCTTCATCTTGTCCGCCGCCGCGCCGCAGGGCCTCCGTACCTAAACCCTAAACCCATAAACCCTAAACCCTAAACACTAATCCCGCAGGGCCTCCGTCGCACTAGTTCCTGTTTCAGCTCTACTTGAGCAGCCTTTGAGATATCTGACTCAGTGGAATAGCACGCTACTGATTGGTGGAACAGCTTTATCATAGATGACACTGCGTTGATGTGGGATACCATGGTGAGGGGTTTCAGGGAGAAACCCACAGCCTGACAGCGCACAGCTGTGACGGGCGGCAGTTGAGGTGGAGCGGGGACGCCGTGGCGGGCCCTGCCTTCAGAGTGACAAGATATGATCTGGTCAAACTGTCCGGTTGACCGACAGATGACAGGATGACAGGATTTTGGGGGTCATCCTCAGGACGATAAGGCCATATGTTAGGATTTTAAGGTCATCCTCAAACCGACAGGATGACAGGATTCATGGTCATCCTGGAGATCCATCCTCCATATTTTGTCTCTCTGCCTGCCTTGGCGGCGGCCTTGGCCACCTTCTCCGCGGCCTTGTCGGCGACCATCTTCGCCTTGACCCCCACCCTGGCCGCCTCCACACTCGCTGCCTGCCGTGCGAGTCGAGCGGAGGCGTGGAGAGCTGAGAGGAACTGCGTTGAAGTGAGCGAAAGAGCTGCTGTGCGTGCCGCTATCATTGTGCGTGCATGGTAACGGTGACGCGTTGTGCGGGTGTGCTGACTGTCATCGTACTCCATGAGTCATGCATGCAGAGAAAGTGCGTCCTTAGATCAGGATAGACTAGACATTGGAAATTTGCCACGCGCTTGCAGAGAAGGGAGAGGCGCAGTGGTCTCTTGGGTGGGTAACGTAGCGCGACGGGTGGGCCGGGTAGAGCGGGTGGATTGGGTAACCCACGTTGTCCACTGCCGCGGTGAGCATGACGAGGCAGCCAGTCTCCTCGCCGCCGGGTCCTGCACCAGTTCCTGTGTGCTCAACGTCACCACCTTCGAGGTATCTCTGAAGTGTTGAGCTGGGATAACTTGAGTGGTTTCAGCGAAGGCTATGTAAATCGGTGAATGTGAAAGGGAGCAGGCTAGTGTCAGCTACGCGGCCCTGCCTGGACGCCGTTTGAATCGAGGCTCCGGGGCGCGGGCGCGGCGCGCGCGTCGGCGTCGGGCGCAACAACACAATCGGAGCAGGGAGCGAGCGGGCCGCTGCCAGCGGCGCTAACGCCACCAGTTTATCGCTGCCCGAGGGCGCCTGCAAAACGTACAGGAAGAGGTGGAGGAGGAGGAGGAGGAGGAGGAGGGGGAGTAACCGCCAGCGCGCGAGCGCGGACACAAAGACGTGACTTACTCTTGGCGATCATGCCCTGGCAGACGCCCCCGCACTTCGCGCTGCCATTGTTGCTGATGTCGAGGAGGTAGGTAGTGCCTGCGTGCGCCATGGTACCTGGCCTGCGAGCGCGTAAACGGTCCTGAGCGCGCGTCGGTAGAGCTAGGTCACAGAAGCAGAGGAGCCGTCAGTGTAGGGCACCCCCTGTGAAGGTCGCGCGTGTATCGCGCGTCGCCACTGACTTACAATAAAGAGGAAATATGGTAGAAAGTGGAGGGGGGTGGAGTCCTCTGACTCACTTGAAGGTGGCGGGAGGGAGGGGGACGGAAGGAGGTCTGTGCGGGCGGGTGGCTGCTTGTGAAGAAGGACGCGGCTCCAGCCTCACATGTTAAATGCACGGCTCTCAAATACAGGCTCAACTCGTATTCCCTCAAGCTGCCGTTCAGCTACCGCTCTATGGGGAATTCGTCCGAACTTTGTAAACCGGGACACTGCGAGAACGTGCTGCGAGAATCCGGAATCCGCCCTACGCTACGGACTAACGGAGATTATTTTCCCACACGACCAGTGCGGCTTCAAACATTTGAATGCCTGAACTCCGGACACCCTTAGAAACGTGCTCCTGCATATAGCATACCGTGTGCTCGGTGTGTCCGCGACGATGGTTGGCATGGAATGTGAATGAACAGCTTCAATATCCAGTAAGCATGCGAAGTACGTCGTTGCAGAGCGTTTTCATCATCATTCAAATAGATGGCATCAATCCACAGCGAGGTGGCTGGGCTTTTGTGGTGGATGCCATGGCAAGCACCGGTACCATGTGACATGTGGTGAGGTGGATGTCGTGGCGAGCGCCGGTACACTAAGATGGATGGCAGCTTGGCAAATTACTGGATCCTGAACTGCACGTGCGCGGTGACTTTGTCGAAGCGTCGCGCCAGGAGATCCTCTTTACCCACGACAAAGACGAGGTAATACTGACCCAATATGTAGCGGCGCAGGTTGAAAGTGATGGCAGAGTTTGAAAGCGTTTGTTCATATTGTAGCTTCAAGCGCTGGACCTGTGGCCGGTCTCAACACAGGTTTTGATACCGGCAACCTGCACCGCCCTACCGAGAGCGGGTGGTTGACGTGGAACTGCAGCAGCGGCACCGTGTCGTCGTTCAGCGCTGCTGGCTTGCTGACATTTGCATCCGTGTTCATAGCGTTGATAGCATCGGTAGCGTCGATAGCGTCGACGGGCTCTGGGTAGCAAACGTCGCGGAGCTTGGACATCATATGACCACTCAACATCATCTCGCCGCGTCGCTGTCGCCGCGCGCACCGGCCATCCACGGCGGCGGCGCGCAATGCCCGAGCATGAGCGGCGCCCTCCGGTCCGGTCCAGCCTCGGATGCATGGTTCAGGTAGTCGTCTTCCACCTCGCGAGCCGTCGCCAGGAAGTTGAACATCTGGTGCGCGGCAAACGGCGGCGCACTCAACAACATGTCAGATGCCGGCACTGTGCTGGTGTACGCGCGCGCAGGTAAGCCCAGGTACGGCATCTCTGCCCAGAACGCCGTGCTCGCGTCCACGTGAATGGAAGAGAGCGGCCACTCGTCGCCGGAGGAGCCGTCGTAACACACCACGCAGCATTGCACCGGCTGCAAGACGAAACTGGCTACATCGTTGGCGTCATGCATATTCTCAAGGTTCATCTGCAGGGAGCCCTTCTGGACGAAGAAGTAGAGCATACCGTCGCGCGGCAGGATCCCCGTCGCGTTGGCAAGCGCGCACCCCTTGACGAGTGCAAGGTTGACCTGCGCCACGAACCCGAAGTGCGCCTTTTCGGGCCGCGCGGGCCACCGCTCTTTGTCGTGGAACGGCCACTGCGGCCAGTCGCCAACCCTAGTGGAGGGGACGGCGGAGGCGGGCTGCGGGTGCGGCGGCGGCGGCGGCGGCTGCGGGTGTGGCGGCCACTGGAACGCGATGGTCGGGCGCAGCAATGCGCCGTGCTTCTCGAGATCGAGCTGCCCGCCAATCATCGGGTCTCCCGCCGTCACCGCGGAGAAGAAGCTGTCCTCCTCTCCCAGCAGGTGTGTGATCTGCTGCGGGGAGAGCTGCAGAGGGGGCGTGTACGCCGCCGCCGCCGCCGCCGAGGCGAGCCCCCGGGTCCACCCGCGCCACGCGGGGGGGTTGCGCGAGAGCGCGAGCGAGAGCGCGCGCGACAGCCAGGCGACGTCGAAGGCCTCGCGCCACGCCGGGCCCACGCGCGCGAGGGTGGCCAGGGCCTGCAGCAGCGCGGTCAGCTGCGGCGCCGCCATGGTCGCGGGTATAGTTTGCGCCAACCGACGGAGGAGCCAACACGGATGGTGGTAGTCGACCCCGGGTGTCAGGCCCTCGCGACGCACCACGGCGCACGCGAGCTCCACCAAGGTTCGCACCACGACAGCCTCGACGCCAGTCGTGAAGACCTCGACAGGGGACGTCATCAGGCGGATGCGGGGCGTCGCGACGAAGGCCGCGGTGCGGCGCAATGCTGAAGTGCAGAGCGGGCACGGGTTGGGGGTGTGTGTCGTTGCTTTCTGGCCGCCTTTTTTGCCCCGACCCCGGCTGCCAGCCGGCCGCAGCGTTAACTCGGTCGGGGTTACTTTCCCACGTCATATTCATATGGATGAAGTGACCGTTGAATGAATTTTTGGAACAGAATGACGAGGCGGCGATGTTGCCAAGTTAAAGAGTTCATATTCGTTGAGGACGAGGAGTTCGCGGCGGCGTTTCAGGGCGGCCCCGAAAGCCCCCCCTCTTCTCTTCCCGGCGGGGAGCTACCGGCGCCCCAGTTGTCTCACAGTCTCAGCTCTCAGCGGCTCGCGTTCGCCGCCGACGCCGCCTCTCTGCGCACCTGGCCCGAGGCGCTGCGCACGCTGGTGGCAATGTGCGCACAGGGCCGCGGGTATACGGCCAGCAACACGCAGCTGTGGAGCAACTGGAGAGGTGAATCGCCCGACAGAAGGCCGTGGGTGGTGGTAGGGTCAAGCCTCGACGCTCGCGCTCCACTCCACTCGCGGAGTCATCCAACTCACTGTGAACCCTCGTCTCTTGAGTTATATGGCATCCTATGACGTGTCGAGCAATACCCGCCGGGCCGTGGGTGGTGGTGACAGAATAACACGCGGCCCACACCATACAATAACTGTGACGCTTACGTGTACGCTCCTCAGCGTTTAATTCCTCACAATGATGCCTAGCTCTATTGACAAACAGTAATCAACTTCAAGCTTAGTATCCAGCCCTTTCTTGATATTCCAACACAACTCAAACACCGCTCACCTCCACCGAGCCTCCAACCGACACAGCCTCCACCGGGCTCGCCGCGAACGGAGCCGAACTCCGCGAGGACGAGGACGAAGAGGAGGACCCCTCCTTGCGCCCCCCACTGGAAGAGAAGACCCCCACCGCCACTGCCACCGCCACCGCCACCGCCGCCGCGCCCAAGGCAATGGCCCAAGCAGGGGGCCTCTTCCCCGCGCTGGATTTCGCCCCCGCCCCCGCGCCCGCCCCTGCCCCAGCGCCCGCGCCGGCGTTGGCGCCCGACGCGTGCCCCGCGGTTTCCTGGCGCTTTCCCGTGGGGGTCTGCGACGCCGTGGAGGTTGGCGACGCGGGGCGCTTGTGCGTGTTGTGTTGGGGGGAGGCAGGGGGGGTGGTGCCGGGGACCGCTCCCGCGGTGGGCTTCGCCGCCTTGGGGCCCGCAGCCTTGGCCTTAGAAACGTTGGCCTTGGGAGCCTTGGTCTTAGGAGCCTCCAGCGGGGCCTGGGCCGCGGCAGCCGAGGGCGCGGCGGGCGGAGCCGGGGTAGCAGCTGGGGCCGCAGTTGCACCCGCCCCCGCCGCCGCCGCCGGCACCGCCTTGCTCGTGACAGCCGAGACCGGGGTCGGATCCTTAGCGGGCGCCGCAGCCTCAGCCGCAGGAGCCTTAGGGGTCTTAGAAACCTTGGTCTTGGTCTTAGCTTTGAGAGCCGTGGCAGGGCCGAGGCCGGGTGCGGGGGGCGGGGCCGAGGCGGTGGCGGGAGCACGGGCGGGGACGGCAGCCGGTGCGGGGGTGGACGCGGGTGGCGGGGTCGAGGCGGGGGGCGGGGCAGGGGCAGGGGCGGGGGCGGGAGCGGGGGCGGGAGCTGGTGCGGGCGCGGGGGCGGTAGCCGGTGCGGGGGCGGGAACCGGGGGCGGAGGAGTTGGGTTGGAAGCGGCGAACGAGGCCATCGCCTCCGCGTAGGGCCAGGTGAACAATGCTTGCAGGTGAACAATGCTTGCCGCGTCAGAGGATGCCATTCATCTCAATGAGCACGTCTAAAGTGGGGTGGATGACGTAGCAAGCGGTATTCATCTAGAAACCCCACCTCCGCGGGTGGCTTCGCTGGCTTCTTCTTCACGATCTTCTTCTTCGCAGCAGCCACCTTCGGGCGCGGCCTCACACTCGTCCACTCACCGCCTCGCCTTCAGCATCTTCAAGATATCAAGCGGGATCACTAAGGTGGTGGTTTTAGGGACAAAAAGCGGCGCAAAGTTCAGGTGTGAAGGGCGTGACGTTCAGATGGGAAGGGAACGAGTGGCCGGCCATGCCTTCTCAGCTTCGGCTTTCTCAAACGCGACGGCGATGCGCGCCTCCTCCTCCTTTGCCGCCTTCGCAGAGGCGGTGGGTGCGGGTGCGGGAGCGGGAGCGGGAGCGGGCGCGGGCGCCGCCGCATCGTTCTTTGCCACGAAGGGAGCATCTAGCCACGCCTTGCAGGAGGGTCATTGCGAACAAGCACTAGACCGAGATCGGAGCAAGACGTACCTCCAGGGTGAATGCTTTTATATAGACGCGCGGACTTTGTTCGTTTGTTCAACGTCGGTCGAGTGCTTATTCGCAATAGGCCCCTTACCTTGTCGGACTTGGCAGCGGGCTGGAAGGTGGGCGCTGCCGCCGACAGAGTCACCTTCGCAGCCTGCGCCGAGTCCGCCGCCGCCGTCTCCGCGTCCGCCGTCGCTGCCGCCTTTTCGACCACGGCGTCTCCCCGCGCCTTGTCCGCCGCTGCCATCGCCGCCTTTTCCCGATCATGCCACGTCCCGTGGGGCGCCGCGTCCGTGTCGCCGCCGCTCAGGGTCTCACGTGGTGTCCCCGTCCCAGCTCAACGTCAGCGTCTTCGAGTATTCAAGGTGGGATGACTCCAGTGGTTTCGGGGACAGCCCCACGGCTGCGACGGCTAACGCAAGGCGTGTTCGGCTCATTGGTTTCAGGGGCAAACCCACAGCTGCAACGGCTAATGGTGAGCGCTGGAAAGAAAGGCGGGGGACAGGTGAGGCCCTGCCGCCGCCGCCGCCCGCGGCGGCGTTCGCAAAGCTGAAGCCGCTACGCAGCCCGGGGTCTGCCTCGCCCTCCTTGGTGCAGCGGCGCAAGTTAAAATTGAAAGCAACGTTTGAAAGGGGTCCATCACATCTTAGTTTCAAGAGGAGAGATCCAGGCGCTTTCAACACAGGTTTGATAGGGTCAGCCTGCGCTGCTCTACCTTGGGCGCGGGCACGGGGCGGCCGCCCTCGCGCGCCACGCGCTGCATCCGCTGCTTGATCACGCGCATTTTCTGCTCCACCACGCCAACCTGCTCCGCCGCCGCAACCTTCATCGCATCCGTCACGCACGGTCCTCGCACACCACCGCTCAACCGCATCAGCATTCAACACAAAGTGCATACATCGTGTCGCTGGCAGTGTGATTGTGATTGTGAGTACTGTAGACAGCCTGTGTCCAGACGAGGAGCTTTCAGCTATAGCTTCCGTCTGCTTCCAACACTTGATCCACGCTTCATACAATGGAGTGGAGCCGGTCCGCTCCCACCGCTTCATCCACACTTCCAACTCGTGGGGCAGAGCGCGAGCGTCGACCCTATATGGTGCAGCTCTATATTTGTCTGGTGGTGGGCCGGGTAAAAGGCTTGGGCCTTCGAAATGTGCAGTTGCGTTTTACGTTTGCTGAACCCTCAAAAGCAAGAGCTGTGACACGTCCCTCAGCCTCAAACACCACTAAAACACACCAAAATACCCCCAACATTACCCCCCCCCCAAAACACCTTTTGCCCCACCTCGAGTGCGGCCAGCGCCCCCTCGTCGTTGTCGGCTGCCTCCAGCGCCGCCGCCCTGCGGAAGTGCGCCTTGTCCCACGCCGGCTTCAGCTCCACGCACTTATCCGCGTCCGCCAGCGCCTGCCCCACCTTGGACCAGGGGCTTACACTCGTCCACTTCAGAGCTCAACTTGAGCCGTGTCTGACACAAGAGAATATCCTACACACCCTAAACACCCCCTTAACACGGGCTACACAACCCCTACGCGCACCCCCTATCACATAGAAAGCGCTCAAGTTGAGCTGAGAAGTGGACGGGTGGTAGCCCCTGCCTTGGACAATTTCAGGAACGACGCGCTGCGGTTGCTGAAGATGGGCGCCAGCTCCTCCCGAGAGTTACGATCCGAGCATCTGAGATCCGACCCGTCGGCACTTTCTTATTGCTTGTAAATCTGGACCCGGTGGCACGGGAGTCGCGCCCACCGCGTCAACGCACCCCCCGCAAGGTTCACGAACCGTCGTCAACGATGTTGCTGATGAGAGCCGAAGCAGGCTTCACGTGCGAAGGCGAGAAAATGAATGCCCTCGAAGATGAAGCCGGAGGTAGCTCTGGTTGGATCTAGTGGTCGGCACAGGTTTTCGGTTTCGAAAAGCAGATTCAACCGTTGGTTCGTCGGGGATAGCTGCAAACAGTCGTCGATGGGTGGGCTAGTGCGCGATGGCGATGGGACTACGGGTACGATATGCGAGGGTCGGTGTGTGTGTGGGTCCCTGCCCGCTGTACCCGGCGGCGGTGGAGGCCTTGAGCGCCTTGCTGTAGCTCGCCGCCGCCTTGAGGTATAACTGCTGGCGGAACAGTTTGTTGCCCTCCTCCTTGAAGGCGGTGACGTCGGCGGACAGGGCGGTGGCGGCGGCGGCGGAGGGGGTGGCGGTGGTCATCACTGGCGA
>Ga0307489_10002207_pt1 | contig 13031 bp, 7 predicted proteins | sample SB12metaG_FD_202247 | JGI IMG/M metagenome (GOLD analysis project Ga0307489, IMG submission 202247) | Sea-ice brine microbial communities from Beaufort Sea near Barrow, Alaska, United States - SB 1.2 | ecosystem: Environmental > Aquatic > Marine > Coastal | place: USA: Alaska | collected 2017-05-06
TATATGAATAACTGTTCAGTTCAGTGCCAGTGTGATGGAATTGGTAGACATGACGGATTCAAAATCCGTTGCTGAATAAGCGTGGCGGTTCGAGTCCGCCCACTGGTACCATCTCTTTGTTGTCTACACAAAGAGATACACAAGCCGACCTTGAGTCGGTTTTTTTGTGTCTGGAAAATAGAGAAAATCCCGGACTCAAATCGCACATTATGCCAACGGTTCTAAAATACATCTAAACATAATATTAGACGATATTGTTTCTCAGAACGTAATACGTCAGCCTTCAAGTTTTCATTACATTCAATTTTTTTAATATATAGTCAAAAAGATAAACGCGAATCTCTCTGTTTGATCATGTTGATCTATTAATATTGGTAAATAATTCTTAGCCAGATGTTAATGAACAAGTATAGATGTTAATTATAAAGCGAGAATGTTAATTGGTCAGTAATAGATGTTATAAATTTCAAAGTATAGTTTTTTAAAGCTGACAACTTTGTGCGCTCAATATTTTAATACTCCGCTTATTTATTAAACATCATGACAAAGGGAAGTTTTAGTCTCGAAGCTGTTAATTTCTGGTTACAAAGTTATTATTATAGCTAATAAATTTTTTACCTATTTCATAGCATTGAATCCTCATTACAGAAAAAAATGCTGTAAATATAAGTATTATGGTTTTTATCTCTTAATTTATATACAATTCAAAGCTTATATCTGTCAGTTCTTGCTAACATAATTTCAATGAAAATCAAGTCGTTTATTGAATTGTCTGATAATCATAAAGACACAATACTAAGAAGGAAGTTAGCATGAAAACACAAACACAAAAGATTTTCACAAAATCTACACTCTGTTTAGCATTAAGCTCAGCTATGGCATTACCTACTATTTCTTTTGCTGAAGAAGTTAAAATAAAAGGGCTTGAAGTCATTGAGGTAACCGCTTCGCGTCGCACAACAACGGTACAGGAAACTCCTGTCAATATTACTGCACTTTATGGTGATGGAATGAAAGATCAGGGTATCTCTTCTCCAGAAGATGTAGCCCGATGGGTTCCTGGCTTAACTATGTCTGATCAAGGTGGGCGTGAAGCTGGTGCTATTATTGTTCGGGGGTTGAATACTAACTCATCAGGACGTGGTACTGATTCTGATGGTGGTACTGTAGCAACCTATTTTGGTGAAATTCCTCTACGGATTGATTTTCGATTAACTGATATCGACCGTGTTGAGGTATTAATTGGGCCACAGGGCACTTTATATGGTGCAGGTTCACTCGGTGGTGCAATTCGTTATATATTAAATAAGCCTGAATTAGATATGGTTGAAGGCAGCATTTCGGGAGATGTTTTCTCTTTGAGTGAAAGTAGTGGAACGGGGTCTGAACTTGGATTTGTGTTTAATACTCCTATCATTGAAGATGAACTTGCAGTTCGTGTTAATTTTAATTATTACAATTCGCCAGGTTTTATCGATTATAATTATATTATTAAAGAGCCGGGAGTATCAGAAGCTGATCCTGATTGGAATGATTCTGAAGATGTAGCTGCCAATCTTACAAAAATAGCAGATGCGAATGACGAAACTATTACTACGGGTCGATTATCCGCTCGCTGGTCACCTAATGATTGGTTTGATGGTACTTTAAATTATTTCTATCAAAAGCAAGAAAATGGTGGTAACTCTATAACTCAATATAATACGCTGAGTTCAACTAATTCACTATCACCTTTTGTTGGTCAGTATGATTCAACTCGCCGTTATGAAGAGAAAAATAAGAAAGAAGATACATTACTGAGTTTAGAATTAGAATTTGATTTAGGTTTTGCCAAATTGGTTTCTGCCAGTGGTGCTTCACATCATAAGCAGGATGGGATACGAGACCAAACCGATTTGTTAATGGATATTTATACCGGTTATGCAGATTTCCCTGCTTTTACTAATGATACTGATGATTCTGATACTTTCACTCAAGAACTACGTTTGGTTTCTCAGTCTGACTCTGCTTTGAATTGGATAGTTGGATATTATTATAACAAATTTGAGCTTAGTGATACGGATAAAGAATTTGCGCCAGGATTAACAGATGGTTGGTTTGATGGTGAATATACTAATATTGAATTTGATATGGAATTCATTCAAAGAAATGAAACCAAAAATACTGAACAGGCTATATTCGGTGAGGTGAGTTATGATCTTACAGATAAATTCACATTAACTGTAGGTGCTCGTTTTTATGAATATGATTTAAGAACCTTAACCGATAATCATGCTCCTTTCTATGATGGCCCTATTGCTAGTGAAGATGATCTGGATTTTACAGAGGTAACGGCAAATGCTAATGGCAATTTATTTAAGTTTAATGCGGGTTATCAATTTAGTGATGATGTAATGACGTATTTTACTGTCAGCGAGGGATTTAGACTAGGTGGCGCCAATGGTGTACCTTTGTGTGATGGTACAACACAAGTTTGTGGACTTTCTAGCGAACTTGATTATAAGCCTGATACAACAACTAATTATGAGTTGGGATTTAAGAGCACCTGGTTTAATAATAAATTACATATGAATGCTGCAATTTTCAATATTGATTGGGAAGATGCCCAAATAGCTGCGACTACCATAAATGGAGGTGTAGCTATTATCAGTAATGCAGGATTAGCTAACTCAAAGGGTATTGAGTTATCAACCAGAGCAATGCTTTCAGATAGTATTACTACTTACGCTACATATTCTTATGCTAAAGCCGAGCTAACTGAAAATGCTGATGCCTTATTTGGTCAGATAGGCACTTCAGGCACTGATTTACAGGATTATTATGATGGTGAAAAAGGGGACCGGTTACCTGGTGCGCCAGAGCATCAATTATCTTTTGGTTTAAGCTATGAAACTGAAGTGCTTAACGATAAATTATTAGCGATAAATTATGGTATTACAGTACAAAGCGATGTTTATACAAAAGTTGGTTTAAAAGCCGATGGTGAAATCTTACCTGGTTATGCTTTGAGTAATTTATCAGCTAAATTATCTGATGAAGCTTGGTCAATAACTTTATATGCGGACAATCTCTTTGACAAGTATGCTAATACAGGTGTGCGTCGCGATAAAGCATGGGCGGGAGAGGCAATGTTTGAAAGTCAAAATAGAGCATTACCAGAGTTACAACGTACTTATGGCCACTACATTACCCGGCCTCGTACCGTTGGTCTTCGTTTTAATTACAACTTTTAATTATACTTAGGTATTCACCTTAATGTCCGGAATATTTTGAACATTAAAATTTAAGTAAGTGAAAGGCATTGTTGTAACAATGCCTTTTTTATTTATTACCTTTAATAAATGTTAAGAGTTAACCAAATGATTTTAAATGATATCCCCACATTGCGTAAAAATGCTGAGTTAGCAATAAAGCAAAAAGAGTATAAAGAAGCTCATGGTGCTTTATTGCAAATATTAAAAATAAACCCACAGTACGCAGATGCCTTTTATTTACTGGCAATGATACCGTTAGCGATAGGGAATATTGATAAAGCAATTGAATTGATAATGAGGGCTATCAAAATTTCCCCCAACAAAGGTGAGTATCAAGTACAAATAGTTAAATGCTATACATTAAAAGGTGAGGTTTTAAAAATAGTCGAATGGACTGAAAAAGCGGGAAAACACATACTAAACTCTGCTTTTGATAATGATATTTTAGGTGTTGCTTACAGCCGTATTGGTTTACATGAGAACGCAGCATCTTACTTTAAAAAAGCCATAGAAATTAAGAGTAATGAAGCCAATTTTTATTATAATTTAGCCTCTTCGTTAAAATTTTTAGGTGATTTTAAGAATGCCAGAGATGCTTATGAAAACGCAATAAAATTAAATCCAAAACACTATAAAGCTCACTCGGCATTATCGAGTCTAGGAGGCGTCGCCAGCCTTGGTAATAATATAAATAGATTAAAAGTGTTATTGAAGAATGAAAATGAGCCTGAAAATGTATTATTGCTCAGTCATTCTTTAGCCTCTGAATATGAATCCCAGGAGCGATTTGATGATGCTTTTGAAGTATTAATCAAAGCTAAAAAACAGAGAGTCAAGCAATTAAATTACTCATTTACTGAAGACACAGAAATGTTTGATTCAGTCACTGAGGTTTTTACAAATCCAAGTGTTAAATTTACCGAAGGTTATAATTCTGATAAGGCGATTTTTGTCGTGGGGATGCCCCGTACAGGGACTACAATAGTAGAGCGCATTATTAGTAATTATCCTGAAGTGAACAGTGTTGGTGAGTTACATAATTTTGAAATAATTCTTAAAGATATGGCGAAATTAAACAATGCTAAGTTAATTGATAGTAAATCAATGCATATAGCATCAAATGTTAACTTTGAAGAACTGGGCCAAGCTTATATAAATTCTGTGCATGCAACCTCTGGTAATTCAGGGCGATTTGTAGATAAATTACCGTTAAATATTCTCAATGCTGGGTTTATCATCAAAGCGCTGCCAGCTTGTAAAATTATTTGTTTAGATCGAAATCCTTTAGATACTATTGTAAGTAATTTCCGTCAAATTTTTTCACCTCACTACGCTTATTGTTATTATTCAAATAGTCTTGAGGCAACAACTAATTTTTATTTGAAATTTAGGGAATTGTATTTATTCTGGCAGCGACTTTTTCCAAATAATTTCTTGGTAGTAAATTATGAAAGCCTGGTGAATTCGCCTGAACTAGAAGCTCAAAAGATCATTGAGTTTTGTGGTTTGAATTGGCAAAAAAATTGTCTTGATATTCAAAATAATAGCTCTCCTGTTGCTACAGCGAGTGCAAGTCAAGTTCGCCAGCCGATTAATAATAAATCGGTTGGAAATTGGAAGAAGTATAATAAATACTTAGACAATGTTAAAAAGCAACTAAATGAAATTTGAATTTGTATAAGTAAAGTTTCAATAGTTGGTATGGGTAGGCAGTCTTTGTACGGTGAGCTTTGCATATATTTTGCACAATAGCATGGCAACTCACCGAAAGCAGGGCAGATTGTCTGAGATAACCATGCTTTGATGTCTTATATATTGATCTGACCATTAGGCTATAGCCTTGAGTTTGGATCCTTTTACTACACGAACTTTCAACAGTGGATGACCTTGCTTATTCAACGCAACTGCTGTGAAAAGCCCATTTTTATTAGCCGCGCCGCGATATACACCTTTTCAGTAAACGTTATCCATTTGCACAATAAATCTAGTAGGATATTGGTCATCCTTTTTTCTCGTCGCCTGTAATAGCTTGTGTTTTACCTGCCGGGCAATGTTATAGTGCATACTTAAATGGCGTTTATGCTCCATCGCTGATAATCCCGTTTTGGGCTCGATTAGTAAAACGAAAGCCATAAACCATTTAGTTAAAGGCAACTTCTTGCCACATTACTGACATACATAGCCTGCTGGGAGATGCACATTAGACGGCGCTTGTCACACGTATATTTGGTGATAAAATCTTCCCTAAACTTGAAAAACGATACCTTTGCTGGAACTGAACTTGGTTCTTCGTTGTGATCTGTACCCACCAATGACTGTGCAAGTATACAGTTATTTAATAACTGACCAATGTGGGTAATAAGGGATTTTTATATACATTGTCTAAAATATTTAATTTTTTATTATAAAATTCAAGTACTAAATAGGTTTAAAGATGAATAGCAAGAATGTTGCAACAGTTGTTTTAGATAAAATTGATATTAAAATAATTTCATTACTGCAAAAAAATGGCCGAATGACCAAGTTAGAACTCTCAGACAAAGTAGCTCTTTCGGCAACTCCTTGCTGGGAACGAATGAAAAAACTCGAAAGAAAAGGGATTATCACAGGTTATTCCGCAGAAATTGATATAGACAAACTAATAACCTATTCTATGTCGCGAGTAAAGATAACACTAAAAGATTATACAGTAGCTAAAGCGTCTGAGTTTGAAAAAATAGTTAATAGTATTCCTGAAATTATAGAATGTGAGGCTGTTCTTGGGCATATAGATTACATTTTAAAAATATATTCTTCTGATGTTGATGAGTATCAAAAAACGATCGAACGATTGTTAAATAGCTCTAAATTTGAAATTGAGCATAGAACATTACCTATTTCTAAAACTATAAAAAAACTTGATCAGATACATATTCAAGATATTTTGTAAAAAAACCTTGAATATTTATAGGTATACTTTGTTAACATATTTAGACGTCATAAGGCTTAAGATACCCGCATATGAAAGTTCAAAGTTAACTTTTCCTCCAAGCTTATAAGTGTTTTTTGTCTCGCTAATATCTAATATTAAATGATCACTACTCATGCCAAGTACCTTTATGTGTTCATCAAAAGGTACTAAGTTTTTTAGTTGAATATCTTGACGACCAATTGCGCAGATTGCTTTTTTTCTGATACCCATATCTTCAAAAATAGGTTTTTCTCCAAAAGCATCGAGTCCTGTTTCACCGATTGGTACTGAAGGTTTATACATTATTTCAATTATTTCCACTGATAAAGTAAATGCATCGTGCTTTAACCCTGAAATTTTTTCATCGTTTAATCCAATACCCATGAAAATAGAAGCGCCAAGTCTTAGTTGATTGATTTCAATGGGTATTTTCTTTTCAGTTAATAACTTGATGGTTCCAGAATTTCCTCCTGAGACTATAGTTATATTGATATTGTGTTTTCTTTTAATATAGTGCTTTATTTTTACTAGGTTACGCATATTCTCTTCACTTGGGATTACTCCTCCGAAGCAGCAAAGATTAGCTCCAATACCTAATAAGTTAACACCTTCTAGATTAATTACCTCTGTGATGGTACTGTCTAGAATGTCATCATCAATAATACCTTCTCGTAAGTCCCCTAAATCGATCATCAATATAATTTGGTGTACTTTTCCATTATTACTAGCAGCTTCAGAAATTTTACGAATTGTTTCGATTTCAGAGTTGAGGGAGATATCAGTTAAATCAACTAACTTATTTACCTGGCTTAGCATGGGGATCCGCAGCATCATTTTAGGGATTTTCAAATCGACAATTTTTTCAAAATTTTCAAGTCTTGAATCAGCAATAGTACTTATCGCTGATTTAGCGATCATATCTATTATTGTTGGATCTCCACAGACAAGTTTTACAACGGCAACTACATCTATATCAATTTTTTTGCATCGTACTATTAATGTTTCTAAATTATGTTTAATGGAACTTAGATTTATTTCTACTCTCGGGTACATTCAAAAACCTCATACATACAAATAAACTCATATATTGATGCGAACTACTACATTTATATTTTCGGGTTAACTTCAAAAATTAGGATTTATTTAATGTTTTTAGTAGTTTTATTAGCAAATTCCCGTCATATAATCATAGAGTTTGGCATGAATCAAAAGGATGGCTTTAAATAAAAACCAATCACTAAAATAAGTTTTTTTTCAGGCGTTATTTCTAAATTAACCTCGAGATTTAGCGATTAATCTTGTTCGAAATTGCTACTATTTTTATGAGGTTTGAGCTTGAGAAAACCACTTTAATTATCAGAAGGGCGAAGATGTTAATTTTAAATATTATAATAAATTATAGGAAGGTAATAAATGATGCTATCAAGTAGTCGGAAAATTAGGGAACCTAGTTTGTTTGACTCTCTTATTCCTATTCTATTTTTGATCATATTATTATCTTTATCTGTTTATATTTTTGGATCTGATTCTTCATTTGGTCCTAATCAGATTTCTTTAGTATTTGCTGCGTCAATTGCGGCGGCTATAGGTTGGAAAAATGGCTATCAATGGGATCATATTCAAACAGGTATAACACAAGCCATACATACGGCTATGGGCGCAATATTAATTCTATTATCAGTAGGAATGCTGATAGGTACATGGATGTTGTCTGGTACCGTTCCTGCATTACTTGTTTATGGTTTAGAGGTAATTTCACCGACTTGGTTTTATGTTTCTTGTTGTTTTGTCTGTGCAATTGTAGCCATATCGATTGGTAGTAGTTGGTCTACAGTAGGTACTATTGGTGTTGGTTTTATAGGCATTTCTTATAGCTTAGGTTTGGATCCTAATATCACTGCAGGAGCGATCATTTCTGGTGCTTATATGGGCGATAAGATGTCGCCCTTATCTGATACCACTAACCTTGCACCATCTGTTGCAGGTAGTGAGCTTTTCGCGCATATTCGTCACATGACCTGGACGACCATCCCTGCTTTTATCATTTCTTTAATTTTATTTACATTTCTTGGTCTTACCGAAACAATAAGTACTGATATGGATAAAATTGCAATTATTACGGATGCAATCGAAAGTGAATTTTCCATTGGTTTACATCTTCTCATTCCGTTATTGGTTTTATTAGCATTAGCAAAAGCAAAAGTTGCTGCTTTACCTTCAGTATTGATAGGCGCATTTGTGGGAATGATATTTTCTGTCATTTTTCAACAAGAGACCATTTTAAAAATGGTCGGTGATGCTCAAGGACTTTCCACTCCCCTGGTTCTCCTAAAAGGTGTTTGGACAACAACATTCGATGGTTACAACTCAACAGCAGACAGTGAGACGGTAAGGGTATTATTATCAAAAGGAGGAATGAGCAGTATGCTTAATACCGTTTGGTTAATTTTATGTGCACTTACTTTTGGCGGTGTTATGGAGTCTGTAGGTTTGCTTAAAAAGCTAGTTGACTATGTGCTTAGGCATGTGCAAAGCGCGCAGGGATTAATCGCTTCAACATTAGCAACCGCATTTGCAGTAAATGTTATCGCTTCTGATCAATACATGGCGGTTGTTTTGCCCGGCCGAGCGTTTAAAGAAGAATATAAGCGACGAGGATTAGATCCTCTTAATTTATCAAGAGCTATTGAAGATGCAGGTACTGTGACATCCGTTTTGATCCCCTGGAATACTTGTGGTGCATTTATGGCGGTAACCCTCGGTGTGCAAACATTAGATTATTTGCCTTATGCATTTTTTAACATTTTGAGTCCAATTATAGGACTTATTTTTGCCTTAACTATGTATAAAGTTATTATGCTAAAAAAAACAATTGGTGTTAATTAATAATTAAACTAATCATTTTCTATCATTATATGAGCTATAAGATTCTTACAAAATATTTCAAGACTATTTAAAGGTATTAATATGAAAAACAAATTAAGTCTAAAAAAACAGCAGGTAATTCACTCATACAAACAATTGGCAAGGTATGTTTTTTTTCTTTTAATACTTGTTGGCTGTACAGACAATAACGTAATTTCTGATTCTGCTCCCCGTTTAGGTCAAACTCAATTAGTTGAGAATGCGATGATTGTTGATGGCACTGGCGCTCCGGCATATTTAGGCGATGTTCGCTTTAGCGAAAAAGGTATTTTGGAGATAGGTGATTTAAATAAAACGCCAGGAGATACCGTCATTGATGGAACCGACTTAATGCTTACGCCAGGCTTTATTGATACGCATAGCCACCACGATTATGGGCTTGAGCAACATACTGATGCTACAGCAGCGATATCACAAGGTATTACGACGATAGCTATAGGTAGCGATGGATATGCACGGGAAATTAGCGGTGATCTTAAAAAGAAGTTAGCGAATAATCCAATCGCTATCAATCTTGCAACCTTCACCGGCCATGGTTGGATTCGTTCACAAGTGATGGGAGATGACTTTAAACGTCAGGCAACGCCAGAAGAAATAGTCAAAATGAAAGCTTTGTTAACTGAGGATATGAACAACGGTTCATTAGGTTTATCCACTGGCCTTGAATATGATCCAGGAATTTACTCAAGTACAGAGGAAGTGATTGCTTTAGCTAAAACAGCTTCAAAGCTTGGTGGAATTTATATTAGTCATATGCGCAGTGAAGACAGAGATTTTGACGCAGCAGTTGATGAATTGATTAAAATTGGCAGAGAAGCGAATATACCCGTGCAAATTTCACATATTAAGCTCGCCGCTGTCAATTTATGGGGACAAGCAGATAGGGTAATCCAACGCCTTGACGCTGCAAGAGCTGAAGGGATTAATGTATCAGCAGATATTTATCCCTACACCTATTGGCAAGCAACGCTCACAGTGTTGTTACCTGAACGAGATTTTAATGATCTTGAAGCTGCACGGTTTGCTTTAGAAAATCTAGCACACGCAGATGATTTAACACTTACTTCTTATGCGCCAGACCCGAGTTTAATAGGTAAAAATGTAGCGGAAATAGCCGTGATAAGAAAACAATCAAATGAAGAAACCTATTTGCAACTCATTCGTGACGCTTATGGAGAATTATCTGACGAACAATTAGAGAATTCCAACGGAATTCGTGAAATGGTTATAGGTGTTAGTATGTCGGAAAATGATATCTCTGAATTTATGGCATGGACACATAGTAATATATGCTCAGATGGTTCAAACCAAGGGCACCCAAGGGGGTTTGGTGCATTTCCCCGTGCCATACGAAAATACGTAAAAGAACAGAAAATACTAACTATTGAGCAGATGATCCATAAAATGACGTCTTTAAGTGCACAACATATTAATTTAAAAGGTGTAGGTGAGATAAAGCCTGATTTAGCTGCAGATCTCGTTTTGTTTAACCTGAAAACGATAACAGATCGAGCAACGATTAAATCACCTGACCTTTTATCCGAAGGCATTATAGGTGTGTGGGTTAATGGAGAACGCGTTTTTAAAGATAATAAGGTAACAGAAAGTAGACCTGGTACTTTTAAAACGGCAACCAACGTTTCAAATTAATGAAAGTAACTAATACCAATCTCTGTTGGTAAATGACGCTAGGCGAGAATTTAAATGGGCTTAACCAAGGCGCTTGAATGAAGTAATAGTGGTGCTTTTTCGAATTCGGGCAACGCAGAGTAAGCCCATTTAAAACTCGCCCAAATGCAATGCACCAGCGTATTTTATCTGCGATATCGCTCTTTGAAAGGAAATGGTTATTCTTGCATAACAGCGCCTTGATCAAACCGCTGGACGTATTCTCAGTGGGTACTTATTAATACGGATTGGTATAATACAACATGAAGATATAACGGCCTCCTGAAAGCCTAATAATTTAGTAGGTAGTTATATTTAAATATTCAACTAGTTAATATCAAACTAAATTCTATCTATTTAAGTCGTAAGGGAGTGTCGGATTTACTCTAGAGATAACATATCCATGATGGTAGGCACGGCAAGATCACGAACGTTTTTTGAGCGGAAAAAGATTATAAAAAAGGTGGGGGTTGTACAAATAACTATCGTTCATGCCGGTTTCTGAAATTTACGGTTCACTGTTTAATCCGTATGTTTATAAAACGAACACTCGTGCTCTCACCGTGTGATGGTAGGTACCCAGTCCAGGCTTCATACCTGCGCTACCTCGTCTATCGATGCCCCCTACAAGCCATAGTCGTACCTACGATGTTTCAGTCCTTTGTCGGAGGATTGGTCAACTTGGCGCTGCCCAACAACTAAAGAATCCAGTTTCACCTACCGGCCCCCCTTTTTGTCTACGTAAAGGAATAAAACTGATCTGGTGGTGTGGCAGGATTTGATCATCAATTGCCCGGATTGCTCCAGATTGCGCTATGGCGCCACAGGTTTTTTGCCTATCATTTCCCGGCACTTTTCGTTGTAAACTGCCCTCATTTAAAAAATCAATTATTACTGAGTGCTCCACGGCGAATATGATTAGCCGATGAAGAAAGAGTAAAGGGTTGTTTGCAAATATGCTAAAAAATCAAGACGGTGTATTGCTCCTGATATTTTGTGAACTCAACATTATGGTTTAGAGTCAACGTCTTTTTATTTGTCATATATATCCAAAGCCATTGGAGTGGCAGCCAGGCGGTCAAGGAACTCAGCCCCATGAGCTTAGACGTGCTAGATGATCGGGAGTGAGAGCAGCCAACAACGCTGTAGCTTCAAGGGAGACGGATATACACATTCTCAGAGGAAACAACAACATGTCGAATATACTGCATTTAGCCATTCCTGCCGGTGATTTAAGTATCGCTAAAACCTTTTATTGTGATTTGCTAGGCTGCAAGGAGGGTAACAGTGAGGAGGGACACTGGCTGGATATCGATTTTTGGGGCAATGAACTGACATTGCATCAGAGCACAGAAAAACTAACCGGTACCCGACATGATGTAGATATGGGGGCCGTGGTGGTGCCACATTTTGGGATACATATGCCTGATCACGAATTCCAGGCATTAAAAGCCCGTATTGAAAAGTCTGGCCTGGCGTATTTGGATGCGCCCTACCGACGTTTTGTGGGCACTGAATTCGAACAGGAAACCTTTTTTATTGAAGATCCTAATGGCAATGTGCTGGAAATGAAAACCATGATGGATCCTGCCGTCTTATTCAAAGCGGCCCCTGGCACAACAGGCTAAGCCTGACACAAAAGAGCACAGTGGTTGATTCTCCCTATTCATATTAACCTAGTAAATAGTTGACTTGCTGGTCTCGTCCCATTGTTGAGGCAGGAAAACGTCTGCCTCTTGCGCTACTTTGTGGCTTGATTTTTAGGCACCTGAGCCCCGTCTTTATTGACCATAAGATGGCTTTGATATCTAGCCGATGAGCAACCTTAGCTAGTTATGACTGCGGTGTGTAACTCGATTAAGCGCTTCAATACTCAATACCTAAAGATAGCGTTTACCGATTGTATTACCCGCCTCATGATATGTTAATTTATCTAGCCAACCACACAGCTTCAAGGGAGACGGGTATAGTCTAGTTTTTCACGCACACAAATAGGGCGTTGCCGGATGTTTTATCCCAAGGCAGGATTTTGTCATAGTCATGGGTAAGTACGTGTACGGTAAAATATGGGTGTAACAGGGCCTGCAACTCAGCAAAATCTGTCGCTACCATAGGGTGTTCGTCTTGCCATGTTTGGGTCAGGTTATGGCTGGTTTTTTCAATGCTAAGTTTGAGTAATTGCTGGTCGCCTTGCTCTTTGTAATACCAGGCAGTACTGAAAACGAAGTGGCAAT
>Ga0307489_10002208_pt1 | contig 13030 bp, 17 predicted proteins | sample SB12metaG_FD_202247 | JGI IMG/M metagenome (GOLD analysis project Ga0307489, IMG submission 202247) | Sea-ice brine microbial communities from Beaufort Sea near Barrow, Alaska, United States - SB 1.2 | ecosystem: Environmental > Aquatic > Marine > Coastal | place: USA: Alaska | collected...
CCTCCTCCTCCCCACGCCGCTCCCTGATGTCTGATCATAGTTGCCTCAGTTGTAATCGTAATCATTCGCCGCAACCTCCTCCCTGGCATGGCCACCTGCTCTCTTATTGTTCCCTCATACGTGTAGTGTACCAGTGTTACCCGTGCCCGCTCGTCGCATCCTGCTCTCCAGTATAAAGTTGAGCTGCAGACGGAACGAGCGTAAGACCCTGACTTTTGGGCTGCTGAAGCGGTCGGTGCTGCGGCTGCTGGGCAGGGGCTTACACTCGTTCACTTCTCAGCTCAACTTAAGCGCTTTTTATGGGATAGGGGTGGCGCGTAGGGGTTGTTTAGCCCGTCTTAGCCCGTGTCAAGTGGGCGTTAGGGGGTGTTTAGGGTGTGAAGGGTTTTCGTGTGTGTCAGACACGGCTCAAGTTGAGCTGAACAGTGACCGAGTGCAAGCCCCTGCTACTGGGGGACAAGCTGAAGGACTTCAAGGGCAACGACGGGGTGGGGGCGGCACCAACGATAAACCCTAAATCCCTAACGCTATACCCGAAACCTGAACCCGAAACCCTGCAGATGCTGGGGGACAAGCTGAAGGACTTTACAGGCGACGACGGCGTGGGGCTGCGTATGAGGTGGCCTATGCCGTGCCGTGTACCGTGGCGTGTGACGCGATGTGTGTGACAGTATCTTACGCGGCGTATCAACGGGCGTTTGACGCGCCGTATGTGGTGTGACATGATGTATGACGAGCATCGCGTTGTGTGACGTACTGTGGTATGCATGTTGTGGTATATGACGTGGTGTATGATGACGTGGTGTATGAAGTGGCTGAACATGTTTAAACCCTAAACCCTAAGCTCTAAACCCATTTGGCCCTTCGACGAGGTGCTGGCGGAGCAGCGGGAGACCACCAGCGAGTTCCTGGAGTTGTTCAAGCTGCTTGACACCTCGGGGGACGACCTGGTGGAGCCGGCGGAGCTCGAGGTAGGGTTTAGGGTTTAGGGTTTAGGGTTCCGGCTTCCCTCGGTGACTTTGACTCAGGTTCGCCTTTTGGCTGGTTTCTTCACTACATCACATGCATGCTCTTCACTTCACTTCACTACATCACATGCATGCTCTTCACTTCACTTCACTACATCACATGCATGCTCTTCACTTCATTTTGTCTGATCGATACTACATTGTGTCGGATCGTTACGATACTACATTGCATTTGATCGTGTCGACTGGCATGACGACGGAACCTCCCACGTCATCCACGTTTTGGATCCTCACACGGGGGTTATTGAGAATAACGTCTCAACGGCCAGATCGACGTTCGCGAGGGCGTGGGTAAATGCCCATACAGACGCGCGGACTCGATTCGTGATCGCCGACCGACCGCAGACTATCGTATGGGCATTCACCCTCAGCTCGCGAACGTCGATCTGGCGGTTTATGGCGATCTGGCCGTCGGTCGAGACGTTATTCTCAATAACCCCCCTGCCTCATGACAACCTATGATGTTGAAAGTATATGTTGCCTGACTTTACTGTGAGGCGGGGCTGAAGCGCGTGGGGTACGACATCTCGCCGGACGAGTGCTCGCAGCTCCTGCTGCAGCTCGACACCACCAACGACGGCAAGGCCTCATAGATGCCCCCCCCTAACCCCTAAACCCTAAACCCTAAACCCTAAACCCTAAATACTAGACCCAAGGCCTGATAGCCGTTGCCCCCCACGTCATCGACACGAGGCAGATGTTGCTCGCCACGCCAACGGAAGCCATTGAACTCAAGAAACGAGGGTTGAATTGCGACCCCAAACCCTAAACCCTAAATCTTAAACCCTAAACCTGGCAGCAATATACGGCAGGCTCTACATGACGGGTGCATCGACGTGGACGAGTTCCTGGCCGCGCTCGTGGACTGGGAGGCAGGGGCTTAGACTTGTCCACTTCTCAGCTCAACCTGAGCCGTTTCCGTCACTCAAAATACACCCTAAACCACCCCTGCACACACCATTAGCAGCCCGTTAACGCATCCTAAACGTTCCGTGACCCCCCCCATCGAATCCCCCCCGACTACCTCCTGAACACCCTCTAAACATATCGTATCCCACAAAAAGCGATTACGTTGAGCCGAAAAGTGGAGGAGTGTAGGCCCCTGGTGGGAGGCGCTGGAGCGGAGCAGCAGCGAATACCCCACCTGGGTGCAAGAGGCGTTCGAAATCCTGGTAGGCACACCTCTACCTGACTGTTTGCTCATAGTGTACCCCCCCCTACCTGACTGTTTGCTCATAGTGTACCCCAACTAGGTGCGGGAGGCGTTCGAAATCCTGGTAGGCACACCTCTACCTGACTGTTTGCTTATTGTGTACCCCGACTGGGTGCGCGTGGCCTTCGAAATCCTGGCTAGGACGTCATTCTATAATCCCACTAATACACCCCTAAGATTTATCCTTCCTCTAACTGCACACGCATCAGAGCATCAGAGCATCATAAACAAGAATTGTCACCCCATGACGCGTGGAGAGCATGGTTCATCTGACCCTGCTCGGCGGATAAGGACGGCAACGGGACCATCGACGCCAACGAGGTGGCCGACCTGGTCTTCATGAACGCCGAGGCAGGGACCCGGGATCCGTGTCGGTGACCCGCCTCACCTCAACCTGACTGTTTGCTCATAGTGTACCCGCATCAGGGATCCGCTTCACCGCAACCTGACTGTTTGCTCATAGTGTACCCGTACACGCCTCCAAGAACGCACAGGCCGACCTGGTGTTCATGAACGCCAAGGCGCGGACCCGCGACGGGGATCCGCTTCACCTCAACCTGACTGTTTGCTAATAGTGTACCCGTACAGGTCTCCATGAACGCGGAGGCAGTAGCGATGGCCGCATCACCATATGGCATTTCAGTCTGCACCCTAAACCTTGAACCCTACCTGAACCCAAAACGCTTTGCCGGCACTGGATATCTGACGGCACTTGTACGTTGCTTGTCGCCCCCCTACTTGGCGGACTCGGGCATCACGTCGGACGCCAAAAAGGTGGTGGCCGCGTGCATCCTCGAGGCGGACACCGACGGCGACGGCCTCATCGACCTGGCATGGGGGTTTGTTGAGAACAAGCACTCGACCCCAGATCGGAACATGACTTACCTCCAGGGTGGATGCTCACTACGCCTCCTTATACTCCAAATACACTGAGGTTGAACACTAATAGACAGACTCGCGGATTTGTGTCATTGATTCAACGTTGGTCGAGTGCTTGTTCTCGATGACCCTCCTTAGGTTTTGGGGTTGAGGGTTGAGGTTGAGCTAAACCCTAGACCCCTAAACCATAAACCCTAAACCCTAAGACCCTCCTCCCAGGGCGAGTTCGTGGCGCTGCTGGCGATGGACCCGACCGACCAGCTCGACCAGTATGAGTGGCAAGGGCTTTCCCTCGTCCACTTCTCAGCTCAACCTGAGCCGTTTCTGCCACTCAAACCCCTTCACCCACCCAACGTATCCCACGAAAAGCGCTCACGTCAAGCCGAAAAGTGCACGAGTGTGAGCCCCTGACGAGTGGCGCACCTCCAAGACTAAGAGCAAAGTGGCGGCCGCGGCCACCAGCGCGGCGTGAGAGTCCGAACGACCAGCTGAGAGAGAGCGAGAGGGAGAGAGAGACGCTTCCGCGCCTGTAAGAAGGCACTAGGCTTTCGCCCTGCCCCCCCGGTACACAATATCTAGGGTGTAGGATTGGGTGCAGGGTTTAGGCCTAAACCCTGGGACCAGCTGGACCAATACGAGTGGCGCACCTCCAAGGCTATGAGCGAAGTGGCGGCCGCGGCTAGCAGCGGGGCGTGACCGGGGGAGGGTCGAGGATGGGGGGGGAGGTTGGACACGGACTGACCTGATTTTATCTGTGACTGACCTGGTTTTATTTGTGCAGTAGTTGAACGTTTTGGTAAACAAACAAAGAAAAAATTACGGCGCCATGGACTGTTCGGACTGTTTGACCGTTCTCAGAAAGAAAGTTCGCCACGCGTAGCTCACGGCGCCTCGTAGCTGTCAACCGCGGAGCATCATCAACCGCGAAGCAATAATGCTTAGAAACCCTACTGTACATCATAAATCAACCGCAAAGCAAGCCAGCTTAGAAAGCCTAATCCTAAACCTAAATCCTAAACTCTAAACCCTGGGGTACAGCAGCAGACTCAGTACATGTCGATTTGTTTGGCCCACTGCGCGTGATAGTTGGCCACCGCGAAGGCGTCTTCTTCTCCTCCTCCTCCTCCTCCTCATCATCCTCCTCATCATCCTCCTCCCTCTCCGCTTCTACCTCCTACATCTAAGCCCGGGTGTCATCCGCGCCAGTATGATCACTTCACCACAAATACATGGACCTATCCCACAGTTTCGTCCAGTCAGCACGTGTCGATTTGTTTGGCCCACTGCGCGTGGTAGTTGGCCACTGCGAAGGCGTACAGCTCGAGGTCGGTCGCCGCCATAGCCCGCAGCCGCGCCATCAGTCCCTCCGCGTATCGCCGCAACTTGCAATTGAAAGCAAATTCTGAAAGCGGTCTATCGTATTTTGGTTTGAAGCGCCGAAACCAGGCGCGTCCAATTGATTCGCACAGGCGCGTCCAATTCATTCGCACGTGGTAAGAACACAGTGTAACTCACAGGGGCATTGAGTCGGAAGACGCAAAGCGAAGGACGACTAATTCCGACTTTCAACGCGGCTTTTGTCGCGTTTGGACTTGCACCGCCCAACCTCGTCCGCCAGGTAGCTGGCCAGGCGCGCCGCTTTGACGCTCGACAGCGGCACCCCGCTGTTCATGTGCTCCCCCGTGTTTCGCACCTTGGCAAAGTCGGGCATGGACTTGGGCAGACGCCGCAACCCATCGGTCATGTTTTCGGTGAGGAGGTAGCGGCTGCAAGGCGCCACCAGGTTGGCCTCGGCGCAGGGGCAGGTGGACGATGTGCGCCACGTCATGTTCTGGCGTTTCATTGAAAGCCTGACTTATCGTATCGTATGATGGAGTTTCACTAAACCTCAGTCGACGAGGGGTCAGCAATTTCCACGGAGGGGCAGGCGGGGCTTGCGTGCCACGCCATACGATAGCATGTAACGCAAGCAACAATGTTTCATATCGTACGATGGCGTTCAACTCAAGCACCCTCGTGTTCAATGTGTGACATCGCCGACCCCACCTTAGCCGCCTCCAGCGTGCACGGGTACACTATGAGCAAACAGTCAGAGTCGTGTCTCGTCGCCGCCCCACCTTGGCTACCTCCAGCGTGCAACGGTCGGCCGGGTCACCGCCGGGCGCCAGGGCGTGCACGTGGCGGTTCACGCTGTACCCCGGGTTGGTGTTGCTGTGCTTCGACAGGTCGAAGAAGTCCAACAGGTCGTAGCGGCGCAAGTTGAAATTGAAAGCAACGTTTGGAAGCACTTCATCATATTCCAGGTTCAAGCGCTCACGAAATCAGGCACTGATAACCCCGCGTCAACCTGCGGTCAACCTCCGGTCAACCTGCATCCTGCACCGCCCAACCAGGTCGAGCGGACAGCCCCTGGGGTCCGACCGGTCCCACTCCCTCGCCCAGTCCCCGAAGTTCTCCGACCCCGGAAAGTAAGGCCCGGAGGGTATCACTATGCGCAAACAGTTAGACGATACCGAAGAGGAGAAGGAGGCTAACGTGCACGAGCACACTATGAGCAAACATCAAGACGATACCACTCAATATGGTCGAGTCACCTCACACGATACCGCAAAACATGGTCACTTTAACCAAAGAGAAGGCCCGGTTTATCCACCAGTTTGGTCTAGTCACCTCATACGATGCCACCAATATGACAAAGTGCGTGAAACCACTTAGATACTTAGCAACAAGTAGTACTCAGTCGTCCAAATGGAGCGTTCTGATTGGTCGAGCGGGCATTAAGTCAGACTAAGTAGCACTAAGTCAGACTAAGTGTCTAAGTGGTTTGGCGCACTTTGTCATAGTGCCAAGTCAAGTAACACGATACCGGGCCTCACCTGCAGGCATATGTACTTGTAGAAACTGACCAGCCTCGCGATTGGCTCCCGCACAATCGTGATGTATGCGCACGGGGCGCTCGTCAAACCACACGCTCCCATTGCGTATTCGCCCTTGACGCAGGGGCGCAAGTTGAAACCGAAGGGCATGACGTGAAAGCAATTTATGAGATTTTGGTTTCAAGCGCTGAAACCAGGAGTTGTACACGCGTGTTTCAGTTTGCACCATCCTGCCTTGACGACCAACCGCCTACCTCGTTTGAACGAGTTCCGCATGTAGGTGTCGCTGAGGTGGCTGCCGGGCTGGTTGACCCGGCGTTGTAACCTCCCGAAGAAGTCCACGACTCGCGGCGAGGAGGCGTCCACGTGGCATGACCCGGGCATGAAAGATTCTCCCAGGTCCGAGCCCGCCTAGAACCAGGGTCATTGAGATCAAGCACTCGGAGCATGACCACGTACATTCAGGGTGAATGCTTATACAGACGCGCGGACGGACTCGGTTCATACGTCGAGTGCTTGTTCTCAATCACCCTCCTGCCTCAGTACACACTCCAGGGACGTTGCCCTCATCCCGCGTTCCCCCGCCCGTCGCGGCGCCAAATTCCATCAAGTGGTGCTCGAAGGAGGTACCGCCGATTAGGGACTGATGGAGTGTGCTCGCCACGTCATAGGATGCCGTAACACTCAATGATGAGGACTGGTGGAGTGTGCTCGCCACGTTATAGGATGCCATAACATTCAATGATAAGGACTGATGGAGTGTGCTCGCCACGTCATAGGATGCCATAACACTCAATCATTAGGGACTGATGGAGAGTGCTCTCCACGTCATCACACGCATTTTGAACCCTTGGCTCTTGAGTTATATGGCACCCACGACGACGTGGCCACGCCATCAATCGCATTTTGAATCCTCGGTTCTTGATTTATGTGGCACCTATGATGACGTGGCGAGCACTATCCATCAGTCCTCGCCGCCGGTTTTGACCACGTGCACGAACACGTAGATGAACGCCATGTGTTTATTCCGCGTCACGTCCGGCCACTTTTCCGACAACGGCGTGTGCGGGATCTGGTACGGCTGTGCTTGCTTGGCCCACGTGTCATCGTCAATGGCCGCCTCCCCCGCTACCGCCCCCACCCACGCCCCCGCCCCTGTCGCCGCATCCGCATCCGCTCCCCCCGTCGCCCCCGTCCCTGCCGCCCCTGCCCCCATCGCCCCCCCCGCCGCTGCTGCCGCTGCCCCTCCGTGTTGGCTCACATCCACCAGTGCTCCCCCAGCAACGCGGTGACCGCCCGCCACTGCCTCCGGATGCTGCGGCCACCTCCAGCGCACCGCCCTGTCGTGCGGCAACGCACACAGGTTGTACACGTCACCCGCACTGTACGCCTCCCCCGCCGCCGCCGCATCGCCCGCCACGCCGAGCGCATGCTGGTCGGATGCCCGCGCACACTCCGTCAGCTTGAAGTCGGTGATGGGAGCGGGGCAAGCCGCTTGCGGCGCTTGCGGAACAACCCCCGAGTCCAAGTCCACCGCCGCTTCCTCCGCCGCCGCGCGGTCGAGCACGAGCAGTGCGCGCTGCCGCGTCACGACGCCGGCGCCGACTAAGACGGCACACAAGACGAACGCCGCCGCGAGCATCCACCATCGACCAGCCACCGAGTTGTGCCTGTCCGACTGCACCCTTAGTTGCCGCATCCCCCGGCTCGCATCCTCATCATCCGCTTGCCAGGCGGGCACCAGCCGGGTTAGCTCACTGCCGCCGTGAGCGCCCATCCCCCGCGCGCCCGCGCCCATCGAGAACTGTCGCACGTCGTCGCTCTCGTCGTCGGGTGCCCACGTCCGTAACGCTCTTTCTAGTTGACAGTCTCGGGCCCAGTGCGGGCGGCCGCCGTTGCGCTGTGCAAGGCGCGGCGGCGAGGGTGGCATGCAGCCGCCGCTCAGAGGCTGGGCGAGGCGGCGCGCGGCACGACAGAGTGGCGCTGAGGCGCGCTCGATGCCTCGTCTTCTCCTGCAACTCAGACGTAGACGGCACGTTTTTGTTGTGTGGTCGGGCACTCGTCGACGACCGACCTCCCACTTCTCGGCTCTCTCGCAGGTCGCAGTAGTCTCGCTTGAGCGCTGTCACAACGATGGCGCTGGTATGATAGCGCTTCACCAGCCCATCGCCGCCGTCGCCCGCCCGCATCCGCTCCCACCTTCGCGGCAAGCCTCTCCCTCCGCCGCCGCCGCCGGTGCTGCCGCCCGGTCGAGGTGCGGGCCGCGCGGGTGCCGTCCTGCAATCCGTGCCAACTCCTCCTCCGCACAACAGATGCCTTCCGCTGACGCTGGCGCGGACGCCCCCGCCGCCGCCGGCGCCGCCGCCGACCCCGCCGACTCCGCGGCACCCTGCTTCGCGCCGTCGTGCCCCCCAGAGGTGGTCACCTCCGACGGCTGGGTCGCCGTGCTGGGTATGGCCTGGCAAATCGCAGATATTGCTCGCCTGTGTCTCTCGTCCTTTTAGTACCTCGACCTGGGCGTCAACCTCACCCGCCAGGCGCACCACTAGTTGTGGACAGGGGAGGGTTCGGCGGGGGCGGGGGCGGGGGGGTGGCGGCGGCGAAGGATGCGGAGGAGGCGGTGGACGCGGTAGCGGCGGCGGGAGACTGCATGACGCAAACAGTGGCGTGTTGTGAGCGAGGGGGGGTGTCGGATGCGAATGCGTGGGTCTGGAAAAACTCAGTGTCGATTAGCCATGCCACGTCAGCCCCATAGGTTGCCATTTAACTCAAGAAACGAGGGTGAAAAGTGCGTCTGATGACGTGGCGAGAAATCTCAGCAAGGCCATATTCTATGGAATCGGAAGCCTGCTGTCGGAGCGCAGCGCACGGTTGACCTCCCCATCCCTGCGCCGCTTCACCACCGCACGCGTGAAAGGTAAGGCTGGAACATAATGCTCTTGCCTGCCACGTCATCCACCGCACTTGAACCCTCAATTATTGAGTTAACCGGCATCCTATGACGTGGCTAGAATTCCGCCACGTCAACCAGCGCATGCGAACTTCCAAATACGGAATTTAGATGGCATCCTATGAGTGGCGAGCATCCATGCCTATGCCTGCTGGGCCCTGGTGAAAGGATGGCGGCGGGTGTTCGCGCACACCGCCCCCGTGTTCTTCAACCGCGGCATCGCCAGCCCCGCCACCCGCGAGATCAGCAGCCTCAGCATGGTAGGGCGGTGCAGGTTCACCCTATCAAACCCACGTTGAAAGCGCCTGGAACTAAGCGCTTGAAACTAAATTATGATAAGCTGCTGTCAATTTTGCCTAAATCCTGCTTTGAATTTCAACTTGCGCCGCTAAAGTATGGAGCCCTTCGTCGGCGCCGACGCCGAGAACCCCGGCGACCCCGACGCCGTGCACGGCCCCGAGGTAAGGCCTGGAAGATATTACTATTGCCCGCCACGTCATCGACACCCATTCTGCGTCCTAGCCCTCGTCTCTTGACTTACTTGGCATCCAATGACGTGGCCAGCAACATGTGCCGGGCCCATCGATGAAGTGTCCTGCCACGTCATCGCCACGTATATTGAGCCCTCGTTTCTTGGGTTGAGTGGCATCCGACAACGTGGGGAGCAATATCTGCCAGGCCCGACGCCGAGGGCCTTCTGGCGACGTGGTTTGAGATCCCGGTCGAGGAGTTTCCGGCGTTGGCGGCGAGAGAGGCAGAGTTCGAGTTGAGTGCCGTTCATTCCACCGACGCCGTTACGGGCGAGGACTGGTGGATAGTGCTCGCCACGTCATAGGATGCCGTTTAACTCAAGAAGCGAGGGCTCAAAATTCGTGTGATGACGTGGCGAGCACTATCCATCAGTCCCTAGCCACGGGCGAGGCTTTGGGCGCCGCCATACTGTGCACCAAGAGTACCGACTGGGATTACATATCGCGGTAGGGGCTTACACTATACCTGTCGCGAGTAATTTACCCTACTACGCGCTAACCCTTAACTTACCCTTAACTAAGTTATACTAACCCCTCCTCCGTTCAGTTTCAGTGTGAAATCGACGTTCTTGAGTTAAGACCACTGCGCACTAACCCTTAAACTAGCTTAATTTAGGGTATCCTACACCCCCCCCACACCAGAACTAGCCTAGTTCGACAGGTATAGCGGTAGGGGCTTACACGCGTCCACCTGTCGGATCACCCTGAGCCGGTTTGGTCACTATCACCACCCGAGTATCCCACGAACTGTGCTTACATTGAGCAGAAAAGTGGACGAGTGTTAGCCCCTGTATGGCGGTACTGCGCCGGAGCCAGTGAAGGGGAGTGCGGGTGCGTATCGTGTACGTTAAATAGGTTCGGCGAGCCGCGGATTTGGTTTCCGTCGGCGAAGGAGACAGACCCCCGGCAGGGGCTTACACTCGTCCACTTCTCACCTCATACTGAGCAGTTCTTGTCACTGAATTCCACTGAACCACCCAACGAGTCCCTCAAAATGTGCTCACGTCAAGCCGAGAAGTGGATGAGTGTCAGGCCCTGACCCCCGTTGCCTCGGCGATGCCGCCGTTGCTATCCTCCCGTGCCGGGTGGGGTTTTGCCAGATAGTGCTCGCCACGTCATCAACACGCATTTTAAACCCTCGTCTCGACACGCATTTTGAAATCTCGACTTCTGACGTTAATGACATCGTATGACATGGCACGGGGGTTATTGAGAATAACGTCTCGACGGCCAGATCGACGTTCGCGAGGGCGTGGGTAAATGCCCATACAGACGCGCGGACTCGATTCGTGATCGCCGACCGACCGCAGACTATCGTATGGGCATTCACCCTCAGCTCGCGAACGTCGATCTGGCGGTTTATGGCGATCTTGCCGTCGGTCGAGACGTTATTCTCAATAACCCCCCTGCATGGCGAGCAATATCTACCAGGTTTATTGCCCGCCTTGTCATCGTTCATCGACACACAATTTGAACCCTCGTTCCGTGAGTTGGATGTCATCCTATGACGTGGCGAGCAGTGTCTGCCAGGCCCTACTGCGGGATCTACCTGCGGCACTGCGTGTTGGCGGCGCGCTCCCTGGGTGGGGCGGTGCAGGTTGGCCCTATCGAACCCAGGTTGAAACTGCTTGGAACTAAGCGCTTGAAACTATAATGTGAGTCACCGCTTTCAAAATTCGCTTTCAAATTCAAGTTGCGCCGCTACACCTGGGGCCCGTGGCGGAGGCGAGCTTTCTGGACCACACGTTTCTGTCAGACCGTGTCACTCCGCTGCGGGCGCACTTGGTACGGCGGTGCAGGGTGATAGTATGAATAACGTGTTTCAAGTGCCTATGGTTTCAGCGCTGAAGGCTAAAATATGATGAAGCGATTTCAACTTGAGCCGCTACAGATGACATTATCAAACACGTGTTTCAAGTGCCTACGATTTCAGCGCTTGAAGCTATAAACAATGTGCTGAAGCGCTTTCAAACCGCTTTCGATTTCAACTTGAGCCGCTACGACTTGGTGAACCACCCGGGCATCATGGAGGAGCACCCGCCGGCCAGCCTGGCTGAGCGCTACAACGGGTAGCGTGCTGGTGCCACAGTGAGAGCGGCAGAGAGAGACGAGCAGCTCTAGATGTCATAATTGTAATTTTATTTTTTAATCGCGTTCATCGCACCTCGAAGCAAGGCGCTCTCGCGGGTTACACATATGCTAACACGGCGAGCATCAACCACCTTGGAGCGCTACAACGGGTAGCATGTGGGTACCACAGAGCAGTAGAGTAGAGAAACCAATCTTCGCGTCCGGATTGCCGCGCGCGGTGATCAGGCTGTCGTGTCATCGGCGCTGTCAGGATGCCCCGCTCCTCTCTCCGCGTCCGCGGAGTTAGCTATAGCGGCCCAAAGAGAGAAAGCAACCGGCTCTGGAATGGGACGCTCGAAGACGATTACCAATGGAATGAGACGCGCGCCGACTTCGCGTGTTCTTCCTCAGAGCGTGAATCTCATCACAGATTCGCTAAAACGCGAACCCCGCTCTTGATCGATGAAGCTACCGCGCTCTTGATCGATGAAGCCACCGCGCTGGTCGGGGATGGCGAGGACTGAGGAAGCGGCCGTGGTCATCGGCGCTGTCGGGTTATTCAGAGCGTGAATCTCATTACAGATCTAAATCTGCTAAAACGCTATCCCCGCCCACAACACCAAAAGTCGCCGCTTAGGCGGTGAGGATGCAGGCGCCGCCCACGTCCTTGATCTTCTTCTCCGCCAGCTTGGAGAAGAAGCGCGCCTTCACCACGATCGGCTGCTTGGGGAGCTGCCCCTTGCCTGTAACCAGAGCCACCACACAGAGTACTTTGTCATGCTCAACTCAAGTGTCTCTGAGGTACACAGTGATACCTCGAGTGGTTTCAGGGACAGAGGGCTCGACGTTGAGACTGACATATGCAGCTGGCGCTTCAGTATCTTTTGGGTATCAACGGGATCGACTGAAGCGGTATCACGTGGGATGACTGAAGCGGTATGGGCTGAAGTACTCGTGTATCAGGCCTACACAGATCGGCCCTCTGCCCCAGCTCGTAACTAGAAAGGTGGGAAAAATACCCACCTCTTTTTTTCGTTTTTTCAGGATTAACACGTGTCATCACGTGTTTGATCACTGGGCAACCATTCCCTCGGGGATTCCGAACGTTTGCAATTTCGAAGATCTTCATAAATCACGTGTGAATCGCCTCGCTAGGAGGGGAAATATCGCACGTGTTAGTGACGAGCTGGGGCAGAGGGCCGATCTGTGTAGGCCCTGCCAAGGCACTTGAAGATGCCGAAGTCGGTGAGGTCGATGACCGGCGCCAGCCCAGTCTTCGCCGCGCACTCCTTGCTGGAGCGCCGCATGTTGAAATTGAAAGCGAAGTTCGAAAGCAGTTCATCACATTTTAGTTTGAGCGCTGAAACCATGGGTGCTTTCGACACGGGTTTTGATACTGTCAAGGAGAGAGGAGAGAGAGGAGAGAGAGGAGGAAGGAGAGAGGAGAGGAGAGGAGAGAGGAGAGGAGTGAGGAGAGGAGAGGA
>Ga0307489_10002209_pt1 | contig 13024 bp, 26 predicted proteins | sample SB12metaG_FD_202247 | JGI IMG/M metagenome (GOLD analysis project Ga0307489, IMG submission 202247) | Sea-ice brine microbial communities from Beaufort Sea near Barrow, Alaska, United States - SB 1.2 | ecosystem: Environmental > Aquatic > Marine > Coastal | place: USA: Alaska | collected...
CCGCCGTCGCCTGCGCCGCCTCCGCCGCCTCGCGCCCCGCCTTCGACTCCGCCGCCGCCATACAGGGCCGCACTTTCCTGACTCGTCTCAGCTTAATCGTATTTCCCTCGAGCCGTTTATCCCTGAACTTTGTTCACTGGAGTAATCTCACTCACTACCTCGAAGATGCTGAAGTGCCAGCTGAGAAGTACTCAGGATTGGCGATGTTCTCGTGTAGCTGTAGCTCTACACCGCTTAACCCTGCAAACGCTTGAGTTACTCGTATCCCATTCAATGCCTCAAAGATGCGTACGCTGAAGACTGGACTGAGGTACGTCCCTGCCTTCTCTGCATCCTCCGCCGAGGCGCGCTGGGCGTGGTCGCGCTGCACCTCAAGCAAGCGGTTGTTTTCCTCCGTTTTCTCGCGGCTGGTGTCCGCGGCGTCGCGGTCCTCGATGGCCGCCGCGGCGATGGCACCCTCCTCCACCCGCACCCAGGGGCTTACACTCATCCATTTTTCGGCTCGTCCACTTTTCGGCTCAACTTAAGCGCTTTCTGTGACAGGGGGTGCATTGAGGGCTTGCTTGGGGGGTCTTATGGGGGTCTTATCGGGGTCTCAGGGGTTCTCAGGGGTGTATTTTGTGTGAGAAACGGCTCAGGTTGAGCTGTAAAGTGGAGGAGTGTAAGCCCCTGCCCGCACGGCGCTCACTTCCCTCAGCTCCGTCTCCAACTTCTTCATGTTCCCCTTGTTGGAGCGGCGCAAGTTGAATTTGAAAGCAGAATTTGAAAGTAGTTGGTCACATTTTAGTTTCAAACGCTTATTTCCAGGCGGTTTCAACGTGATTTTGATAGGGTCAACCTGCACCGGCCTACCTTGTTGGGGTGCACCCCGTTCTCGGCCTCCAGCTGCGCCATGCGCTCCCTCGCGGCAGGGGCACATACGTCATGCGAGGGCTCACCGAGTCACGTCCGATGAATCGTGCGCTGCCACGTCACAGCTCGGCACGAATCCTGCGCTACCACGTCGTCACAAGGAGGCACTCAACTCAATTCAGGACACCAGGGTTAACACGTGCGTTGCGGGTGCGGTGGATGACGGGGCAGGGGCGCCATTCGCAGAGGCCTGCTTCAGCTGCTGAATGTAGAGTTTAGGGTTTAAGGTTTAGGGTTCAGGGGTTAGGGTTTAAGGGTGAGGGTTTAGGCCTGCTTCAGCTGTTGCATCTCCATGCGCATGCGGACCACCTCGGTGTAGCGGCGCAAGTTGAATTTGAAGCCAAATGTTAAAAGCGGTTCATCATGTTTCAGTTTCAAGCGCTGAATCCAGGCGTGGTTTCAACACGGGTCTTGATACTGTCAACCTGCACCGCCCTACCTCGGGCGGACAGTCGGCCATCTTGCGTAGCTGCTCCACCACCTGATCGTGCGACAACTCGCCGTAGGGCCAGAGATGTTGCTCTCGCCACGTCATCCAACGCATTTCGAACCGTCGTTGGTACAGTTGAACGGCATGCTAAGGGCTGTCTTATACACAGGCGAGATTAATCCGACCAAGATGTTGACTTGGCGACGACAACACGGGTTTGAGAGTTGTGACTCGTCAAAAAGTATCTTGGAGTGCAGACGTTTGCAAAAGATGTGCGCGAATGTTGGATGGGATTCTCCGAGATTTCGGTCCCTGACTGTTTGCCCATAGCGAACATTATGACAAGTCAGATGTCAAATCTCTGCATAAGACAGCCCTAAGGGATGTCACTCCCAACATCTGCCCGGCCCCACCTCGTCGGCGTCCTCGCCCTTCTTGAGCTTGACCAGCGCGTCCTCGCGCAGGCGCAGCACCAGCTTGGTTGACTTCAGGTTGGTATCGAGGCGGCTGGACAGCTCCTGCACCTCCGCCAGCCGCGCCGCAATAGCCTTGGACTCCTCCGCCGAGTGCCAGGGGCTTACACTCGTCCACTTTCCAGCTCAAGGTAAGCGGTTTGTGAGGGAAAGGGGGTGCATTTGGGGGTTGTTTAGAGGTTGTTTAGGGGGTGTAAGGGGGTATTGAGTGTTGTCTAGGGTGTATTTTGTGTCAGAAACGGCTCAGGTTGAGCTGAAAAGTGGACGAGTGTAAGCCCCTGCCGAGTGCTTGGCGTGCGCGGCGGCTGCGCGGTTGGCGCGCGTCACGTGCGCCTCCAGCTCTGAGGCGCGGGCGCGCGCCTCCCTGACGCCCTCCCCCGCGCCCTCCGCAATGACGGCCCGCAGCCGCACCACCTCCGCGGCCAGCTCCACCGCGGACCCGATCGCCTCCTCGTTCGCCGTCGCCGTCACCTTGACAAGCTTGGCGCGCTGCGCGAACTTGAGGGTGGAGAGCGTCTCCTCCAGCTGCCCCACGGTGTAGCGGCGCAAGTTGAATTTGAAAGCAAAAGTTGAAAGCGCTTCATCACATTTCAGTGTCAAGAGATGACTCGTAGCTCCAGGCGGTTTCAACGTGCGTTTGATAGGGTCAATCTGCACCGCCCTACCACGGCGGGCGACACGCAGGCCAGCAGCGTGCAGCGCGCGCGACCGCCCAGCGCGTCCTTCAGCAGGAACGTCAGCTTGGAGTCGCGGTACGGCACGTGCCGGTCCTTGCCGTCCGCCACGTCCACCAGCGCCGCCGCGCAGGGCCGTTTAGGGTATAGGGTTTAGTGTTTAGGGTTTAGGAATAGGGTTAAAGGTTTAGGGTTCGCTGGCTATGCGCTGCGATGACTGGGTGACACACTGCTCGGGCGATACGCTGCTCACGGCGTGTCACTAAATGATAACGCACCTGGTACCTCGAAAAAACAGGCAGCTTCTTGACCAATCACAGCACGATGCCTCCCAGTTTAATGACGTGACGGGCACATGAATTCCAGGTTTAGGGTCTAGGGTTTAGGGTTCGCGCGCGCGCGACCCTACCTTAATGACGTTGCCCAGGGCGGAGAGTGACTTGTTGATGGCGGATGCCTCCTTGAGGCGCACGCCCGCGGACTCCGTGGACTTTTGTCGCTCCGACCCGGCGAGCAGGGGCTTACACTCGTCCAGTTTCCAGCTCAACTTAAGCACTTTTCGTGGGATATGGGCTGTGTATGGGGGTCGTTTCGGGGGTGTCACGGGGTGTCAGGCGCTGTTTCGTGGCGGGAACAGCTCAAGTTGAGCTGGGAAGTGAGCGAATGTAAGCCCTGCCGGCGAGGTCCACCAGGTGCAGCAGCGCCGAGCGCCGCTGCAGCGCCGCGCCCGGGTAGGGCCGCCGCCGCGACTCCAGACGGAGGTCAGGGCCGCCTCAATCATGCCCGCCACGTCATTCAACTAACGGAACAAAAGTTTTACACCTGGTTGACGACGTGGTAAGCACCAGCACCGGTGCACTAGGTGGTGGACGAGGTGGTGGACACCGGTGCACTAGGTGGTGGACGAGGTTTAGGGTTTCAGGGTTTAGGTTTTAGGGTTTAGGGGCTATAGGGCTTAGGGTACAGTATGCCGGCGAGCCCCGCCTGACGGTGAAGACGGAGTGGGAGCGGGAGGACTCGCGGTTCATCTCCGTCATGCCGGTGTGGCGGTTCAGCGACCCGCGCATGAAGAGCTCGTACGTCTGCTGCGCCGACGTCCAGGGGCGTACACTCGTTCCGATTCCAGCTCAACTTGAGCTCTTCTGTCCACCGTGTAACCCAACTTGACTCATGAATGTGTCCTGGAGTTGCTCAAGTTGGGCTCTGACGTGAACGAGTGTAAGCCCCTGCCGACGTCACCGTCTCCTCCGTCAGGTTCTCCACAAACATCCCCTTCTTCTTATCCTCGCGGATCTCGGGCTGGACGGCCGAGCCCGGCTCCGCCAGGAGGTCCGCCACGGTCTCGTTGTATATCTCGAGGTATGAGCACTTCACGGTGAACTCCACTTCAGCCTGAGGCGCGGGCGGCGCCGCGACGGCGGGCCTGGCAGATGTTGCTCGCCACGTCACAGGATGCCATTTAACTCGAGAAACGAGGGTCAAACATGCGTTTGTTGAAAGTGCCTGGTAGATGTTGCTCGCCACGTCATAGGATAGCATTTAACTCGAGAGAGGAGGGTTATAAATGCGTGTCGATGATGTGGCGAGCAATATCTGCCAAGCCCTACTGCGGCGATGTTGGCAGCGTTGGCGTTGTTCTCATTGTCATCAGCGGCGGCGGCGGCGGGAGCGGTGGCGTGAATCGCGGCCTTCTCCTCCTCGATGTGCTGGAAGACATGGCCCAGGTGTAGCGGCGCAAGTTGGATTCAGAAGCAAAGTCTGAAACCATTTTATCTCATTTCAGTTTGAAGCGCTGATTATTGGGCGGTTTCAACTTGGGTTTGATAGGGTCAACATGCACCGCCCTACCCAGCACGCGGGGGATGAGGCCCTTCATATCCTCGGGGACGCTGACCGCGGCGGCGGCGGCGGCAGCGGCAACGGACCCCACCTCATCCATGGTGTAGCGGCACAAGTTGAATTTGAAAGCAAAGTTTGAAAGCGCTTCATCACATTTTGCTTTCAAGCGCTGAATCGTGTATAGGGGGCCTCCCCCATTTATCAGAGTGAGGAAACAATGGTCCATAGGGGGCCTCCCCCATTTACGAAAGCACCGCGCTTTCAACTCGGGTTTCCGCTGGTTTCAACCTGCACCGCCCTACCATGGCGGCGTCGGCGTCCACGGTGTGCTCATCGGGTCCCTGCATGCAGGGGCTTACACTCGTTCCGGTTTCAGCTCAACTTGAGCTCTTCTGTCCACCGTGTAACCCAACTTAACTCATGAATGTGTCCTGGAGTTGCTCAAGTTGAGCTCTATCGTGAACGAGTGTAAGCCCCTGCCTGCATGGTGAACGTCTTGCCCGCGCCGGTCTGCCCGTACGCAGGGGCATACACTCGTCCACTTTTCAGCTCAACGTAAGCACTTCCTGTGGGGTAGGGGGTGCGTTTAGGGGGTGTTTAAGAGGTGTTGGGGGATGTCAAGGGGTGTTTAGGGTGTTGTGTGTAAGAAACGGCTCAAGTTGAGCTGAAAAGTCGACGAGTGTAAGCCCCTGCCCGTACGCGATCAGGCACCCGTCGTATAGGGCCACGCACATGTAGCTAAAACTCGATTTAGATTGTCCTCTGGTTCCCCCCCCCCTGAGGTCGCCGCATGGTGTGATGCCATTGCACGCATGACACGAGGATGCATACGCGGTGAATGATGTGGCAGGAAATACGTAACGCAGTGTGCCCCAGTGCCTGGTCTGTGAGTAAGTAAGTTCAAATAAGTGACTTCTTTGGTTAACTACCAAAATACGTATTTGACTTTTGGCCAATGGCCAAACGGGCCAAATACTGTATGAAGTACGATATACTACCCACAGTAACCTCACAGACCAGGCACCAGCCCCCCAGCCCTGCCGTGGTAGCCGTGCAGGAAGGCGTCGGTCACGGGCTTGCCCACGGAGTCGAAGATGTCGGCCTGCCTCCAGGGGCGCACACTCGTCCACTTCTCAGCTCAACTTGAGCGCTTTGTATGGGATTGGGGGTGCGCGTAGGGGTAGTGTAGCCCGTGTTAAGGGGGTGTGTAGGGTGTGTAGGGTGTTTTCTTGTGTCAGACACGGCTCAAGTTGAGCTCTGAAGTGAGCGAGTGTAAGCCCCTGCCTGGCTCTGCTCCTCGTCGCACACGTGGTCGTAGCTGTACGACGCGTTGTTCTTGGTGAAGCGGCGCAAGTTAAATTTGAAAGCAAAACTTGAAAGCAGTTCATCATATTCCAGTTTCAAGTGCTTAGTTCCAGGCGGTTTCAACATGGGTTTGATAGGGTCAAGCTGCACCGCCCTACCTTGGTGGGCACCTCCAGTGACTGCCCCACCGCGTGCACCCCCTTGGCGTACCCCTGCGCGGGAGGGTCCCTCACTCGCAACACGGGGCACGGATCAAATAAGCACACGTTGCGCTTCAGCCTTGTGTTCCCCAGCGCTGGAGCGTGGAGGGTGCTCAACTTGCCACAGGCAAGACGGGGTACAAATCAAACCAACGTAAGGCGTACCCCCTGCGGCGGAGGGTCTGCAACTCCCGGCGCGCTAGACGGAACAGGAATCGAGCACACGTTGCTGTTCGGCGGTGTAAGCTGGTGGTGAACGAGCGAAGGCAAGGGGGATGGAAACGGGGCGTGGCTATTATGGAGGTACCCATCGCGACTCGAGTGCGGCTACGCGAGTGAGGCTGTTCACACGAAAACACCAGCGCGCGCCCACGCCCACGCGACTCGACTTCTACCGGCGCGAATGCCATCACGCGCCCCATCCTCCGAATCCCTGATATCCGAGTCAAAGGATGGATGATGGCGCTGCACTGGCTGTGGCAAGTCCCCCGCCCCCCTCACGTCGATGGCCCGTGGAGCCGACTTATTTTTACGCGTGTTTTTTCGCTGTGATTTTTTGCTTCGTACCCCTGTGGTTCAGTGGTGGCGCGCTGCCCTTCCCCACCTGCTCATGCTCGCGCGCGTTGGGCGGCCGGACACGCACGAGGACCTGTATGTTGTCCGTCACGGTGCGCGGCGCCGCGGCCACCGCCGCGGGCTCCTCCTCCCGCCAGCAGGGTCACCGAGAACAACCACTCGACCGACGATGAATGGACGAAACACAAAAAACACACTCGGGGTCCGGTCCCGCCCTCGGGTACGTGCGTGCTCACACGCCGGTTCTGGAGTACTCCACCACGAGCCGAGTCACGTACGTCGGTATGAGCATACACCCCGAAGGTAAGTCGTGCGAGCACGTTCGTTCTGCGGTCGCGTCGTGGTTCTCAACACCCCCCCCGCCAGGAGCGCGTTGTCCATCATCTCAGAGTCAGCCATCTGAAAGACCCCGGGTGGCGGTGGCGTCGCTCACGATATCAACCTCTGAGTTTTTATTTATTTTCTCAGCTCTAAGAAGTGCGGAGCGCGCCAGCGGGGGCCGGGGCCGTGAGGGGTTCCGCACGCTCCCGATGCGCGCTAGCACGGCGGCGCGGGTAGAAGGGTCGCGCCTGACGAAGCCGTCGCGCGTAGTGTAAGTGGCCTCTCACGACCGTTTGGTTTCGTATTCGTCCCCCCGGGCGTTCATCGGTCGGTCATGTCGCGATTCCGGCAGGACACCCCTCTCGCTGAATTATAATCCAACTAACTACCCCTTTACCTGTAGGGGGGGTGATTATTCCCCCGGACACGAACTATCCACGTCATCGTCACCCTCTGTCCATCCGCGTGCACTCGACGACGCGGCGAGGCCATGTCGTTCGCAGCCACGGCGGGTGTGTCGGCGCTCGCGCCCGGCGGCGGCGGATGCCGTCTGCCGCGCGGGGCGAGGAAGCATAACATTGGGAGGACGGCGCTGTCGGTGCGCGCCGCCGCTACAGGGGAGGCGGCCCCTCGCCGGCGATGGGTGAGGGGTGCCGATACCTCCACCTCGGGAACTTCAACCGATAAAGCGCCGCCGCCGCCGCCGCCGCCGCCGCCGCCGCACGATGTCGTGCGCGCAAGCTCGCTGGCATGGAGGTCTGATGCAGAGGTCCGACGCGGAAGTCCGAGCGGCGCGGAGGCGGAAAGGATGGATGCAGAGCCGCCACAAAGAAATCTGCGGCCGAGTAGCGCCTCCGGTACCGTGTCGTCGAAGCCGCCGCAGCAGCAGCAGTGGCAGCAACAGGACGGCGTTGGCGATGAGCTGCGGATGCGCGCGGTGTCAGCGTATGGGAGCGAGCGTGCGGCTGCCGGCTGCGGCCGCTCGTCGTCCTCCGCCTCCGCCTCCTCCTCAACCTCCACCTCCTTCGCCTCCGCCTCCGCCTCCGCCTCCTCCCGAACCTCCTCCGCTCCACCCTCGTCCACGCCCTCCTCCTCCTCCTCCGCCTCCTCCTCCTCCTCCTCATCCTCCTCCTCCTCCCCATCCTCCCCAACCTCCTCCTCCCCCGAACCTCCTCGCACCGTTCCTGACTGGTACCCGAAGAAGAAACCCAAAGCGCTGACAGCCGCCCAAGTCCACACCGCGTTCGACGCCGCGCTATACCATGTAAGGCCTGCCAGATGCTGCTCGTCACATCCTACGATGCTGGTTAACTCAACACACGAGGGCTCAAGGTGCGCGTGAACGACGTGGCGGGCAGTGTTGGATTGTCCCTATCACCGGCACGACCTGGAGGGGTGCGTGGCGCTTCTCGAAACCGCGCTCTCAGACGGCAGGGCCTTCCCTCAATACTTGTTCCAGCCGGCGCTTGAAGCCGCTTGTCACTGAAACCACCTAAGTTATCCCACAGGAGTACCTCTATGATACTCAGGCGCCAACCGGAAGACAACACGCATGAAAGGCAGACAGACTCCGGGGTGCTTCGGCTCAGGCAATTGCCAGTGTCACAGTCCCGCGTCACAACGCTGCTGCCCTCCTCTCTCAATTTTAGAGAGAGAATGGCTCCAGAGCTCCTAATTTACTTACAGCCGACCGTTAGCTCCACTTTGTATACCCCAAATTCTAATAAAACATATCTTCCACATATGCAAGGCCCTTATAGACGCGGACGCTTACGACTACGATGCGCTGTGGGTGGGAAACGAAGTGGGTAAGGAGAACGCCAAGCGAGCGCAGAAGAGACGCGTCGCCGATAACCGCAACTACTTCCATAGCAACCTCCGAGACGTGCACCGCCGGTTCATCGCAGCGTGCTTCGACCAGCAGCGCCCGGCAGGGCCTTCCTCTCGTCCACTTCTCAGTTCAACCGGATAGGTCCGGGCAAGGGCCGGTAAAGTGACCCAGAATTTACCAGTTAAGAGGGGGTATATTTAAACAGGAGGGGGGGTATTAGGGGGGTATTAGGAGGTTCGGCACCCAGATTTAGATGCTACCCCTACAATCCCCCCGTCATACCCTCCGAATAATCATTTACACCCCTCTTAACTGGTAAATTATGGGGTAACTGTGTTGGCCCTTGCCCGGACCTACCTGAGCCCTAAATGTTTCACTAAAACCACCCAACGTATCCCTCAAAAGTGCTCACGCCAAGCAGAAAAGTGGAGGAGTGTTTCGACACTTTCAAGCGGACCTGGCATTTGCTTACGCCGCCGCGGTGCCGCCGACCGTCATCGTGTATGACGCGCTCACCTACGCGTGCGTGCAGCGGCGCGACTACCCTGGTAGGGCGTTGCAGGTTGAAAGCAGCTGAAACCCGAGTTGAAAGCGCGTTGGTTTTGTAGATGGGGGAGGCCCCCTATGGACCATGATTTCCTCACTCTGATAAATGGGGGAGGCCCCCTATGCACCCTTCAGCGCTTGAAAGCAAATTGTGATGAACCGCTTTCAAGTTTTGCTTTCAGCTTCAACTTGCGCCGCTACAGCCCGGGACCCTGCGCGCGTTCCGCATGTACGCCGCGGCGGGAATGACGCCAAGCGTGTTTGAGTTCTCGGGGCTCATCTCGTTGGCGGGGAAGGCGGGCGAGCTGGAGGCAGGGGCTCACACTCGCCCACCTTACTGCTCAACATTGGCCGTTTCTGACGCAAATTACACCCTATACACCCCCAAACACCCCATAAACAACCCGTTAATGCACCCCTTATCCCACTCAAAGCGCTTACGTTGAGCCGAAACGTGAACGAGTGTAAGCCCCTGGCTGGAGGTGGCGGCAGATGCGTTGAAGGCTGCCGTGGACGGGCACGCGTGCGACGACGTGGTCTTCAACGCGTTTGTGGTAGGGCGGTGCACGTTGACCCTATCACACCCAAGTTGAAACCGCCTGGAACTAAGCGCTCGAAACTAAACTGCGATGAGCTGCTTTCAAGTTTTGCTTTCAAATTCGACTTACGCCGCTTCATCGCGGATGCGTGCGCGCGTGCCGGCGACTACCCCCGCGCCGCCCAGGCTGTGGACTGGATGCGACGCCAGGCAGGGGGGTTATTCAGAACAAGCACTCGACCGACGCTGAATAGGGGGGGTATGTTTTTTCTAAATCTGGGGCATTCAAATTGGAGCTAGCGTCAGGTGTAATTAAACGAAACCCCTAGAGCCACTCTCTCTACAGGTAATGCTCTTCCTCGCGTCTATATGCGCATTCACACTCAAGGTGAGCTATGCTCCGATCTCTGTCAAGTGCTGGTACTCAATGACCCAGCGCATGTTCTGAACGACCCTCCCCTCAGGGCTTCTCGCCCAACGCGCGGACTTTCAACGGCCTCATCAACGCGGCGGCCAAGGCGCGCAACCTGCCCGCGGCCAAAGCGGCGCTCGCCCAGCTGGACGCCAACGGCCTTCAAGCTCAGGTAGTGCCTGCCTGATTCTCGGAGGAACATGGCGTCTCACGCACTTCGCAGTTTCCAGGGTTCCTCAAATGGCGGTCGCCAATTCTTGAGAAATAGATGGCCGAATCGCCATATTGTACCATTGTTTGGCAAATCTGACCGTCTGTTTACTCAAGGTCTCAAATTCGAGACGCGTTGACCGCCATTTGAGGTACCCTGGAAAACTGCGAGGGTCATCTCACGTACCTTGCACGTTCGTTTCTTGAATTCAAGGGTGCGCTATGACGCGGCGAGGGATCTCCGCTGGGCCTTAAGCCCAGGACCAGACATATGGCGCCGCATTGTCCGCCGCGGCGGAGGCATTATCCGTCCGCGATAGCATGGGTGGCAGCGACCCTGCGGATAACATGCGGTGGGCGCTGGAGGTGTATGCGCGTGCGGACGCTGCGGTAGAGCGGTGCAGGCTGAACCGATGAAACCCATGTTGAAAGCGCCTGGAACTCAGCGCTTGAAACTAAGATATGATGAAACGCCTTTTAACTTTGCTTTCAAACTCAACTTGCGCCGCTACACCGCGGGCTCCAAGGAGGCGAATAACTACGCTGTGGCGAGTTTGCTGACAGCGCTGGCGCGGGTGGTCGCGGCGGGGGCGTGGCCGGCGGCGGACGCTGTCTCTCGCGCCGTGGTAGGGTGGTGCAGGTTGACCCTATGAAACCCACGCTGAAACCGTCTGGAACTAAGCACTTGACACTAAAATGTGATATACCGCTTTCGAACTTCGCTTTCAAATGCAACTTGCGCCGCTACACCGTGGGTATTGTGAAAACACGCGTGGAGGGATCCGGGGGTGGGCGGGGCGGCGGGGCGAGGTCGGTGGCGGCGGAGGCGACGGAGGCGGCGGATAATGCCGAGGTCGGCAGGCAACTCGAACGGGACGCGGAACTGGACGGCACCCGGACTCGGGACGGTGGCCGGGGTCGGGACGACGAAAATGCGATGGGAGAGAGGAACATTAGCAAGGTAGGGCGGTGCAGGTTGGCCCATCAAACCAACGTTGAAAGCGCCTAAACCAAAGCGCGTGAAACTAAAAGTTGATGAACCGCTTTCAAGTTTTACGTTCAAATTCAACTTGCGCAGCTACAGCAAGGCAGAGCGTGCGCCCGACGCCGCGGTGTGGAACGCGCTGCTGAGCGTGTGCGCACGGGCAGGGGCTTACACTCGTTCACGTCAGAGCTCAACTTGAGCGACTCCAGGACACATTCGTGATTAATTTGGGTTATACGGTGGACAGAGGAGCTCACATTGAGCTTACATGGAAACGAGTGTAAGCCCCTGCGCACGGGCCGGTGCCGCGCGCGAGGCGTTGGACGCCCTGGCCCTCATGCGCAGCGCCGGCCTCCCGCTCAACCCCTTCGCGCTAGCCTCCGCGCTCACAGCCTGCCGCGGCAACGCCGACGGCAGGGGCTTACACTGGTCCACTTTTCAGCTGAACTTGAGCGCTTTGTACGGGATAGGGGGTGCGCGTAGGGGTGGTGTTGCTCGTGTTAAAGGGATGTTTAGGCTGTGTAGGGTGCTTTCTTGTGACAGACACGGCTCAAGTTGAGCTGAGAAGTGGACGAGTGTAAGCCCCTAGGCGGCGGCGGCAGCGGCGGCGGCGGCGGCGGTGTGGGGACAGCGCGCGTGGAGGCGCAAGAAGCGCTGGACGTGTTCGAGAGCGCCCCCGCCAGCGTGTCCTGCGAAAAAGGAGTACGCAATGCCGCAATCGCGCTCTACTTCGCTTCGGGACGCGCCGACCGTGCCTTTGCGCTATTCGAAGAGATGCGCACGCACGGCGACGGCGGCGGCGAGGAGGGTCCCAACACCATCACGTACAATACCTTGATCGCCGCGTGCGCGGCGAGCGGGAAATATCAACGCGCTCGAGACTTGTACGGTGCCATGGTAGGGCGGTGCAAGTTGCCCCTACCAAACTCATATTGAAACCGCCTGGAACTAAGCGCTTGAACCCAGAATGTGATAAACTGCTTTCAAGTTTGCTTTCACTTTGCTTTCGATTTCCAGTTGCGCCGCTACACCATGGTGGCGAGCGACGTGCCGCGGTCGGGGCGCACGTACGTGAGTCTGATGGCGGCGGCGGCGCGCGCGGCGCCGAGCGGCCAGGGCGCCGACGTCGCCCTCGAAGTGTTCTTCACCGCCGAGGACGACCACCTGCCTCCCAACCAGTTCCTGTACACCGCACTCATGGACGCGCAGGTGGGGGAACCAGACCCATAACCCTAAACCCCAAAGCCTGAACTCTGAACCCTAACCCTGAATCCTAGACCCTAAATTCTCAACCCTAAACCCTGAACCAGTCAACAGCGGGAGGACATGTCAGCAACCACAGAGAGAGACGCTTGCGCGTGTATGAGGAGGCACCATGATGCCACCCAGTGCGCTCGCCTACCATCGACCACATTGGAAGACGTCGTGTGCTGACGACGCGGTCGTAACTTTCTGAGCGTGATGAATGAACTTTGCACCCTATAGACCCTAAACCCTAAACACTAAACCCTAACTATGTCCCTGCGCGCAGGCCAAGAGCGGCGCGCCGTACTCGGCGTTCGAGACGTTCGCGCGCATGAAAGCTGCGGGCCTGATGCCCACGGTCGTGACGTTCGGATGTCTGCTGAACGCGTGTCGCGGCGTGAAGGACCCCGAGTACGGCGTGGAGCGCGCCTATGCTCTTCTCACCGAGGTACAGCTCAGTAAATCCTAAACCCTAAAATCTAAACCCTAAACCCTTAAACCGTAAACCCTCAACCTGTGACAGACGC
>Ga0307489_10002210_pt1 | contig 13022 bp, 2 predicted proteins | sample SB12metaG_FD_202247 | JGI IMG/M metagenome (GOLD analysis project Ga0307489, IMG submission 202247) | Sea-ice brine microbial communities from Beaufort Sea near Barrow, Alaska, United States - SB 1.2 | ecosystem: Environmental > Aquatic > Marine > Coastal | place: USA: Alaska | collected 2017-05-06
TTAGCAAGAGCTTGACGGTTTAATGCAGTTGTTTCGTGCGTGTAATCAGAAGGCCAGAAAAGTGAAGAAGTTTGTCGGTGCTGAGCAGGGAGTAACAAAGCTGTAACATCAACTTCACAATCAACATTTTCCACAATTTGAATTGGGTCAAATGTTTGGGGTGGCCCACTACAATCTTGACACTGACAGGGGTAGTAGTACTTTCCGTTTGTCCACCGCAGTAGACAATTTGGAGTGATCCATGCATGCTTTTGCTCTTCATTATTCTGAAACGTATACATAAACTCCTCGGGTATCGTAACAGCGAAGGGACATTCCGCAACTGGCTCGTTTTCAGGATGCACGTTAAACACTCCCCTGAGAGAGCAAAGTGCGACCATGTCGACCTGATACAGACATTTTTGCCTCCATTCTGCCAACACCAATTCCTGTTCCACTATCATTAATTGTAAACGATCTGCAGATGCAGAAGTTGCAGTTTCTGACATTAGCTGCAATACACGCAGACGCGCAGCCTCTACCACAACACGCAAACAGAAAGCAACAGGTGAGCTTTCAAGTACACCTTGAGCCATGGGAAACAATTCTTCCACAAAACGACTAGCAAAAGAATTCGGTAGGTCTTCTTCGTAGTTTTGAGTACACCATTTCTGTCCTACCCCCATGTTCGCTTGCGGGTCTGTTTGCTGGAACACCGAAGAGGTTGGCGATCGACGTGATGCAGGGCTCAACAATGTAGCCCATGCTTTTTCTTCCAGCATATTTTGGATTGATCCAATGCGCAACCCTGAACGACCAGCTTCCAAAATATCTCTTACACTAAATGGAACATTTTCGATATCTGAGCCATTCAACCATGCATGCATAGACGACTGATTGAGAATTCCCCATGATTCTGAAGGGATCATAGAGTCGCAAACCAAATCATCATTCCAATTTTCGATAACTATATCACGAATTTCGTCTCCTTCACTTGAAAGCCCGGGGCGGGGCACAAAAATTATATCGATTTGCTCTAGGTTACATGCTGCGGCGAGGAAGGAGTTCACATCGAGCCAGCCAATGGTACACACTTTTTGAGGTAGATAACAGTTACCCTCGGGGTCGACCCACCCACACAGACAGGCATACCTTGCGGCACCAAGACCACCGGCCAGGTGGTGTATGTGACCGACATCTTCAAGTTGAAATTCACGACCAATCACATCCACACCTGCTACATATGATCTCGAAATAGGTTTTTGAGAAACCAATTCATCGAGGTTCGATGAGAGATTTTCACCATCATTTGACTTATAGAAAGACTCACACAGCATAGAGTCGCTGGGCAAGTGTCGCATGACATGCGAGTGGTGCAATGGGCTCCGCCGCCATGACTCAGCTGTGGCTTGCTGTACAAATGTTTCCAAAGCGTGGACAGCGTCGCCTGAAGCCAACTTCAGTGGGTCATACGCAACTGACTTGAAAAGACCAATTGGTACTCCATTTTCTCCCATCGGCATTGTAGCCAGCGTTTGTTGTAACATCCCGTCGCACATACGCCACATAGAGATGTTACGATGAGAACCATAAGGTATGTTTACCTCTTCACTTGAGTAATTCATCAACGGCTTGTCTGTTTGAAACATGCCAATTTTTTGGGCCCCTTCGCGCTCAAAATCGTCCCAAAAAGGTTTATCTTCGGTAAACTCTGGGTTATGTTTGACAAATGGCAACCCGCTGTGTGTCCATAAGTCGTTATCAACAAAAATTCCAATCTCTTTGAAAAGCGACTTGACCATACTGGTACTCGTCAACTTGGTGTAATGAGTTTCGTACATAGAAGCAGGTAAAAACATAGAAGGATCCGTTGTAACACAGCAGTTTACATTAGGTTCGCCAGTTTCACAAAGACATCCGTATTTTCCCCCTTGATTTCCGCCAGTCCACGTGTCTCTCAATTGTTTGATCATATCTGCTACAGCTAGTGTGACAGATTCTTTCAATACAGCCGTTTCCTTTCCGCTGAAGACTTCATTCACGAAATACCGAATCACACTTCGCCTGGTAGCAGAGCCACATGTAAATGGAGATGAAGTTTGACCACGCAAAGCAGCACCCAGACATGGAAGTTCAAATTCACGTGTCTTACCGTTGTTTGTGTCTCGAAACCACGCGGACGCAGGTAGACTTTGTAGGTTGTTATTGGGCCACATATTTGCCCTGCCAAACGGACCCAAAATAAGTGCGTCAAACAACTGATGCAGAGCATCTCCTTCCGACGTAAACAATGCAAGTTGAAGGTGGCTCGCATTCCAATCATTAAGAAGGTTCAATACTGAAACAACATCGTCATGTGTCGTTTGGTGCATATTGTTGGCCTTGTTGATAAGATCTGCATAATTTTCAGTTGCCAGGGCATGGGTGCTGGCTACCGGCACTCGATTCGCGGAACGACCAGCCCACACCATGGGTGATAAATTACACTCTTCATTATCGCCGTCTCCCAGACAGTCGGCGAATGGAGCTGATATGTTTTTGTCTGTATTTGACGCAGGACCTGTAAACACCTGACAAGCAGCAATGTGTTCGGAACCGGTCTCTGCACTAGTGAGATCCCTGTATTGAAAGTATACCTGTCGACGCATATCAAGACTAGTCAAAAAGTCCTGTAAGCAAACATCGTTACTTTTTTCGTCGTACAGCGACAAAGCCATGCAAGAGATCAAGGATGTTGATAACGAACTTCCATCCTGAAACGCTTTGTCACGAAGCCTTTCAAGTAAATCAAGGTTTACCGAGAGTTTGGTTGGTAATTTTTCTGTAAACAACGCAGATGCTCCTTCATCCCATTGCTTGTTTGCATAATTGCTTTTACATCTTGTCAATACAGTGAAAGGAGAAACGCCTTGAATTAGCAGGTCATTTAAGTTTCTGCCAGGTCGAAGATCGTCACAATTTGTGTTGGTTTGTGAAATACAAGTGAGGTAAGCATCTTGCCCTTCCATTTCAGTGACGAGTTGTTGATACGTATACGGGTTGACAGCAAGATAAGACTTGCCAACTGAAGATATTAGACTTAGGAGACCGGTGCACCAGAAGGCTCCTTCCGCAACACCCTCTACCGCCCTGTTAAATGGCACTGCAGAGGGTTTGTCACCACAGGCACACTTTGCAATGTCGTCTGCTTCAACATCAGGCAGATTGCAGTTCATTTGATCGGCTGTGGCAATCAAATCTTTCATACCACTCAAAATACCAAGACCATAGGAAAACGTTGCGTCGAAGATATGGAGAATACGTTCAAAAGGAATTTGCATCATTGCAGTGCCACCATCTACCACCATCTCCTCCATCACCTTGGCAAATCCAGCACCAGATTCGGCACTTGTAGGTTCTTGCATAGACTCTTGAACGTATTGAGAGAGACAGCGTCCTGTCATGACGTTTGTAGCTTCTGTATATTTTTTTGATTGAATACGCAGTTTAAAACCACTAACATCCAAAACCGATAAAAATGCATCAGTATGGCACATGATGGTTTTCTTCATAACTATGGGAACATACAGAATTCCAAGTGCCAATTGTGACAAAAAGTTTGTTGTTGCAGCAGCCGTCAGGGTGCGCACAGCTTCAGCATTTGCGGCGTCTTCATCTACAACAAGGTTGTTATACACGGCTTTTTGTCTTGCTCGTTCTCTTCCTGCATTGTTAATAATGCCGTTGACAAGAGATGTAAGAATGCTCATGGAAGCTATAATCCCGTTTTTGGCCTCACAAATCAGACTGAAGAATATCTCATCGATGAACTCAAGTTCTATTTCACTCTGTTGCTGTCCAGTTGCTGAACGCAAAATAAAGATGACCAAGTCGCTCAGAATGGTCCACACCCCATGCAATTTCACCAGATCGACGTCCAAACCTGCTTGCAGCAAGCGTCCGACAGCACACAAAGGACGTTCGAGGTTTACAACTGTGCCTATACAACGAGCTACTGAGCACTGTTGGGCCGCATAACACGCTCGATGAACCACACTACTTTTGCAACCATTACAATTTTCCACCGTGCAGGGTAGTTTGACCTCCATTGTGACTGGAATGTCGCGCGACATGCTTTTACTGACAACTGCCGCTGTCGTCTCGTCGTTGTCTTTAGGGCAAACCCAATGGACACTGACTTCTTGAATCCACATGACAGCACTTGATGAAGGATTCGCCGAGAAGATATGTTGCAACCCATTGCAGGTGTTGCTATCCAGCATATTTTGTGAAAGTGCAGGAATGCGTCTGATGGTGGTCATGTCGCGAGAGGTTACAAACTCTACACCATCCCTTCTCTCAAACCCAAGCTTTAACGCCAATCCAGGGTCTTCCTTGGCATCTTTGCATTCAAAGTCAAATCGAAAACTATTTTCTCTTGTGCAGTATCTCATTGTGGACTGTTGACTTGTTGGAAGCAGTAATATTTTGTCACATTCCGGGCCGATGCAGGTAGGAATGTGCTGTGCAGACTGTAAGTAAAATGTACTGGAACAGTAAATTGGGTAAAAAAACGGCCAAATTACTTCTTCACCATTTCTTCTCAAGTTGAAACAAACTGAGGAATGGACTGAAGTTTTTTCGTTTGGTCTGACTTGAAAGCCATTGATGATAATGTAGCCTGTGGGTGCGACAAACACCGACGCAATTTTCTGTAGACGTTTTGAGTAAGTTTCTGCTGTTTGAAATGGTTCAGTCACTTGTAGCAATACAACTTTCGACCCGTCTTTGCGGCACATTTCGACTCTGTCCTCAAACGTGACTACCAGGTGCTGACGAGATGCAAATTTGACAGCATGTATGCTTGATGTCCACACAGAAGAACCTGTCACATTCCACCGAGTGTGTTCGTACACTCCCACGTCCAAACGTGAAGGAACACAGTATTCCACAACTGTAAGTTCAGTGGCAGAGTTGACACCTACCACAGCCATGCACTTGTCTGTTGAAACATCCCCTTCGACGATCATGCCGCAACACATTGTGCCTGTCTCGACATTTTTTTCGTGGACAGATATCTCAAGCATTGCAAGTACTTGGAAAGGTGGTGCTGCTTTTCCATCCAAAACATCTTGCTTTGAAAAAAATTTGCGTTGCACATTATTTTTAATTTCGATGGTCCGATCGATGTTTAAAAAGCGCAACCTTGCTGCTTCAAATTCTTCAAATAAAGTAAAGCAGCTTGCCTTACACGACTGTGTCTTGCCACACGACCGAAAGTAATCTATTGGTTCAGGTACAATGGCCATGGTGTAAGGTGAATACAAAAGATCGTCACACCTGCCAGCATCGGGGTCGAACAACACGGTGGTGTAATCCACAAAAGAAGCAACCGCTGAGGTTGCTGCGTGAGCGTGTTGCAAAGCAGGGTTCAGCACTGCGCGCAAATTATCCTCCACTGTCAAAGCCATCTCACTGCATACTGATTTTTGGTCCATAATTCCACTTATCATGCTGGCAATAAGAGGTCTCATATTTGTTGGAGCAGACTGAAGACAGTTTGCAGCAGCAAAATCCTGGAAATTTTTCCCTTCAGTATCTCGACAAATGCATGCCAATACTGGAACCTGCACAAAAAGAACTTCTGCGGCGGTTATTGATGATTGTTGCATAGCGACACTGGCGCTACATGATTCACGAACCATTCTTGCCCACGGGTTTGTACCTCCCAACATGACGCCCATCCCACTGCAAGTTCTAAACCCTGGTTTGACGAGAAACGTGGAGAAATCCTCCATGGAGTCGGAGAGCGCTTGCCATAAAACTGGCGCCAACGCCTGAGTTTTGTCTATTGAAATCAGATCCAAAATCAAACGCGTAATGGTGCGCCAGAAGAACTGACTCATATCGATAATTGACCCACCGAAAGCCATCATACCCATCGATGCACCAGGTAACCTTCGTATAAAACCACCTGGAGGTGCAGTCAAGAGCTGTTCACCTGTTTTGAACCCATTTGGGTTTGATAAAAATTCTTTACTGCTTGCCATCATTTCCTGAGCAAGCTTGGTGGTTTTCTCTCCAACCACCTTCAACATGTCGATGGCCTCAGTGGGTAAATTTTGCACCTTAGACCATAGCGTTTTGTACTGGTTCAGTGCAAAATCGTGTAGGCGCCCTTGTGAAGATCTTGCAACTCCAGTAGGCGAACGCGGACGAACCAGTTTGTTGCTACCCGTCCTTTCTACCATCGCAACACCTTGGAGAGTGGAGGACAACGAGTCACCTTGTGGAAGCCCAGACAAAATGCGTCCAAGTTTTGCAAGACTGTTCCAGTAGTGTGTGTTACAGGCGCGCATTGCATCAAAAGCCGCGTCAAGAGAAAGAAAGTTTCGGCCACAATTTAGCAGCGAAGAGTGTTCCCGGTGTACGTAAGGACATTCGCGTAAGCGTTGAAACATGCTTGGTTGGAACACTATTGGCGCTGAAATTAAAAAGGTGACAAACATTCTGGCAGCCAATATCACAGCGGTAGTTGTCTCCGCTATCATAGAACCCAGTTGTGGCATTTGCCGCCACTCCGGACAAAGAGCAGATGCTCCCATCGACAACTGCACCACCGCTGAGTCCGCTGACCATAACTCATGCATCCGTATTTGCATTGTGACTGGATGCAGAAAGTAGGTGACGTAAGTGACCTTTTGAGGATCATCTGAACGCGGCTTCATTGTAGTAAAGTTAAGGTAGACAGGTGCGGCACGCATGACTTGCACGGCAATATTATTTTCATTGATGTATTCCATTGACGTGACTAAGACATTGAATGCACTACCGCAAATGCTACTGTCGTTTGTCATGGAAAGAAAAACGTCTGGCATCTCAACACTGACACCGGTGGACCCTATGTCGGCGTCCGGTGTTGTAACGGCAAACGCATCGACGCGCCAGATGCGGATACCACCGTAGGTCGACAATGCCTGTATTTGTAACTTGGCACTTCCTCCTTGACACCAGACGGAAAATTGACTGAACATGTCTAGTGACGGATTCACTGCATAATATACCCCCCATCGCGTTTCGACTGCTGGATTGTGGCGCGCGGGTGAAGCTGACCACGGGTAGGGGATTGAGACCAGGTCATCTCTGGGTAGAACGTCACATTTACTCTTGGTGACACACGGCGGGATCGCAGGTAATTCACTGTGTGTTGTGACCAATGTAAAAGAATCAGAGCCTTGCTCACCATAAAGTCGTTGCACGCGTACAGCAACAGAACCATCTTCCTTTTCCACAGGCACCAAGGCAACGCTTCCTGTCATCGCAAACGGTTGCCCGTCCAACAATATCGATTCGTACCTCTGATATAAGTCTGCGCTGGCAGCCCATCCCACTCTGGAAGTTATTGTTTGAGCGGATACACAGGTCATCGACACTGGATCGTATTCTGATGTACCCTCTTTGACTGTAATTACACGTCCCATAGGGTCTTTACGGTCGATAATTGTGGCAACCGAATCAGCTGATACACTGGATGCGTAATCCGCGTTGTCTGAGAATGCAGAGATCAGTGAGTTTGCCTGTTGCGAGGCACCTCCACAGTCACGCCGTTGCAACTGAACGTTGCGAGCCCAGTCATCCGCGTTGTAAAGCGTCAACCCCTGGCTTTGGGAGCCACGTGTACGCACGGCCATACAATACGGAAAGCAGGCTGACTCTCTAAATGTTCGACTACATACAGGATCGAACTGACCTTCGGAGCTACACGCAGGCATGATCCATATGGTGGCATCCGCCTCTTCTGGATTGTCGGTACCATCATCTGACGCCAGGTCGCTAAGTGGATTGCGCCAATTTCTACCACCTGAACCCAACGAGCCAGGCGACGAAAGGCGGGACACAGGCCAGCGAACACTATCAACCACTATTTTGCTACCTGCACACGTCATGTAGTTTGCCGTGCTTGGAAGTGCAAAACTGACAGGCACGTGTAAACCGTTTGGATCCAACGCCTCATCTGCATCTTCCGATTGATAACGAGCGATGCTACAATGAATTTGCATGCGAGATCCTTGTTTTACAGACGCGTCTTCGATGTCTTGACAAATACAACCAAGCATGGACATGGTTCTATATCCGTCGTCGTCTACAAGCTCACTTTCGTCGTATTGAATAGCAGCGATTCCATAACCCACTTGAATTTTGAATGGAAACTGGTCCTGTGCCCAAACCTTTTCTGTTTGACCTCGGATAAAGGTGTACTGTACAGATTCTCCGTCTGTGAGAGCGTACGCGCTGCCACCTAGCCCGACCAAACGGGTCTCTTCGCCACCAAATAAAGTTTGTTGGTCTACAAATGACAACGCAATGGGGGACGGATTGCACTTGTCTATAGACTTCCCAAACGCAGTGAGAACTGTGACCCACGTGACGTCAAGCCAATTGTCCAGTAAATGCCCGAAGTAACGAGCTGAGGCTGCAGCAAAATTGAAAATAGGCGCGACGTCTGGAGTGCAAGACAGAGATTTGACACGCTCGTCAGTGTCAGTTGATGCTTGTGCACACCGTGCAAACGTTACTAGAGGCAGTTGTATTATTGTATACAATGGAACGTTGACAGCAGCATGAAGACCCTGTGCAAAATTCGAGTCCAACAGTGGATATGCCATCAGGTCAAAAACTGGTGACATGACATTACATGTACCTCGTGCAATTAGTAGTACGTTAGATACCATTACTCGGAAATGGACCATTGGGGTAAGCACATCGAATACTCGGGATCCAAATGATAGGCAAGTCGTAGAGTCACACGCTGCAACTGTTCTGGAATACGCCAAAGAGGACATCGCAAGTCCTCTCATTGTGTCTGACAGTGCACGCAATGCGTTTGCAAGTGCATTTTTGTTGATTTGTAGAATTGGTAGAATAACTACAGATGTCAACCCTTTGAAAAAAAACGCAACCACATTCCAGAAGGGTACAAAAACCTGATAAATTAAATTCAGTAATTCTAGTGGAACAATTACGACACTACGGATCACCGTAGCGGTACCGTCGTTCCACATTCGTATAGACTCAGTCACAAATTGTGGCTGGGCCTCTGACAAAAGTTGCAGCAGCCACATCATGATTAGAAATATCAGAGCCATGGGCACGTAATACACAGCCCATTGTAAAAGTCCAGCCAGGGCGGAGGTTCCATAACGCGTGATGTCAAATAACATGTCCACAGATCGCAACAGTAGACCTCGCGAAGCGTTTGCCATGGCTGCCTTATCGGCAAGCACTGGTCGAGACGCAAGCGATACCATAAGCCATACAATTGCATGTAAAAGCCTTTCTAAGACGAATAAAGAAGTCAAACATATGGAAAATATAAGCGGAATGTATACTGATGACAAATTGTGCATGGCCGGATTTTGATGATGACACACAAAATGTTGAAATTATATATACTTTAAAGTTTAATAACCAACAAGAAACAGTATTGTATATTAGTGTACATGTGCTGGTCTACACACACGGAAATGGAAGCACCTCCTGCGCAACGACTGAAAAGACGTCAGCAGGTATTTGCAAACCCTCCACGTTTCTCTTCAAGCATTCAGAAAACAAGCTGTATTCCAGATACAGCTCGTTTGCCTCTATCTGACCTACTGCATTTGTTTGGTAATGGTTTTGTAGCCACTGAAACCGAAAACAATCTAGCCAACTCGCGTAATTGAGCTCTTGTGACGAGTGCTGTAGCAAAGTCCTGAACACCAAATTGACCAATGCCTTTTGATAAAGCGTTGTGTTGCCGTTGTCAGCGAAATTATCGAGCAAAGCACAAATAAGAGGCCCCTTACGGTCTACACATTCAGAAGCTGTCGTATGTGTTAGATCCGCGTCGTCCTTGAACTCAGCTATAAGGGTGTTTCTATCTTCTTGTTGTCGGTACACTCTCAACTCGCGCCCATCAGGCATCTCTGACTGTGTAAAGAAAAATTGCGGAGTCGATCCAGTCATCGCAGAAGACAATGGCTTCGGCACGCCGTTATCACTCGGTTCGTGCCACATCATATAAGTGCGTTTTTCTGTAGTTTCTGCACAGGTGCTTTGATAAACCATTCGTGCAGTTGACAAGTTTGAAAAATGTGCGTACACGCAGTCAGAGACCGGTAGCTGCATCAAGTTGCAAAACAGTTGTGTGGTTGCCACGCCACGGGCGGCGACCATTTTGTGAATACTGAACTTGTCGTATAGACCAAGCCACGCACTGCGGTCTGCCTTTTGAGCATTTGGTGCAGCAATTGACGCACGCAAACGCTTCTCATGGTACAATGTACTGTTCTGAAACACGTGTTCTTGAACGTTCGCTTTATCCTCATAGTTAACTTCATCGGTCAGCACAAAATCAGTCACCCGTTTCAAAACATACGCATTAACCCCGCGGATTTCGTCATACAGGTCGTTGGATAGCATGAGTTGCATTAGGTTGTTGGTTGCATCATTATCTGGGATAAGAAATTTTGCCATAAATTCAGGAGTCAGAACGCTCTGCAACTTTGTTGCTGTCAATAGCGCAATTTTCTGCAGACCAAACACATTTGTGTATTCCGGAGCCAAAATGGTAGCAAACACCATTTTTTTGGCGAAGTTGACAGTAGTACTGGCTATGAATCGATTATCCTGCACAGATTGTAGTGAACAATTTAGACGTCCCATGTGCTCAATTCTCATACAGATGTAATTATCGTCGCTCACCATAATTTTCTCTTCTATACCCTCTACCGCACTTGTACCTGTTGTCTTGCAAGCAGTCACATAACGTTTAAGCAAAACATTCATCATTTCACGCAGGTGAGTTTTGCAAATGCTCAGGTTCGTATTTGCAAGGTTGGTCATGAGCGAGAGTGACATGTGTGAAAAGCGTTGCTTGATTTGTTCTGGTTGTTCCAGTTGTATATTATACCCTGCTGCCATGAGACTTGCCTCTTGTTTTGCCTGGAGAATAGCATGAGCGTCGTGTACAATTTCAGACGGCGAAATCTTCAAACTATTCAAGATACGATTCCAAGGGTTCTTTTTGAGGATATTTTTAGACATTTTGGATGCCTCAGATAGAATACATGAACTGTCAGGGAGCATTATCATTTGAACCTTGTTATCCCCCTGCGAATCTTGGAACACAAGCATTAAGGCACGTAGTGCACATGAATTTGTAAATTGAGATTCCTGTCGAATGAACGCGCAAACTTTTTGGTTTCGTTTGGTCAATACCGCGGTGTGTGGAAGTTTCAACAATGTATGTTTACTGTACTCATCGGGGTCTAGTGGCACGCGCATGAGTGTCATCAGTTCCGACGTCAGTTGAAACTTTGCCTCCGACAACACACCCTGCGGTATGTCGTGCAAAAATTGCACAAAATCCGCATGCAAATTCACATCTACCGCGTGTGGGATGAAATGACTTGCGCGTCCAACACCCGGAGAGTTGGCTGTTATGTTGAGATCTGTATCAGTTATCGAGTGAGGAAACACTCTTGAAGTCATAGATATATCTGCTATTTCATAGCAGACACATCCTATATACCCCAAAGTAGTGTGCCGCTACGATTCAGCCGTATTTGGTTTTACAGATATAAGCTCACAGACGTTTGAGTGGTAGAAAACCTCTCCAGTGGGTGACAGCATATAGAGAAATCCCGGAGTCAACATCATACGCCATCCTATATTTGAGGGTTCAACTCCGTCTTTTCCGGGTATACAATGCAACGGCTCTTCTTCAAAAATAAGCTGCACATCGGGATATAATGACAAAAGTGGTGCAAGCGAATAAATTGCATGCTTTCCGGTTGCTACCACACTCCATTCAAGCTGTCTCCGTCTCTCATAATCAGGAAAATTGTAGTATACAACCTGACTGATGCTGTTGAACATGCCGACAAACTCATGTTGGTAACACAACACGGCACCTGGCGGCAAGTCCCAACGCATTGTGTGCTCATAAAAAACATCAAGTGCGGCCTCTACGTGGAATATTTTTAATGCTCTCACCTCTGAGCGCGTGACAGGTTCCTTTGCTATACGGTACAAATGTAGGCTTCGAAAAAGAATATAGAAGACGTTCATGTACCATCGCACGGTACTCTCTGTAAAAATGCGAGACTTGTTGGCACTGGTGGGCCCCGGTTGCAAACCTTCGAGGTCGTCGTACATATCCTCATCTTCAGCCAAATTATACAAAAGTAGTTGACCAAGTCTGGTGAACAGTGCTGTCAGGTGAGATTGGGTCTCTTGTATAGATCCTGTGTTACACATGTCGTACATATGCATTTGAGTTTGTACCACGTGATTTTTGACCTCTCGCATGGACATATGTACATATTGTTTACGGTCCAGTGCAAAGTAGCCGCTCAAAGATGTACTAGTGTGCATGTCATCAGAAGTACAGCCACATAAACTGACTTTATCAGGATGTTCTTTTATTTGCATAGCGCTCATGCGGCATATAATTAACCCGGTCAAGTGAAATTCATTCAATAAGACCTTCGAGTTTAGTTCTTCCCTGGCATCTACAAACCAGAGCCAATGGTCCCACAGGTCGGGATTTACGTCCAAAAGCTCATTCCTTGCCATTGCAGAATTGTACTCTAAGAGTTCAGCCATTTCGAGTGCAGGTGATGCAACACACATGATTAAGTATCTATCAAATAACTTTATGACTGAAAAAAACTGTATATGGCACAATTGTCGCGTGCACCTTGTTTTACAATAGAAACTTCAGCTACATTTTTACTTCCTGTTTTCAACCCGGATTCTTTAGAATGCTGCATTTCCACAGAGTAGCCTAAGGAAAGTTCGGAGCACACTCCAGTCTTGACGAATGTACTGCCGATATTGCTCAAAAGAGACTTATTATCGCTTATGCGAAGCAGCATGTCAAGTCTACCATGGTGCTGCCACGCAGAAACTACATGTCCAATTTGATCTCCTTTGTGTTCTATTTTTACAGGAAGTCCGATCAATTCTCGATCGAGTACCATGTTGTTAATCTCATGTTTTTTTAGGTACAATCCGTCGTA
>Ga0307489_10002211_pt1 | contig 13021 bp, 22 predicted proteins | sample SB12metaG_FD_202247 | JGI IMG/M metagenome (GOLD analysis project Ga0307489, IMG submission 202247) | Sea-ice brine microbial communities from Beaufort Sea near Barrow, Alaska, United States - SB 1.2 | ecosystem: Environmental > Aquatic > Marine > Coastal | place: USA: Alaska | collected...
CCCCCATCCCCGCACCAGCCGCCGCCGCCGCTGCCCACCCCGCCAACACCGCCGCTGCCATAGCAGTATGGGGGTCCCTCAGGCTCGCCGGGAGCTCATCCGGCGTCGACGAGCCATCGAACTCCGTACTACTCAGGTGTGCTGCTTCGCCCAATAGCACGGTCTTGCCAAGCCGTGTTTTTTCATGCCGTGCCTTATCATGCCGCGCCTTGTCAAGCCGTGCCTTGTCAAGCCGTGACTCTGGGGCCGTGCCCGCCGCCGCCGCCCCCCTCTTGCCGGGCTGCGCATGCGCGGCCGAGGACAGCTTGGCCGCCTTGTAAGGCCGCACAGTGGGCCGTGCAGGCGGGGACAGCAGTGCCTGCCCCGCCGCCGCCGCCGCCTCCCCCGCCGCCGCGAGCAGCGCGGGTAGGCGCGGCACGCTCGAGGGGTGGGGCGGCGAGATGCGTGCCAGGAGTTCCTTCGACGTTGGTAAGCCGTCGCGCTCCGTGCTGTAGCGGCGCGAGTTGAATTTGAAAGCAACATATGAAAGCAATTTATCATATTTCGGTTTCAAGCGCTTATCTCCAGGCGCTTTCAACTTGAGTTTGATAGGGTATATTTGCACCGGCCTACCGTGCTGGCTCCGCGCGGCGGCTTCGGCTCTTCTCCCCGCTTGCGGATCCGCACCGACGTTTGCACTCGAGGCTCCACGCGGGTCAGCCCGGCGATCTGCATTCACGCAAAACCACAACACGGTCAGCAACGGGCAATACGCAGGTAACACATAGCTGTGCGTGCGCGATGCACACACGTCTCTCAACACACGGAGGCGGGCAACAAACAGCTAGGCGTGCGCGTGCGCGACGGACAGATATACATATGCAAATTCGTGCGATATGTGGCGGGTCAGCCGGTGGGGGCTTGATAGGTGGCGGGTCAGCCAGTGGGGGCGTGACAGGTGGCGGGTCAGCCTGTGGAGGCGTGACAGGTGGCGGGTCAGCTAGTGGGGGCGTGACAGGTGGCGGGTCAGCCAGTGGGGGTGTGACAGGTGGCGGGTCGGCCAGTGGGGGCGTGACAGGTGGGCACTCACCTTGCACGCAATGGAGCAGTAAGTCCAGTCTCCGACGGGGATGCGGCCCGCGGCCCCGGCGTGGCCGGGCGGGGTACACCTGTAAGTGACAGTCGAGACGAACGCCCAGGTCAGCACCGACACCAGGAACCGCGTTGGATCTTGGATGCGATTGCGGGTCAGAGTCCCCTTGCAGGACCCCGTGGTATGGGAATATGGCATGTGAGTTTGTTCACAATTGCGAGTTACTCTGACAAACACCGTACAGCGACTAATGGCTCAAGTTGAGGGTTGTTAATCCGTCAACTTGAGTCATTTCCGTGAGCAGTATGGCCGACTCCGCTCAAATGATTAGACCACGGGTTGAGGGGCCCTGTAGCGTACCGCTCGCGACAGCCCATGAAGTTGTTCTGATCGAGGGGCGCGTAGGTGGAGGACAGGTGGTGCCCCACGCTGTAGCGGCGCAAGTTGAAATTGAGAGCAAAGTTTGAACCCGATTCATCCATATCTTAGTTTCAAGCGCTTAGTTCCAGGAGCTTTCACCGTAGGTTTGATAGGGTCAACCTGCACCGCCTTACCACGTACACGATGTCCCTCTTGTTGATGATGGCCACCTGTGATGGAAATAGGGAAAACAGAGCGTCAGTCCACCGTACATCAGCTGTCGTTAGCGCGCTCAAACGCACAGGCGGCTACAGAGATCCGCGTCCGCGTGTATGAGGAGGCACCAGGCTCTCGCCCTGCCCCCATGCACAAACAAGAAAGAGGCACGCATGCAAGTTGGGCGCACACGAGACTGCCGAGGTAGAAATACATCGGACGCGTTATGCGCTCACCTGGATGTCGCTGCAGTCCATGACCAGCTCGAGGTCGTCCAACGTCACGGCGTCTTGCATGGAAGCTCGCTTAATCTGCGTTCAGCGGAGCGTGTCAGAAAAATCGTCCAGACTCGGAAATGCCGAAGGGGGAGGGGGTTTTTCAGTAGCAAGAATCAGTATGTGTGTCGCTCACCAGAAGCAGGTTGTGCCCTTTGTGGCCGGCCTGGCAACAATCTGTTACTCTGGTGGCGCACTGCACGCAGAAGAGGGTGAAGGCCCGCCGCCTCGCGACGGGAAAGCACTCGCCGAAGTCCGCATCGGTCAGAGCTTGCATCCACGGCTCGACCTTCATCTGCGCGGGAGCGCCAGCGACGGAGAGGGGGGCGGACCGAGCAGCTGCACCCCCCATTGCGAGGGGGGATGCCATAGCGGCGCCGTTCGCTCCGAGGGTAGACGGGTAGTGGCGCCCCCCACTGCGAGGGTGGTTCCCACGTAGCGGTGCCGCTCACTCCGAGGGTGGACAGCGTAGTGGAGCCGGCAACTGCCAAAGTGCCCGCCACGGCCGTGTCGCCTGTACACGAGGAACGGTGGGAAGAGCGTTGGTGGAGGGGAATGGGGGGACGGAACACACGCGGCGCGGCCAACGACATCAGCTCAGCAACTCCGCACGTCCGCGGGTGCGCGTAACCTGCAAAGCGTCGGAGCGGACGTGCGCAGGTGTTTGGCGACGCACCTCTGCGCGCTGGACGTCGAAGAGAAGTCACCAGCAGTCGTTTGAAACTTGAAGGAGCAAAACGATACGGGGATCTGTAGTAGCTTACGTCGGCGAGATCAACACGCGGCCGACATCGAAGGATGGCGTGAAGAAAAGCGGGCGACTCTCGCGCCCCCGTGCCGTCTGCGCGCCTCTCGAATGGCCGCGGGCGACGACCGAGAGGGGATAAGACGTGGCGCGGGGGTTGGCATTCGGCGTTGCACGCTCGGTAGCCGACACTATCAGTGCATATCCGGTGGCGTGGTCAACGTCAAGTCAACGTCAACCCCCCCACAGATCTGCGCCGAGATAGCTACCAACCCCCCACCGCCCGGTCGTCGTCGCGCGGCGCCGAGCGAGAGACGGAGAGAGGTTCCAACCCCCCACCTGATCTGCGCCGAGAGAGGTTACAACCCCCCATCGGATCTGCTAAAGATATGAATAAAATATCCCAATCTTGAGAGCCTTTCGCGCGCGTCGGGTCGTCGCGTCGCCCGTCGAGTCGTCACGGAGGCACGCCTTGGCACTTGGCAGCGCACTTGTGTGAACGGGCCTCCACCGCCGCCGCCATGGCGAACATCCAGGTCGATGACATCCTCTCCGGCACCCCAACGGTCCAATGCAAGACCAAGATAGTGTGCACGCTGGGCCCCAAGTCTGCAGAATTGGCGATCATGCAAGACCTGCTGCGCGCTGGGATGAGCGTGGCGCGCTTCAACTTCAGCCACGGGCAGGGGCTCACACTCGTTCCCATTTCCGTTCAACTTGCGCTTACCTTGCCCCTATCCGCTCAACTTAAGCTTACTTTGTCCCCCACACAACCCACATTAACCCGTGGATGTGGCTGGAAGGTGCTCAACTTGAGCTCTAACGTGAGCGACGTGCCCCGAAGGTCCTCAGACTGAGCTTGGAAGTGAGCAAGTGTAAGCCCCTGGCCACGGGAGCCACGAGTACCACCAGGGCACGCTGGACACGCTGCGGCAGGCGATGAAAAGCACGGGGTTAATGTGCGCAGTGCTGCTCGACACCAAGGGCCCCGAGATCCGCACGGGAATGCTCAAGGGCGGCAAGCCGGTGCTGATGGAGGCGGGGCGCGAGGTGACCATCCACACCGACTACACTCTGCACGGGGACGAGTACAACATCGCCATGAGCTACGCCAAACTGCCGGAGGACGTGCGGCCCGGCGCGCAGATCCTCATCGGCGACGGAAGCATCGTCATGGTGGCAGGGGCTTACACTCGTCCACTTTTCAGCTCAATTTGAGCGCTTTGTATGGGATAGGGGGTGCGCAGAGGGGTTGTGCAGCCCATGTTCAGGGGGTGTTAGGGAGTGTTTAGGGTGTGTAGGGGGTTTTTGTGTGTCAGAAACGGCTCAAGTTGAGCTGAGAAGAGGACGTGTGTAAGCCCCTGCATGGTGGTGCTGTCGTGTCAGCCTGAGGCGGGTACGGTGAAGTGCCGGTGCACCAACACGGCGATGCTAGGTGAGCGCAAGAACGTGAACCTGCCGGGAGTGGTGGCAGGGGCTTACACTCGTTCCCATTTCCGCTCAACTTGAGCCGTGACTGACACACAAAAACACCCTACACACCCTGAACACCCCCCTAACACCGCGTAAACACGGGCTACACAACCCCTACGCGCACCCTCTATCCCATAAAAAGCGCTCAAGTCGAGCTGAAAAGTGAACGAGTGTAAGCCCCTGCGTGGTGGTCGACCTGCCCACCATCACGGAGAAGGACAGGGACGACATTCTGGTGTGGGGCGTGCCCAACAACATCGACTTCATCGCCGCGTCGTTCGTGCGCAAGGGGAGCGACCTGACGCACATCCGCGAGGTGCTAGGGGAGGCGGGACAGTACATCAAGATTATTTCCAAGGTTGAGAACCAGGAGGGCCTGGTCAACTTCGACGACATCCTGTTTGAGAGCGACGGCATCATGGCAGGGGCTTACACGTGTTCACTGTTCAGCTCAAGTTGAGCGCTGTGTATGGGATAGGGGGTGCGCGTAGGGGTTGTGTATCCCGTGTTAAGGGGGTGTTAGGGGGTGTTTAGGGTGTGTAGGGTGTTTTCTTGTGACAGACACGGCCCAAGTTGAGCTGAGAGGGGGACGAGTGTGAGCCCCTGCATCATGGTGGCGCGTGGCGACCTGGGCATGGAGATTCCCACGGAGAAGATCTTTCTGGCGCAGAAGCTGATGATCGAGAAGTGCAACGCCGTGGGCAAGCCGGTGGTGACGGCAACGCAGATGCTGGAGTCGATGATCAAGAACCCGCGCCCGACTCGCGCGGAGGCCACGGACGTGGCCAACGCCGTGCTTGACGGCGGGGTCTTTTCACTGCTTGCTCATAGTGCGCCTGAACACACTCGCCGCGTCCTGCTCCCTGGCCTGACGCGGAGCAACCGACTGTATGCTCATAGTGCACATGTACACCACTGCCGCCCCCAGTGTGGAGATACATCATGAGGACAAGGTCATGTTGAGGAATGACGCGGAGATCGAGTGCGGCGGCCCTGGTGCACGGCACGGACTGCGTGATGTTGTCGGGCGAGACGGCGGCGGGGTCGTTCCCCGTGGAGGCAGTGCGGGTCATGAGCAAGATCTGCCGAGAGGCGGAGGTCTCCATCGACCACTACCAGCTCTTCAAGAGTATTCTCGCGCAGGTGGCGATTCCCATGGCGCCGCTGGAGTCGCTCGCGTCCTCCGCGGTGCGCACGGCACAGAAGGTGCGCGCGGCGCTCATCGTGGCAGGGCGGTGCAGGTTGACCCTGTCAAACCCAAGTTGAAACTGCCTAGAACTCAGCGCTTGAAACTAAAACGTGATGAGCCGCTTTCAAATTTTGCTTTCAAATTCAACTTGCGCCGCTACATCGTGGTCCTCACGCACGGCGGGTCCACAGCGCGGCTGGTGGCGAAGTACCGGGCGTCGGTGCCGGTGCTCGCCGTGTTCGTGCCCACCCTCACCACCGACTCGCTGACGTGGACATGCAGCGGCGAGACCCCGGCGCGGCAGGCCAACCTGTCGCGCGGTCTCATCCCGCTGCTTGCGGAGGGCAGCGCGCGCGCCACGGACACCGACACGACGGATGAAATTCTGAGCGCGGCGATCCAACACGCCAAGGCGGCGGGGTACTGTAACGTGGTAGGGCGGTGCAGGTTGACCCTATCAAACCCGAGTTGAAAGCGCCTGGAACTCAGCGCTTGAAGCTACAATATGATAAACCGCTGTTAAATTTTGCTTTCAAATTCAACTTGCGCTGCTACAGCGTGGGCGAGTGCATCGTGGCGTTGCACCGCATCGGGAACGCTTCTGTCATCAAGATCGTCAACATCGATTAAACTCTGGGGTTCGGGCTATCCCGTTGTGGGGTTAGTGCTGACGGCTTCGTTTCATTATCCATTTGGCTCTAGTCGCATATGGAACGCCTGCATCATCAAGATTGTTATCATCGATGAAGCTCATTCTTTGTGCCGTTGTCGGGGGTGGGTGCTCGCAGCCATGTGTTTACCCACTTTGATGATTATTTTGTTTTTGGTATCAACGGCGTCAGAGAGAGATCATAACTGACGCCGCTCGAGGCCTTGTAAAGAGTCATGATCTTCCTCTCCAAGCGAAGTATTAATTAATTGACATTTCACTGCAGTAAAATATCTGAACACTTTGCAGCGCACCACCGCGCCACGTGAACAGCGGAATGTACACAAACTCTCGAGTGTAAAGTTGAATGGAGAGGTTTGGTTAAGCTCACCATGTGAAGCGCCTTGGGGCTCGATGAACGTGAAATTTTTACAAATGGCATCCTGTAATGTGGCAAGTACTGGCTCGTTCGACCACACAACTCAACGCGGATGATTGACGACTTCCGCAACACGGGGTTATGCGCCAACGCGGTGTCCGAGCAGTATCTGGACGGCGCCGGGGACCAAAAGCTAGCGGTGTTCGTGGGCACAAACACCATGGGGAAGGGGCAGGAGGTAGACCCCCGCCCTGCCAGCATTGATATTGCCCGCCACTTTATCATTCACGTTTTCGACCTCGACCCTCGTTGCTTGAGTCAAATAGCATGACATGATATGCCTGGCCCTAGGTGCAGGTGTTGGTGAGCTACGGGAGCGGTTCTGGAGCCACCGGATGGCCGGGGGGGACATGACAGGGGGGTTATTGAGAATAACGTCTTGACCGACGGCCAATTCGCCCTCTTTCCGCCAGATCGACGTTCGCGAGCTGAGGGTGCATGTCCATACGATAGTCTGCAGTCGGTCGGCGATTACGAATCGAGCCCGCGCGTCTGTATGGGCATTTGCCCACACCCTCACGAACGTCGATCTGGCCGTCGAGACGTTATTCTCAAATAACCCGCGTACATGGCGGTCTTCACTGGGTACCGCTACTACAGAGCAGTCGGCGGCGGCGGCGGCGGCAGCGGCGGCAGCGGTGGCGGCGGCGGTGAGGAGCAGGAGGAGGACGAGCGAGGAAGAGGAGGTAGAGTGAGGAGGAGGCAGATTGAAGAGGAGCAGAATGAGTGAGGAGGAGGCAATCAGAGCAGGGTGGGGGTTAGACGGGTAGGTAGATTAGCGGGGCTGCGGCGGGGTCGAGGCGGAGTCCCATTAGAATAATAGTCAATTATTGGATTATCAAGAACCTAGAACAGAGTGAAGATTTGCGTCATCGGCGTTGAACATGGCAGCGTCGTTGTACACTAACAAAGCCGCGCCCTCACCCTCACCCTCACCCCCACCCCACCCTCACCCTACCCGCCGCTTCCACCCTCACCCTGCCCTGTCCCCCACCCTCACGTGCACGCGCCCCGCGTCACTGCCCCGCCCCCCTCACTCGTCGTCCTCCTCCTCGCTCTCCTCCTCGCTGCTGCCCCCCTCACTCTCCTCCTCCGCGTCCTTCAGCCAATCAACGAACGGCTGCGCCAGCTTGAGAAAGCGCTTGTCCTCCTCCCCCGCCTCGCCCTTCTCCTCCGCCCACGCCAGCACCGACGCTTCCGACAGCACGTCCAGATCGTACAGCATGTGCAAGACCTTGGCGAAGGCGGGCACCAGGTGTGCGCCCCCCATGCCCTTGATGTAGCGGCGCAAGTTGAATTTGAAAGCACAAATTGGGAGCAGTTTTTCGCACATTTGTTTCAAACTCTTAATGGTGCATAGGGGGGCTCCACCATTTATCAGAGAGAGAAAATAATGTTGCATAGGGGGCCTCCCCCATTTACGAACCCAACTCGCTTTCGACACGGGTTTCAGCTGGTTTCAACCTGCACCGCCTTACCTTGAACACCTCGTCCTCCGCGCAGTACTCCTCCAGCGTGAGCAGCATCTCCACCTGGTCGTCCGCGCTCTTCAGGAAGCGAGACAACAGCGGCGCCCACTGCTTCATGCGCTGCTTGATGCCCTGCAACCAGGGGCTTACACTCGTCCACCTCTCGGCTCAACGTGAGCGCTTTCTGTGGGATAGGGGGTGCATTTAGGGGTTGTCTAGGGGGTGTTTGGGAAGTATAGGGGGTATTAGGGGGTAATACGGGGGTTAAGGGTGTATGTTGTGTATTTTGTGTCAGAAACGGCTCAGGTTGTGCTGAAACGTGGACGAGTGTAAGCTCCTGCCTGCAACAGCACCGCGCCGCTGTCGGGTGCCTTGGGGGGGTACAGCTTGGCGTTCTCCTTGGTGACGTCGCGCGGCGCGGGGAGCGACAGGCCGAGGATCAGGGGCTTACACTAGTCCACCTCTCAGCTCAACCTGAGCTGTTTCTGACACACAATACAACCTCAACACCCCCTGATACTCCTCAATACCCCCTGACACCTCCTAAACATCACCTGAACAACCCCTAAATGCACCCCTATCCCACAGAATGCGCTTCAGTTGAGCCGAGAAGTGGACGAGTGTAAGCCCCTGCCGAGGATGGTCATGAGGACGTAGCGCGCGATGTCGGCGAAGGAGCGGTTCTCGGCCATCTTCAGCCCCTGCAGCTCCACCACGGTGTAGCGACGCAAGCTCAATTTGATAAAAACATTTGAAAGCGGTATAACACATCTAGTTTCAAGCGCTTACTTCCAGCCGGTGTCAACTTGGGTTATAGGGTCAACCTGCACCGCCCAACCACGGCGTTGGCCTGCGCGTACCCGTGCTTGACGCAGCGCAGGAAGGTCTCGGCCACCTCGCTGTAGCGGCGCAAGCTGGAATTGAAAGCAAAGTTTGAGGGCGCTTCATGAGATTATAGTTTCAATCGCTTAGTTCCAGGCGCTTTCAACGTCGGAATGATAGGGTCAACATGCACCGGCCTACCTCGCGCCGGAACACCGTCTCCGCCGCCGCGCCCTCGCCGTCCTCCTCGTCCGACGACCCGCTACCGTCCCCCCCGCCACCGCCGCCGCCGCCCAGGGCCTGACACATGAAGGGGGGGGCACCGTGATAAATGCGCATGTCCGGGCCCCCTACGCATCATTATTTCCCCACTGTAATAAATGATCAAATCCCCCTATGAGCTGAGTAGTGGACGAGCGTAAGCCCCCCTGCCGCCGCCGCCGGTGCCCCTGCCGCCCCCGCCGCGCCGGTGCGCGCCGTCGTCGTCGCTGTCCTGGTCGTCGTCCAAGGTGTAGCGGCGCAAGTTGAAATTGAAAGCAAAACTTGAAAGCAGTTCATCATATTTCAGTGTCAAGCGCTCAGTTCCAGGCGGTTTGAACGTGGGTTTGATAGGGTCAACCTGCACCGCCCTACCAAGGCGGCGGCGGAGGCGGCGCTGGGGGGCGTCAGGGCGATGCTGAAACGCCATTCCTCGTCACCCCACCGCGGCGCCCACAGCCAGGGGCTAACTCGTCCACTTTTCGGCTCAACTTCAGCGCATTCTGTCGGATAGGGGTGCATTTAGGGGTTGTTTAGGGGATGTCTAGGAGGTGTCAGGGAGTATTAAGGAGTAACAGGGGATGTTCTGGGTGTGTTTTGTGTCAGAAACGGCTCAAGTTGAGCTGTAAAGTGGGCGAGTGAAAGGCCCTGCCCACAGGTGGCCCGCGCCGCCCACCCCCACCCCATCCTCCGCCCACACCGCCGTTGTGTCCACCCCGGCCGACCCCTGTCAGGTTCAAGTCCATAGGATGTCAGGCTCGAGTCCACGCACATTGATAATGATAAAGAAGGATATCAGGTTCGCGTGCACGTGGATTGATAAAGGCAGATCGGATGTCAGGATCAAGTCAGTCGACACAGGCTGAGGATAGGGTGTGTGGTTGAGGGTTTGTGGTTTAGGTGGACAGGTCTCTCACCACCTTGGCGCGAGCCAGCGCCGCGGTCTCCATCTCGTTAAGCTGGACGGCGCTCGACCCCGCCGCCCCGCCGCCCCCGCCCCCGCCGCCACTCGCATCATCGTCCGAGTCGTCCCCTCCGCTGAAGCCGCTACCGCCGCCGCCGCGGCTGGTGCGCGGTGTGATCTTCTCCGTGCTCATGGTACGGCCCATCGTCTTGACGCCCCGCGAGTGCTCGAAGCTGCCCACCTCTAGCCAGGGGCTCACACGCGTTCACCTTTCAGCTCAGCGTAAGCGCTTTCTGAGGGACAGGGTGCGCGTATAGGGGTTTTTTAGGGGCTGTTTAGGAGGTGTTAGGGGGTATCAGGGGGTATTAGGGGGAATGAGGGGGTATGCAGGGTGTGTTTTTGTTACAGAAACGGCTCAGGTTGAGCTCAGAAGTGGACGAGTGTAAGACCCTGCCTCCAGCTCATCGTCCGAGTCATCGGTATGCCCCTGCTCCGGCTGCTCCGCCAGGCTGAGGCGGGCGTAGTCCGCCGCACAGTGCCCGGCGCCTAGCACCACGTTGTAGGACAATACCGCGCCGCGCCCCACCGTGGCACCCGCGTGCAGGGGCTTACACTCGTCCACTTCTCAGCTCAACGTAAGCACTTTGTATGGGGTACCTTCAGCAGATAGATGGGTCATAGCTCGTCACAACCTGGACACAATACGGCACACTGACCAAAACCGCTCAGGTTGAGCTGGGAAGTGGGCGAGTGTAAGCCCCTGCCCGCGTGCACCACGGCGCCCTCGCACAACAGCGCGGCGCTCACCGTCGCGTTGGCGCCCACCCTCACGCCGCCCATGACATACGACCCCGTGACCTGCGCGCCCGCGCTGTAGCGGCGCAAGTTGAAATTGAAAGCAAAATTTGAAAGCAGTTTAACATATTGCAGTTTTAAGCGCTTACATCCAGGCGCTTCTAACGTGGGTTTAATGGGGTCAACCTGCACCGCCCCACCGCGCCAATCACTGCGCCGCGCCCCAGCACCGACTCCCGCACCACCGCGCCCGCGCCCACACCCAGGGGCTTGCGCTCCTCCACTTTCCGGCTTCACGCGAGCACCACTTTTTGTGGGATACGTTGGGTGATCTCAGTGACGAAAACGGCTGAAGTTGGGGTGAGAAGTGGAGCAGTACACGGTCCGACCCCCTCTGCTTTAAGAGACTGAGGGGTAGATCACGTGAAACTTATGTGGTCCAATTCTGAGGGTTGAATAACTCAAGAACGTCCTGAAAATGGTCGGTCGGCTCGGCGGGCCAGTCTCGGAATCCGAGACTCGCACACCGAAACCCCAAGTATCTTACAGTAGAGGGGGTCGGGAGACGAGCAGGAGTGCAAGGCCCTGCCAACAACGCACCCCTCGCCGAGCACGCACCCCGCCCCGATGTCCGCCGTGGGGTCGATGGTCACGTTGGTCTCCGAGTATATCTGGGGCCAGCTATGCGTGTACGTGGTGGGCTCACCCCGCGGCAGGGGCTTACACTCGGCTGACCCACTTTTAAGCTCAAGGTAAGCGCTTTGAGTGGGACAGGGGGTGAATTTGGGGGTTGTTTAGAGGTTTTTAACGGGGTATGAAGGGGTATTGGGGGCTGTCTCGGGTGAATTTTGTGTCAGAAACGGCTCAGGTTGAGCTGAAAAGTGGATGAGTGTAAGCCCCTGCCCCGCGGCAGGCAGTTGATGTCCGGCGCCAGAGGGTACACCCAGCGTCCGATGACATCACGGCTCACGGCATCGTACGTGCGCAGGTTGTGCACCCTGGTTGTAGCGGCGCAAGCTGACTTCGAAAGTAAAGGTTGAAAGCAAATTACCACATTTTAGTTTCAAGTGCTTAGTTCCAGGCGGTTTCAACATGGGTTTCATAGGGTCAACCTGCACCGCCCTACCTGGTGGCGTACTCGCGCGGGCCCAGCTCGTGCGCGTAGATGTTGTTGCCAAGCTCCAGGGGCTTACACTCACTCACTTCAGAGCTCAACTTGAGGACCTTCGGGAACACATCGCTCACGTTAGAGCTCAACTTGGGCACCTTCGGGCCACATCCACGGTTTGATTTGGGTTATACGGGGGACAAAGTGAGCTTAAGAGAAGCGGAATGGGGCAAAGTAAGCTCAAGTTGAGCGGAAATGGGAACGAGTGTAAGCCCCTGCCCAGCTCGCGCTCGTTAAGCGTGCCCACCACAAAGTCGCGGCGCAGCTGCTGGTAGTCGAAGTTGTCGGTGAACAGGTGCAGCACCTCGGGCCAGGGGCTTACACTCGTTCCTAATTCAGCTCAACTTGAGCTCTTCTGTCCACCGTATAACCCGACTTAGCTCATGAAAGTGTCCTGGAGTTGCTCAAGTTGAGCTCTAACGTGAACGAGTGTAAGCCCCTGCCTCGGGCGCGCAGATGTCCACGTGGCAGTCCTGCAGGTCCGTGCGCACCTGCACGTTGCAGTGCTCGCTGAACAGGCTGGCGTCGAGCGCGAGGGGCGGGGCCGCCCCCGCCCCCTTCGGGCCACCGCCCGGGCCCGGGTGGCCCGGCGACTGCTCATCGTAGTGCAGCACGCGCTTCACAGTGGGGTCCAGTGCCACCACCAGGCAGGGGCTTACACTCCTCCACTTCTTGGCTCAACATAAACACTTTCTGTGGGACAAGGGGTGCTTGTAGGGGTTGTTCAGGGGGTGTTTAGGGGGTGTTGGGGGATGACTAGGGTGTGTTTTGTGTCAGCAACGGCTCAGGTTGAGCTGATAGGTGAACGAGTGTAAGCCCCTGCCACCAGGTTGGACTCGCCCAGGTGGTCCAGCCGCTGCTGCTGCGTCACCGGCTTGAAGCACATCGTCACGATGGCCAGCTTCTCCGTCTTGCGGCGCTCGCGGTGCACGTCAATCGCGCGGCGCAGGTCCATGTTGGCCACGGTGTCGCCACTAATCAGCACGAAGTCGCCCCGCACCATGTGCCAGGGCCTGACAAATAATGCCATCGTTAGACTTGAAATATGAGACGGACAAATATAATACTGCTATGACCTACCATGTCATCGACATCCACTTTGAACCTTCGTTCGTCGAGTTATGTTCTATATGCTACGCTGACTTTCCTCCGAGGGTGGGAGCGGGAGCGCACTGCCTTGCAGAGTT
>Ga0307489_10002212_pt1 | contig 13019 bp, 23 predicted proteins | sample SB12metaG_FD_202247 | JGI IMG/M metagenome (GOLD analysis project Ga0307489, IMG submission 202247) | Sea-ice brine microbial communities from Beaufort Sea near Barrow, Alaska, United States - SB 1.2 | ecosystem: Environmental > Aquatic > Marine > Coastal | place: USA: Alaska | collected...
GCGGCAGCGCGCTGCGCCGCTGGTCCTCAGGGAGTGAGGGAGACTGGAGACGCCACGCACGAGAGCGTCCTACGGTGGGGCGAGGGGGGCGCCGCCTTCGCCGCCGCGCCCGCGCCCGCGCCCGCGCCCGCGCCCGCGCTCGCGCCTACCGGGCCTTCTGGGGGGTCAGAGGCCTCAGGGGAAGCCGTGATAAAGAAAGAGGCCGCGGAGCAGGAGACGCTGGGGAAGTTGCGGGACCGGCAGGTGCCCGGACTCGCGCGGGTGCCGGCGCCCGGGCCGTGCGCCACCTTCGTGCACCGAGAAGCCTGCACCTCGCAGTTAAAGGGAGTCTGTTGGGACAAAAACAGGCTCAAGTGGGCGGCACAGTGCAAACGGACGCACCTTGGATGTCACGCGACGGAGGAGGACGCGGCGCGCGTATACAGCAGATACCTCGAAGACGGCATCGATCCTGTAGAGCACCGAGGAGCCAGCACCTCGCGGTTCGCGGCAGGGGCTTACACTCGTCCACGTCTCAGCTCAACTTGAGCCGTGTCTGACAAAACAAAATACCCTACACACCCTAACTACCCCCTAACACCCCCTGAAGACGGGCTGCACAACCCCTACGTGCACCTCCTATCCCATACAAAGCGCTCAAGTTGAGCTGAAAAGTGGACGAATGTAAGCCCCTGCTCACGGGTGTCAGCTGGCACCAAAGCAACAACAAATGGAGGGCGACCTGCAAGGGGAAACACCTGGGCGGTCACACCACGCCGGAAGACGCGGCGCGGGCGTACAACGTTGAAGCTGAGCGCGTCGGGCGCCCCCTCAACGTCATCCAGCCCACCGGAGCCTCGGGGGCCGGCGCCAGCGCCAGGAACACGGGCGTAGGTGCGGGCGGCAGCGCTGGAACCAAGCGCCGTGCACCGAAGACACCTGTGACTCCTGCGATGAGCAAGAGGACACAGCGCGCTGCTCCGACGACACCGGCGTTACCCGCCCCGAGCAAGAAGATGAAGCTATAGGATATCTCGGGGGGTGCAGCGGATGCGACGCGCATCACGGTGGCGCAGACACAAGAACGCCGCTGTGAGCGAAACTGGAGGCCAATCAACCCACAGAACCCCAATTTGGAACAGAAAAAGGAGAACCGGGTCTAAAGTGAAAGTGAAAAGACTAAGGGCATACGCTATCGCTCTGATCCTCCAAAAGGCAGCGTGCCCGCAACCTGAAGTGAACGCGCGGCGAGTGCTGATGACCAACAGGCGCCAGGCGCCCCGGGCCGGCGGTGCCACTTGTAGACTTGTTGCATGTTAAAGATGCTCGGCCGAAGACCGTCCAGAGTGAGATGGCTCTAAAACGAAGATCGTGATCGCGCCCAAGAAGTGAAACTGCCAGGTCGTTCATTTCTTGGATTCCTTCGAAGACCTTCGAATACCTACGAGCAGGAGAGTGAGATAGGTCTAAAACGAACAACGAGAGAAGGCTCACCACACCGACACGCGCCTTCGCACGCCTTCGCCGCCACGCCAACAACCTTCACAATGATCGCGAGCGCCTCCGCCCCCACCTCGCACGCGGCCACGGGCCTCGCGCGCTCGCTCAACAAGAGCGCCTCCCGGGCCGCGAAGGTCTCCACCGGCGAGCGCGCCTCCGCCGTGCCGGAGCAGCAGCCGTGCGTCCCCCGCGCGCCCCGCGCCCTCCCCGCCGCCCCCACTGCCCCGCTGCCCCGCTGCACTCCCGCGCACGCCGCGCTCCCTCGCGTATAGTTCATATCCCTCGCGCGCACTCCCATGCACGCGCGGGTTCACGCGCTATATTTCACGCCGCAATATAAAGCCGACGCCGGACGCGACCTCTTTCTCCGCCTAAATATTCGGGGTGACCGGACTCTTGCGCCCTCGCTTACTCTCTCCTTCCGAACCCGCTTCCTCCCGTGTCCCGTCTGTCGATCCCGCGTCCGCGCTGTCCCTCCGTTCCCGCACCTGCCGACGCCGACGCCGATGCCCGACGCCGACGCCGACGCCTAGACACTGTCTCCTGTCTCCGTCTACGGCTACGGCTATCGACAAAATCGACAAAATCGGCAACTCACTTACAGTACTTCTACGACTGACAGGGTCTCTCTCGCGCTTGCCCCTGCGTTTCCATATCCCCCCGTTCGCGCCCTTCCAGGAAGCAAAGCGGCGCGCCGTCGCAGGTGGAGCAGCAGGAGCCACAGTCGCAGACGCAGCGGCAGGCGGCGGGCCCCGGCCCCGGCCCCGCGCGGCGGCAGCGGCGGCGGCAGCGGCGGCGGATCAGTCAGGCAGCGGCGGTGGATCAGTCAGGCGGCGGCGGCCTCATGGCCGGCCTCTTCCCGCGCCGCATGATGAGGCCACTCGCCCCCCTCCGCATGGCTCCGCTCGATAGAAGGCAGGGTGGCCATAACTTGATCACACGTTTCCCTGTGTCTTGGTTTCAGCTCACCTGCCTGTGTTTGTGCTCATAGTGCATCAGTGTACCCGTACACTTGCTGCATCCTTCTCCCTGGCCTACACTCGCTTACCATGTCAGCTCAATTGCCAGCCGTGTCGTCCCTCAGGGCGAGACGCTTCCGCGTGTATAGAGAGGCACCAGGCGTTCGCCCTGGCCCCCTGAAACCGCTCTGGTTCGTCACAAGACGCCTACATGGACACGATGAGCCGCCGCTGTGGAGGAGGGCCCTGGCTTAAGCCTCGTGCGCCCCCTCGCCGACATCGACTACGAGCTTTCGCGCATGATGCACGGTGAGGGTGCACATCGCCAAGCACCCGCATGCGGAGGAGGCCTTGGACTGGGCAACTACGCGTGGGAGCAGGCGGACCAGCGCGCGGCGCTCATGCGGCAGGTGAGCGGCGGGGCGGCGCCCACGCCGTCGGCATACTTCGGTGGGGAGCATGACCACGACCGCGGCCACTTTGGGTGGGAGCGGAGCGACCAGCGCCTCAACCTCGCCAACGACGCGGCAGGGTCGCAGGGCCCTCCCACTACGTCAAACTTCCGATACTGTCGTCTCCCATGTCGATACTGTCGTCTTAGGGTCATCTTCCATAATGTCGATACCGTCATCTCCCATATCGATACTTAGATGGGTTTTGGTGGTTGGGATTGGTCTGACGTGGCGATGATTGGTGAGGGCGTTGGGGCATGGCGAACGTGGGTGAACGAATTCGCATATGCCACGGCGATAATTATATCACTCGGCGAGCGTTATTCACACCGGGCCTTCGGCGACGGAGGTGAATCAGTCGACGGAGCGCCAGATCCAGAACAAGCACTGGACGGTATCGGATTCGTCGTACCGGGCCTTAGATTGAGGGAACATAGGAGGAGTTGCATATCTAGTGAGTGAGATCACAACTTATGACGTGACGGCTGGCGAGCTTCAACCACACCGCCGGACCAGTTCCTCGCCCCGTCCACCGTTCCTGGCGTTTAGGGTTTAGGGTTTAGGGTTTAGGGTTAAGGTGCACTACGAACAAACCGTGGAGGTGGAGGAGGAGGAGGAGGAGGGGGAGGAGGAGGATGATCTGACGACGTGCCATTATGTCCGACGACATGTAGCTAGCTTAACGAGCGGACGACAACGAATCAGCGACATGACGTGTAGACAACACAATGAGAAGACAACGTCACAACGACGATCATCGAGATGACCTGTAGCTAGCTCAATGAGCAGATAACGACAAACATACGCCTGCCCAGCGATAAGAAGATGCACTAACGTAACCCTAAATCCTTTCGAGGGGGATGCTATATTTGTAGATGTGAGTGCGCTCATGTCATTTCATCTTCAGCATCTAGCTGGGTTAGCGTGCGTATACTCAGTATTGAGTGAAGAGCTTTAATAGATAGATGACGAGATAGGGAGAGGCGGACGGACAACCCATTGCCCGCGCCCCTCCTTGCACAGTCCGGCTGGACATACTGGAATCGGGCGCCACGCTTGAAACGTGAAACACATGCTTGAAACACCCCGTGACATGAAAACGCTGCACGAGCGCAAGGACAGAATTATTTCTGCTTTCCGGGTCCAGGGGCGTGTCGCGCTGCGGGCGCATGGTGCGTCGACCACGATTCCATCCAAATGGCGTGAAACATTGTCGATGTTTGCTGCGCTGAATCAGATCGTTCGATGACAACGCGTGTTTATGTTTTGACCTTAGATATGTAATAATTAAAAGAGGAAATTTATAAAAATAATGTACAGAGACTGCGGTATCACAAGTACCAACAGACGCGAGTCGTTTGGGCACCGGTACGTATTTAACTTCAGCAACCCGTTCCCCACATGTTGCCCTTTCCTAGCCCGCTCCCATCCACCGGCTGACCCTGCGCCTGCGCTGCTAGTGATGTGCTTGGTGACGGCCACCTCTCTTTGTTGTTAGTTTAGTTACGACATGATGAAATGGCAATCCAGTTATCGCGGGAGCTTGGGCGACGCTGGGAGCTCCATAGAGTTCCTGACATCGCCCAGCGGGTTCCGGCTCTTCGCCGCGGAGTAGGGGCTAACACTCGTCCACTTTCCAGCTCAACGTAAGCACCTTTGGTGGGATAGGGGGTGTTTAAAAGGGTATTCAGGGGGGTCCAGAGACTGTCTAGAGCGTGCTAGGGGGTATTCAGGGTGTATTTTGAGTGATGCAAGCGGCTCAGGTTGAGCTCAGAAGTGGACGATTGTAAGCCCCTGCCGCGGAGCCCGTGCCTTCGCGGTCGCCGAAGGGTTTCAAGCTCTTGGCCGGCGAGTGGTGCGCGAAGCGCTGGTTGGCCTGGCTGATCTCATCGGCGATGTCCTTGGAGGCGCGCATGGCCGCCGCTGACCAGGGGCTTACACTCGTCCACTTTTCAGCTTAACTTGAGGACCTTCGGGGACACATCGCTTACGTTAGAGCTGAACTTGAGCACCTTCGAAACACATCCACGGGTGAGTTTGGCTTATATGGGGGACATTGTAAGGTTAGGTTGAGCGGAAAGGGGCAAAGTAAGCTCAAGTTGAGCGGAAATGGGGACGAGGGTAAGCCCCTGCGGCCGACGCCTCCATCTCGCGCTCCGCCTCCGTCATGAAGCTGGTGCCCTCCCGCGCCGCGCGCTCCGCCGCCGAGGTCGCCGGGCTCCCCGTCGTTGCCTGAACCCAGGGGCTTACACTCGTCCACTTCTCAGCTTAACCTGGGCCGTTTTTGGTCCCCCAAACACTGAAATTGCCCAGCGTATCCTACAAAAGGTGCTTACGTTGAGCCAAAAAGTGGACGAGTGTAAGCCCCTGCCTGCGCCTCCAGCTGGTTGTGGATGGAGCTGAACTTCTCCTGGATGTGCTCCATCTGCGCCAGCTCGCTCTCCAGCTTGTGCTGGCGCGTCTCCAGCGCCGTGCGCACGGCGCGCACGTCGAACACGCCGTCTAGGTTGTCGTCGAACGCGCCCTCCATCCAGGGGCGTACACTCGTTCACTTCTCAGCTCAACTTAAGCGCTTATTATGGGATAGGGTGTGCGCGTAGGGGTTGTGTAGCCGGTGATGTTAGGGGGTGTTTAGGGGGTGTTTTAGGGGGTGTAGGACGTTGTGTGTGTGTCAGACACGGCTTAAGTTGAGCTTAAAAGTGAACGAGTGTAAGCCCCTGCCTCCATCTCCTGTCGCAGGAACCCGCTGAAGTCGTTCATGAGTGGCATAAGGAAGAAGCAGTTGAACTTGAGCTCCACGGACTGCACCATGTAGCAGGGCCTTACACTCGTCCACTTCTCAGCTCAACGTAAGCACCTTTTGTGGGCTGCACACCTCCACTGCTCAGTATGTCGTGAGCACTTCTTGTGGGCTAGGTTGTGTGTTTGAGCAACAAAAACGGCTCGAGTTGAGATGGGAAGTGGACCTGGATTTGACTTCAATGACTAAAACTGGCTTAGGTTGAGCCGAGATGAGGACGAGTGTAAGCCCCTGCCATGTAGGCGCGGATGCCGGCGTAGATCTGACGTACCAGCAGGTCCACCACGTCCAGGGTGACGTCCTTCATCTGCCGGTTCCACAGCGTGTTGTCCATCAGGTCCATCACCTTCTGGCTGCTCATGTCCTCGGCGACGGCGGCGGCGGACTGCGGCGCTGGCGTCACCGCGCGGCTCTCCTGCCCCCGAGCTGTAGCGGCGTAAGTTGCAAATGAAAGCAAAACTTGGAACCAGTGAATCATATTTCAGATTCAAGCGCTTAGTACCAGGTGCTTTCAACGTGGGTGTGAAAGAGTCAACCTGCACCGCCCTACCGCGCCACCACCGCCGCGCGAGGCCGCTCCGACTTGCTCCCCAGCCGGCCACCGCCGCGGGTGCTCCGCCCCCCCCTTTCGTCGGGGTAGTCAATGCCGTATGACTCCTCGCCGGCGTCGTAGTCATCATCGATGTCCTCGGTGTAGCGGCGCAAGTTGAAATTGAAAGCAAACTTTGAAAGCAGTCTCAATCATATCTTAGTTTGAAGAGAATAGACCCAGGAGCTTTCAACACGGGTCTCATCGGTTCAACCTGCACCGCCCCACCTCGGCGGGCGCGGGAGCGGCGGCGGCGGCGGCGGCGGCGCGGGCGGCGGGTTTTGGGTTAGGGTTGCCCACGGGCCCCAGCACGGAGTTCAGGCCGTTGCGGTTGCCGCTGTGCAGGCTCCAAGTCACGAACGACGTGGTGCTCAGCAGGTCCTCGCGGCAGGGGCTTACACTCGTTGACATTTCAGCTCAACCTCAGTCGTTTTGGTCACACCTCCTCGTGTCCCCCTGTCTGATAGACTGGGGGAAAATCATGCACCCAACGTATCCCACAAAATGTGCTAACATTGAGCATGAAAGGTGAAGGGTGTAAGCCCCTGCCTCGCGGCACTTGTCCTGACACGCCTTCACCTTGTCGTCCACGAACTTGGCAAACGCCGTGCCCACCTTCTTCAGGAACGCCTCGTGGCCGGTGAGGATGCGGCCCTCCTTCCAGGGGCTTACACTCTTCCACCTGTCAGCTCAACGTAAGCGCTTTTCGTGGGACAAGGGGTATGTAGGGGTTGTTTGGGGAGTATTTAAGGTGGGGGTGCAGGGGGTGCTTAGGCGTTGAGGATATGTTGAGTGTCAGAAACGGCTCAGGTTGAGCTCAGAGGTGGACGAGTGTAAGCCCCTGCCTCCTTCTGCAATAGGTACATGGCCACGGGGAGCAGGCGGCGCGCGATGTGCGCCAGGCGGAACCCCAGCTGGTGCACGTAGGGCTCGAAGGTCTCGCGCGCGCGGGCCACGGCGATCACGCACGCCGTGCGCGTGTAGTTCACGCCGTCGTGCACCTCGTTGTAGCGGCGCAAGTTGAATTTGAAACCAAAGTTTAAAAGCAGTCCATCATAATCCACTTTAAAGGGTTTAGGGAGGTTCAAGCGCTTAATTCCAGGGGGGTTCAATGTGGGTTTCATAGGGTCAATCTACACCGCCTCACCTCGTCGACGCCGCACGCATTGATGATGTCCTCGCGCGACACCACGGGACACTGCACGTTGCCCACGCACGCGCGGAACTCCTGTCCTCAAGGTCCAAAATTAACAACGCTCACCGCCGCGTCAATAATGTCCTGTGACCCAACAACATCCAAGGGTCTGCAAGGTCGGTCTGTGATGTAGTGTGGATGGCGTGGCGAGAAGTAATTACGCGCCACGCCACGCCACGCCATCCACCGCATACTTTCCTGGTGATTGCTATCTCGTGTGTATGCTGTGGATGGCGTGGCGAGAAGTTTATACGCAGCCCCCGCCTCAAGCGCACGGTGGTACTGCGCGCCGCCGAAGAGGCGCATGTCGGCGTTGGGCACGTCGTCCGCCGACAGGGGCTTACACTCGTTCATGTTTTAGCTCAACGTAAGCGCTTTTCATGGAATAGGGGGTGCGTATAGGGGTTGTGCAGGGGGTGTTTAAGGTGTAGCAGGGGGTGTCAGGGGGTGTTTAGGGTATGTGTTTGTATCAGAAACGGCTCAGGTTGAGCTGAGAAGTGGACGAGTGTAAACCCCTGCCCGCGGACTCCATCGGGCGCCCGTCCGGCCCCACGAAGGCGCCGCCGCGGATGTGCTCGTGCGCCAAGGTCTCGCCGAACACACGCGGCGGCGCCGCCATGGTGCCGCGCAGCAGGGGCTCACACTCGTCCACTTCTCAGCTCAACTTGAGCCGTATCTGTCACAAGAAAACACCCTACAGACCCTAAACACCCACTTAACACGGGCTACACAACCCCTACGCACACCCCCTATCCCATACAGAGCGCTCGAGTTGAGCTAAAAAGTGGACGAGTGTAAGCCCCTGCCGCGCAGCAGCTCGGGGATCTTCTCCAGGAAGTGCTGGTAGAAGGCGCGGCCCTTCTCCTTGAGCCAGGGGCTCAAACTCGTTCCCATTTCAGCTCAACTTGAGCTCTTCCGTCCACCGTTCAACCCAGATTAACTCATGAATGTGTCCTGGATTTGCTCAAGTTGAGCTCTAACGTGAAATAGTGTAAGCCCCTACCTTGAGCTTGTCACAGTCCAGGTCCTCCAGCTCCGCCGCCGTCTCCTTGAGCTTGACCGACGCCGCGCGGTGCTCGCGCTCCAGCACGGGCACGATGGTGGGCACGTTCTCCAGGTACCGCTGCTGCAGCAGCCGCTCCAGGAAGTGGCGCAGCTGGCTCACGCCCTCGATGTAGCGGCGACAGCTGAATTTAAAAGCAAAATTGAAGCAAAATTGAAGCAAAATTGCAAGCAGTGGATCATATTAGTTTTAAGCCCAGCGTTTTTAGGCGCTTTCAACATGGGTTTGATAGGGTCAACCTGCACCGCCCCACCACGCGCGACCGCTCGTTGGGGTCCAGGCGGCGGTCACACCGCCGCTCGAGCTCCGAGGTGTCGCGCTGCTCCTGTTGCACGACGGCCTCGCGGTAGTGGTCGTTGGAGCGGAACAGGCAGTCGCGCGCGCCGCCCACGCGGCCGGACGGCACGGACGTGAAGAAGGGTCCGCCGCCCAGGACCGTGGGGTCCAGCAGCCGCGCCGGCGGCCGCATGAACGGGTGCTAGGGTCCACACTCGCATGGGCGGCGTCCGGTCAGACAACACAACAAGGAGGTCAGATTCGGTACATTACGAGGAGGAGGGAGCCAATGTATGCGGGCACATAGGCGTCCGGTCAGACACAGCAAGAAGGTGGTATTCGGTAAATTATGAGGAGGAGGAAGCCAATGTGTGCGGGTGCACTATGATGAGGAGGAGGTCAAGGAGGAGGAGGAGGAGGAGGAGGAGGAGGAGGAGGAGGAGGAGGTCAATGAGGAGGAGGTCAATGACTGCACGCCCCCGCCATGTCCACGTCGGCGGCGCGGCTGAACTGCGGGATGCGGGTGTCGAACTTGGTGCTGACCACCACGCAGGGGCTTACACTCGTCCACTTTTCAGCTCAACCTAAGCCGTTCTGATCACACCTACTCGTGTCCCCCTGTCTAATAGACTGGGGGGAAACCATGCACCACACATATCCCATACAATGTGCTTACGTTGAGCCGAAAAGTGGACGAGTGTAAGCCCCTGCCACCACGGTGCGGCGCAGCTCGGGGTCGCACTCCATCACGTACCGCCGCGTAGTAGAGGCGCATGTTGAAATTGAAAGCATTTTTTTGCAAAATTGAACGCAGATCATCATATTTTAGTTTCAAGCGCTCAGTTCCAGGCGCTTTCAACGTGGGGTTCGTAGGGTCAACGTGCACTGCCCTTACCGCGTCGTGGCGTTGTTCCAGTCGCTGTTGTCCTCCAGGCACAGAATGATGTAGTCCTTCTTCCAGGGGCTTACACTGGTCCACTTTTCGGCTCAACATAAGCGCTTTCTGTGGGATAGAGGGTATGTTTAGAGTTTGTTTAGGGGGTGTTCAGGGGGTGTAAGGGGGTGTTAGGGGGTGATTTATTGTGTCAGAAACGGCTCAGGTTAAGCTGAGAAGTGCACGAGTGTAGGGCCCTGCCTTTTGCTCCATCTTGGCGCGCACGATGCCCTCCACCTCGCGCGCCGCCTGCTGGCAGGGGCTTCCACTCGTACACTCTCGGCTTGACGTGAGAACCGTTTGAGGGACACGTTCGATGGTTTCAGTGTATGTCAGTGACAAGAACGGCTCAGGTTGAGCTGAGAAGTGGACGAGTGTAAGCCCCTGCCTGCTGGATGTCGCTGTTCTTGCGCCCGGGTGCGGCGGCGATCAAGCCCGGGGTGTCGATGATGGTCAGGTTGGGGCAGTACTTGTACTCGATCTTCACCACGATGTCCTTGGCCCACAACCAGGGGCTTACACACGTCCACTGTTCGGCTCAACGTAAACGCTTTCTGTGGGATAGGGGGTGCATTCAGGGCTGGCTTATGGGGTGTTGAGGGGGTATCAGGGGTTTTAAGGGGGTGTTCGGGGTGTATTTTGTGTCAGAAATGGCTCAAGTTGAGCTGAGACTTGAACGAGTGTAAGCCCCTGCCCAGAACCCGTTGTCGTTCTCCAGGCGCTGGTTCTCCGACTCCACGTAGCGCTGCAGGTCGGGCAGGCTCATCTCCTCCTCGCGCCCGTAGCTGTCGTCCTTCATGCAGGGGCTTACACTCGTCCACATCTTTGCTCAAGCTCAGCCGTTTGCGTCTCTGAAACCGGCAAAGCACCCCGCCACATGGTACAGAACAGTGCTCAGGTTCAGCTGAAAAGTGGACGAGTGTAAGCCCCTGCCTTCATGAGGTAGCAGCGCGGCTCCACGCACGTGGCGTTGTACTTCATGTTGATGGCGATGGGCCGCCGCGTAGGGGCTCACACTCGTTCACGTTGGAGCTCAATTTGAGCACATTCGGGACACATTCATGGGTCAACTTGGATCACGTGGGGGATAAAAACTGCTCAAGTTGAGCTGAAAAGTGGACGAGTGAAGGCCCCTGCCGCCGGGTCTTGGTGCCACCGCCCACGTGGTTGAACTGAAATCCCATCAGCGCCTCCACCAGCGCCGGCTTGCAGGGGCTTACACTTGTGCACTTTACGGCTCAGCTACAGCACCTTATGAGGGTAACACTGGTCACGTGGGTAGTTTCAGTGGTTCAGTCACATAAAGCGGCTCAGGTTGAGCTGAGAAGTGGACGAGTGTAAGCCCCTGCCGACTTGCCGTCCGTCTGGTGGCCGACCACCAGGATGGCCGGCGAGTCGAACGGCTTGTCGAACTCCTGAGCCATGGTGTGCAGCTGGCTGTACGCCTCGTACAGCCGCTCTGTCCGCAGGGCCGCACACTACTCTACTTTTCACCTCAATCTGACTGTTTGCTTATACGTCATAGTTCAGTCGCCGCATCACTCTCCCTGGCCTTGCATCGGTCCCCTTTTCAACTCAAACCCACTGTTTGCTCATACGTCATAGTGTACCTATGTTCCTGTTCATAGTCGCCGCATCATCCACCTTGGCCTTGCCTCTGTCCCCTTTTCAGCACCGCTTGAGCACATCCCCGAGGCGCTACGCGGGGATAACTTGAATGGGGACAAAAGCACAACGTGACGGCTGCGACGGGTGGCAGGTGAGGTGGACAGGGGACGCCGTGCCAGGCCCTGAAACTTAGTCACCACGACCGCAACGGCCGACAGATGTGGTGGGAACGGGACGCCGTGTCGGGCCCTGAACCACATTCACAGCCACCAAGTTGGCGATGGCTGGAACTGATTAGTTGAGGTCCAAAAGGGAACTACTCGTGGGTGAATATCCCCATATCCCCAAGCGGTACTGTTGAAACTTGCACGGCCCTGCCGTTGCTGCGGTTGAAGAAGCGCGCGGGGGTGCCATCCTGGCCGGGCGCGGGGATGTGCGGGGTGTCCCAGATCACGGGCGCGGGGACCAGCGGCGCGCGGCGCAGGGGGGAGTGCCCGCGCGCCATGCCGGCGAAGGCGGGAGTCCCTGCGGTTTGGGAATCCCCGCCGAACTGCTCCTGGAACTGCGCCGCCACCTGGTCAATCTATGCCGCGTTGTCAACAACTTGCGGATGGGGCAGAACGGTCAGCGGTATATAACGGTACGCGCTCAACGTCAGCGGCGTACGGAGCGACGGGGTGCAATCGCGCTATCGCGTCGGGAGATATCGGGGCAATAATCGGACCCGTTTGAAAAAGGTTTGTAGGTTCGATTGAGGTAGGGGAAAGGACGGCGCGCGCGGGGACGGCGCGTATCGCACCTCGTTCTCGGTGTTGGCGTAGCGCGGGCGGGCACCCTCTGTGGTGTTCGGCGTGAACCCGCGGGGCGCGCCCGTGGAGCTCGGGGGCATCATGTTGGAGGCGTAGGCGAAGGAGGAAGAGCGCTCTTCTGCTCCCCGAGAAGCTTCGGAGAGAACGGATCCTTTGGAGTTGACGCTTCCGGGCGCGTTCGGCCCGCCGCCGGCGAGCTGTTCGCTGAAGGAGACGGATGACCCGCTGCTGGCCTTCGCGAGCCAGCGCGAGCCCTGTTCGGCCGCGGGGGACGGCATGTTGCGTATGTTCGGCGGCGCGCGTACGGGTGTGCGAGCAGGTGCAGGGCAGCGCAAAGTTAGCAACGCAAATTTTGAATTGTTTGAAATTGGCGCCTGCTTTTTCAAAACGTTCAACCGTTTCGGAGGGGGGAATGATTAGGGGTCCATTAGAGGGGGTAGGTGCCCAATATAAGGGGGTCAGTTGCCCATTTTCGTGTACCCGGGTACACTATGCCTCCAAGGTCCCATATCCGTCAGCCAATCACAGGAGTTGCTTTATCCAACTCATTGACTCGGCAGCCGGGACTGGGGAGTTCGGAGTTCGGGAGACAAGCGTCTCTGACCGAGAGATTGCGTGGAAGCTTGAGAGCCGCTAACCTACCCCCTCCCCAACGACCCACGCGCCTCATTCCTCGCACACACTTCCGCGTGCGTTCAATCCACCGTACGGCCCCCCGCGCTCGGCGCCGTGACCTGCAAGGTTTCAAGGACCCTCGTTCCCCGAACACACGTCATTTCAACGATGGCAATGATGGCCCAGGCATCGGCCGCGGTCACCGTCGCGCGGGCTTGTCCCAGCAAACGCTCCGCCTTC
>Ga0307489_10002213_pt1 | contig 13008 bp, 15 predicted proteins | sample SB12metaG_FD_202247 | JGI IMG/M metagenome (GOLD analysis project Ga0307489, IMG submission 202247) | Sea-ice brine microbial communities from Beaufort Sea near Barrow, Alaska, United States - SB 1.2 | ecosystem: Environmental > Aquatic > Marine > Coastal | place: USA: Alaska | collected...
TTTTTTAATTCTTAAAGAAATCTTTATAAAATCTTAACAAAACTATGTTATACTACCCCCTGTGAAAAAGTTCACAAAGCCTCTGGAGAATATAACATGACCAAAAAATTAAGAAATCTTTTACCCCTCTTTCTGCTTCTAGCCTTCCTAAGTTTTTTCCTATCTTATAACGTCAACGCTTCACCTTATGTTGAGTACAAGAATGAGATGAATAAAGAAAAGACTACTAATCACTTACGTCTGGGGTATAAGGGGAAAAATAATTTTTATTTTGAAATTGGACCCATGACGAAGGGTCATAGTTATGAAGCCGGATATAAGTTCAAATTTGATGATGTAACCCTTAAAGGAAAACTAGAGACTAAAGACACTGGCTCTGCCAAGACTAAGGTTGAGACTGAAGTTCGCTATACCTTCTGAAAAATAGTTCTTGACTTTTCGTTCTCAACATAATACAATTGATCCATGAAACTCGTAAAAATGGCACCAGAAAATCTCGAAGTGGCAAACGCATACTTGTCCACGGGTTCAGCGCTAACCGCTGCCGGAAGCCTAGGTGTGGGCCCTGACAAGGTATACGAAGTATTAGAGAAAAGTGAAGTAAAAGAGTATATTAATTCGGTCTATCTGGACCAAGGATATCGTAACCGGTTCAGGCTAGCAGAGCTACTCGATGAAGTAATTGAAAACAAACTTCTTGAGGCTCGTGAGTCCGACCAATATTCCAGTAAAGACCTCGTGGATATAATTGCACTCGCACATAAAATAACTGTTGACCATACAAAAGAAGCTAATTCTACTACTAATATCAAGCAGCAAAACGTGCAAATCAATTCTCCGTTTGGCGAAGGTAACTATGGAAAGTTAATGGAGAAGTTACTTGGAGCACCAGCAACAGAATGATCTTATCACAGACTTTCGTACACACGAAGCAGTCTGTGAAGAAAGGTGGAAAACTATATTTAATGAAGTTAAAAAAGCTTCAGAGGATAGTCGCATTAGAAATAAAGAAATGCACGAATCTATTAATAGACTTTACAGACTCGTCTGGACAGTCGGTGGAGCTATGATTCTGTTTTTAGCAGGACTTGTAGCATCAGGGAGCATACTATGATCTACCCCAGAGGAAATAAGTGGCGAGTACATAATAAAGCCATACTGTACAATACAAAAGAAGAAGCAGAAGCAGCAGAAGGCATTACTTCTTCTTGTGAGTGTGAAGACTGTAAGTGCGACCCCTGTGAGTGCAGTGATGAAGAAACTTTAGAAGCAGCAGCAGAGGCATCATTTACATGGAAGTCAGCAGACGAGACATAGTTCTCGATAAAATAATACCGGGTAAGTTTCTAAAAGTACCCATTGAACAATATCTGGAATTGCTAGGTATAGAGGCGATTCCATCACAGGTGGCCTTAATCAATGCAATTAATTCCGATAAGTATCGTTTTATTGTTGGTGCTCTTAGTCGTCGTCAAGGGAAGACGTATATCGGAAATATTATTGCCCAATGCGTCGCCCTCGTTCCAGGATGCCATGTACTTATTGTCAGTCCTAATTACAATCTTTCTAATATCTCCTTCGACCTACAGCGTAATCTTATTAAGCATTTCGACTTAGAGGTAGCAAGGGATAACGCAAAAGATCGTGTAATTGAATTAACGAATGGGTCTACTGTTAGACTAGGATCTGTGAACCAGATTGATTCAGTAGTAGGGAGGAGTTATGACTTTGTTCTCTTTGATGAGGCCGCACTGGCAGATGGAGAGACAGCGTTTAATGTTGCTATCAGGCCCACGCTCGATAAGCCAGGATCTAAAGCTCTGTTCATTAGTACTCCTCGCGGAAGGAACAATTGGTTTAGCCGTTTTTACAATCGAGGCTTTACTGATGACTTCGAGGAGTGGGTTAGTATAAAGGCAACATACCACGATAACCCTAGAGCTTCGGAGTCGGACATTGCGGAAGCACGAAAGTCAATGAGTACAGCGGAGTTCTCTCAGGAGTACGAAGCAGACTTTAATGTGTTTGAAGGGCAGATTTGGACACTTAATTATAGTGAGTGCGTTCAAGACTTATCAGAGATGGATTTTACAGGTTGCGATATTATTTCGGGGCTTGATGTAGGTTTTAAAGACCCCACAGCATTTTGTTGTATCGCGTATGACGGACACAAATATTATTTAATGGAAGAGTACTATGCGGCTGAAAGAACAACTGAAGAACATGCTGGTTTCCTTGGGGAAATTATTGACAGAAGAGAGGTCGACTATTGTTTTATCGACGCAGCAGCAGCGCAGACAAGATTCGATCTTGCGCAGCAGTATGATATTTCTACTATCAACGCCAAGAAATCGGTGGTTGACGGCATCGGTCATGTTGCTAGCCTTATTGATAACGATCGACTTATCGTAGACCAAAGCTGCACTGAAGTATTGCGGTGTTTAGACCAGTACCGTTGGGATGCAAATCCTAATCTTATACGAGAGAAGCCAGTACATGACTCCTCCTCTCACATGGCAGACGCATTGAGATACGCACTTTATAGTTTTGAAGAGAGAGCACCGACATTCTAAAGGCAAGAAAAAAATACTTCTTGACTTTCAACTAACCTGAAAGTATAATTTATAAAAATGGAAGAACTAAAAAGAGATCCAATTAAGTATATTAGAGATCGAGCTAAATCTAAATACAACAAGGGCTCTGAATGTAAAATTTGCGGGGCAACAGTAAAGCTTGATTTTCATCATTATTATACCTTAGCACCTTTATACCATAGTTGGCTAAAAGAGAAACAGAAACTTCGTCCCGAACATTATACTGAAGAGTATCTTATAGTTTGGAGAGACGAGTTTATAGAAGATAACTGGCAAAAACTTTATGATGATACAGTTACTCTCTGCCACAACCACCATCTAAAGCTCCACAGTATATACGGAAGAAATCCTCCCTTACATACAGCACCAAAACAAGTGCGCTGGGTAGAAATACAAAGAGAAAAATATAATGGCATGGTATAATTTCTGGCAAACCGAAAAGCTTAATCCAGCACAGGAAGAGATTGTAGTAAGTCTCGAAGGCGCAGGCCCGATCTCTACCCGTGAAATAGTTAAAAATTATACCGCTTATTATGAGTACCTAGAGGTAGTCAATCGCGGTGTAAATATGATTGTCGATGATACTGCTGAGATTCCCTCAAGAGTAGGTGAGCCGGTTCTAGGAATGAATCCGGTTGTGAAAGGTGTACGGCGTTCTCGTGTTGACTTATTACTCAATAAAGAACCTAATCCTTTTCAAGATATTTCTACATTTAAGCGAAACCTCATAATCGATTATATACTCGATGGAAATATCTTTATCTATTTTGATGGGGTCTCACTGTATCATCTACCCGCTGCCTATACAGATATCGATCCAGACACTAAAACGTATATAAAGGGTTTCGAGTTTCAAAAGAATATCAAATATAATCCTAATGAGATTATACATATTAAAGAGAACAGCTTCCACAGTATCTACAGAGGAACTAGCCGTTTAAGAGCCGCCCAGAGAATCATGTCTCAACTTACAAAGATGAGAAATTTTCAGGACAACTTCTTCTCAAATGGCGCCGTACCAGGTCTGGTAATCAAATCCCCTTCTATCGTAAGTGAAAAAAATAAAGAACGAATGATTCAGTCGTGGATGACTAGGTATCGTCCCGATGGTGGGGGTAGAAGACCTTTAATTCTAGACGGAGGAATGGACTTAGACTCTATTTCAAATGTAAACTTTCGTGAACTAGACTTTGAAGCGTCCATAGAATCCTCAGAAAAAGAAATTCTTAAGGTACTAGGCATCCCACCAATTATGCTAGACTCAGGCAATAATGCAAATATTAGACCCAACCACAGACTATACTATCTAGAAACAGTTCTACCTATAGTTGAAAAACTTAATAAAGCACTAGAAAGATTCTTTGGGTACAAGATTACTTCAGACGTTAGCGATATTCCTGCACTGCAACCCGAATTACGGGATTCAGCAGCATACTATTCCACCCTAGTGAACGCAGGAATTATCACGCCTAACGAAGCCAGACAAGCTTTAAATTATGATGACGTGTATGGTGCTGACGAAATTAGGATTCCTGCAAACATCGCAGGTTCCGCAGCTAACCCCACAGAAGGTGGAAGACCCACAGAAGAAGGAAATAATGAAGATGAAGCTTAAAGAAAAAATGGAAGAACTAACAGAGTTCTTCATTAGACAAGGAAAAGTATTTTCAAAAAGAGACTGGACTACTTCTGGACACCAGGCTCTCTACAAAGAATTAATAGGCCCTAGCGAGTATAAGAACTTCGTTTATACCGCTAGTCGAACGAATAAAGTAAGATGGAATTTAATTGGTAAAGCTAAACCTTTACCAGCTAAAAAAGTGCAGGAAACTCCTGTGCATGTTGAGCCAGTTGAGGCTCAAGAACAGCTTAGCCCTCTTGAAAGGTTGAGGCAAGCAGTGAAGACAGGAGAATCAAGTGAATAAAATTTTTCATATTGGCTCCACCTTTAAAGCCTTTGATGATGGTAACGATCTCCACATCACAGGTATGGCTAGTACTACTGGTACTGACCGAGTTGGAGATATTATTGAGGCAGAAGCTTGGACTAAAGCTGGCGGTCTTCAAAACTATTTAAACAATCCAGTTATTCTTTTTAATCATGACTACAACCAGCCGATTGGACGAGCAGTTGAGCTTAGTACTAACGACAATGGTCTTCAGTTAAAAGCAAAAATTGCTAAATCTGCTGGACACGTAGGAGAATTAATTAAAGAAGGCGTCCTTGGAGCTTTTTCAGTCGGGTTTCGAGTCAAGGATGCGGAGTATATGACCGAAACCGATGGATATAAGATTAAGGACGCAGAATTATTGGAGGTTTCCGTAGTAACGGTTCCTGCTAACCAAGCTGCTACCTTTTCTCTTGCTAAGTCTTTTAACTCAGAGTCTGAGTATGAAGAATTCAAGAAATCTTTCAACCCCCAAGATTCCTCAACAGAATCTAATAAACTTCAGGAAACTGAAACAAATCAAGATTCCGTAAACGAATCAATGCCTAAAGACTCTAGTAGAGTCGAAGCACAGGAGAAAACTATGAGTGATATCGATATCGATGCGATTGTGGCTGCTGCTGTCGAAAAGACCGCAACTGCAATGGCTATGAAAGAAGCTGAACGCAAGACAGAAGAGCGAACGAAATTGGAAGCAGAACAAAAAGCTGCTGACGAAGCCGACGTTCAAAAGTCTGCACAAGAAGCTCAAATTGTAACCGCTGTACAATCTGGTACAGAACGGTTAATGGCTGACGTTGAAGCAAAGATGAGCGCGAAAGACGCTGATCATGCAGCAGTTGTTGCCGAATTCCAAAAAGAGCTGGGCGAAAAGTCTGAAGAGATTCAGAAGATTCGTGACAGCAAGCGAGTATTCGCTGAGCGTGGAAGTAATTCTGAACGCGGCGCTAACTTTGAAAAAGACTTAGTTGATGCACATCTTCTTGGTGTTATTACTAACAAAGGCTGGGACACCGCACTGGGTCGCACATTGTTTGAGAAAGCTGTAAATGGTAATGCTGGTGTAGCAGTTCCTACCGCAACTTCAGAAAACTTTGAAACTCAGGTTTCAACTTCATTAGAGCGTGACATTGAATTGGAACTGGTTATTGAACCTTTGTTCCGTAAGATTCAAATGAATGCTGCTTCTATGGTTGTTCCTTTGTTGCCAGATTCTGGCTATGCTGAGTTCTTAGCTGCAGGTAATACTCCTGGTTCTAGTGATGCAACTGCACCAAAGGGTAGTCTTGACATGCGTTCAGCATCATTTGGTGATGAAGCTGGTGTACAACTTGGTAACAAGATCCTCACGGTTCAGAAGTTAGTATCCAAGTCTTTCATCGCTAACGAAACTGAAGAAGATGCTATCATGCCTGTTCTTCCTTACATTCGTGAAGCAATGATTCGTTCACACGCACGTGCAATTGAACATTCCTTATTGCTAGGTAAGTTAACTACTTATGACTTGATTACTAGTGGTTATAAAGGATTGCTCCAGCTTGCTGTTGATGATTCCACGTACACTTCACAGACTCAGCCTTCACCTGCTGACTATGCTGTTGTTGCTGATGACCTGTTAAAGATGCGTCAAGCTATGGGCAAATACGGTCGTATGGCTCGTGATGTTGTCTATATCATTGGTTTGGATGCTTACTACCAGTTGATTGATGATCCTGCTTTTGCAGACGTTAACCAAGTTGGTTCAGACACTGCCGTTAAATTAAATGGTGATGTCGGTTCAGTATACGGTTCACGCGTACTTGTTTGTGACGAGTTCCCTGCGGCCGCTGATGGCGCTCCTTGGGGCGTTGCACTGAACACGCGTAATTTTGTAATCCCTGTACTCCGTGGTGCCACGGTAGAACAAGACTATCAGGTTGCTGAGCAACAGAAAGTTATTGTGGCCACACAGCGTCGTGGTTTCGATAGGATGTTTGCAGCTGCCGGTCAGGTAGTTGGTAAGTCTTATTAATAAATAAGTAATCGGAACGGGGAGCCTTAGGGCTCCCCATACCTTTTTAGGAAAATTATGGCTGGTTTAATAACATTAGATGAATATAAGATATTAGAGGGCGTAACGTCTACTCAATATGACGAAAAGTTGGATCAATTGATTACGAGTGTAAGTCAATTAGTACGAACTTATTGTAATAATGAGTTTGATACCTATGCCACTGGTGGAGGTTTTACTGAAGAATTTGATATTCAGTGGTCCACTCATGTAGTGCAGTTAACAAAAAGCCCTGTGATTAGTATCACAAATGTCTACGAAAGATCGGGATACTCCTCAGCATATGTAGAGTTGTTTTCTTCTAATTCTAGCCCTGTAGGGTACTCTTGGTATTTAGATTCAGTAGCTGATTCTGTAATTAGAACTACCGAAAGTGGGGGTTATAAGAACTTTCCTTGCGGTGTTGGTTCTGTTAAAATTACTTATCTTGCTGGGTTTGCAGTTTTACCTACAGATTTACAGTTAGCTGTAGCAGATATTATAACATACTACCACTTAAACGAGCATAAAGATAGACAAAGTATTGGTTCAGCCACTCGTGAAAATGCAGGGACTTCTTCAATTAGATATGACCCAGGATTCCCAGACCATATCAGAAGAGTTTTGGATATGTATAGAACTTCATGAGCAAAGCTGTCCTAGATGGATTTATTAATTCTATAGTTATTAACTCTAAAAGACGTTATGATCTTTTAGTGAGGAGATACTTAGGAAAGAATCAACCCCATCTGATAACAATTACAAAAGATGATTTTAGAAAAACTGTATCTTCTAACTTTTTAAAGGCAATGGCCGCAACAGGAAAGAAAACATACCCAGGGGATAAAGATAAGCTAATAGAGATAGCAGACAAAGTTTTTGCAGATTATCCTGATAAGTTTAATGGTTATGCTAACATTTCACCTTTTAAAGAAAGACATGCGGTACAGAAAGGAGATAAGATTACTATATATCTTCCTAGATACACAGAGAATGTTACAAGAGCTTTTAAAACTTTATCGAACATTCACTTAAAGAAAGGATTTATTAGGTACTCTAAAGAACAAGCAAGGGTTTTTAGTAGAGCCACCCAGTTCCTTCATACGGGCGGCGACGGTCTAGGTAGTCAAACTGTAGGATCGGAACAGACAAGAATATTAGGGAACGTGGCAAAAGGCGAGAAAGTTGGTACTGGCTTAGGAGAAACAAACCAAGTAAAAGGTTTGAAACAGTTTGTAACTGACGAAGAGTTAGAATCAGCAGTAAATGAGTCCTTAACAAAAGCTATGGGCGAAGTCGAATTTAGTACTCCTGATGCAGTAGCAGCAGGTAGATCCGCTATACTTTCTATGGTTGACAAGATTGATTGGCTATGGGATAAAGGCGAAAAGAATTCTAATAATATATATCAAGGAACGATAGTTGTAAAAGGTACCTTAGGACCCTCAGTGGCTAACGAACCTGGGGCGGAGTCTTTAGATTGGAAAAACTTGCGGCCTCAGTTAGAAGCTGCAATATTCAAAGAAATGGAAAAGTCGGCCCCTGGCTTTGTTACTGTAAAAGGAAGTCAGTCCCCTAGAGATAAAATTATTGCTGGGGTAGAAGCGACTATTATTAATAACCTCGTTAAAGCAGCGAGTAAAGGATTAAAAATAAAGGCACCTAAGCTTACCCCGCAAGAAAAGGCAAAAGGTACTAGGGGTAATAGAAAGGGTACTAAAAGCAAAACAGTAAAAAGTAGCACAGCTAAGATCGGTTCTTTAGCTGCAGCCTCGGGAGGCAGGACAAGTTCGGCCACTAAAAAGAATGCAAGAAGTCCTCAATCTTTATTAAAGCTTCAAGCATTACTAAATGCAAGACTCCCCAAAGAAGTAATGGGTAACATGAAATTACCTGGACTTCAAAATAGAAGTGGAAGATTTGCAAGTAGTGTTAGGGTACAGAACATAGTGAGTACCCCTAAAGGATTCCCTAGTATTGGGTATACCTACCAAAAGAATCCTTACCAAATATTTGAACAAGGAGCGGGTAAAGCTCCTTGGGGTAACTCAGACAGAGACCCAAGAGCTGTTATCGAAAAGTCTATGAGAGACATAGCAGCAGACCTTTTAAAAGCAAGATTTTACATGAGGAGATTGTAATGGCCATTAGAGATTATACGTCACGAAGAATGGCTATTGTTCAGGCTCTCGTAACTAAACTCAAACTTATAAATGGAAATACTCCTTATAGATCAAATGTATATGGAAATGTTCTACCTAAGTTGCTTTTCTGGGATGAAGTAGAGGATTTCCCTGCTATTCACTGTAGTGCAGGCCCAGAGACTAGGCAGTACCAGGGCTCTGGGTACAAAGATAGATTCATGACAGTTTCTTTGAGAATCTATGTACAGCAAGAGGACGCTATAATGGCGTTAGAGAAATTATTCGAAGATATTGAGTTTGTGATAGAGACTAATTCTGGTTTAAGTTACAAAGATCAAGATGGAAACACTCAGTCGGTACAACAGCTAACTATGGTAAGCTTAGATACTGACGAAGGTGCCTTGGAGCCTCTGGCGATCGGGGAAATAGTTTTAGAAGTTCGTTACTAACCTTATAGGTTAAGACAAAGTATAAGTAATTACTTACAATCTTTGTTAGGAGAAATTAAATGGCATTACAATTTACAAGAGACGTACAAGTAATCTTGGAAGATCCGACCGCAACTTATCGGTGGGAAATCCCTGTACTTGATGGCTTCTCGTTCAGTCAGGCTATCAACGCCTCAGAAATCACGGTAAACGAAGCAGGAACGACCTCACGTAGGGCTCGATTGCTTTTCAACGACGCTTTGGCGCCGGTAGAGTGGAGTATTAGTACTTATGCTCGACCAAGTATTGACACCGGTGTTCCTGACCAAGTTCGAGCACCTGAAGAAGCTTTATGGGCTATGTGGGCTGGGGCAGACACTTTTAATCCTACTACTACAGTATTTAGTAATAGTGCAGTTACTGCAGATGTTAACACTCATGCAACCGGTTTAAACACTTTTGACTTCTCAGGTTCGAATGTTTCTAGTTTTGCTGCTGGTTGGAAGATGTTTTTCCAGTTTAAGCCTGCAGGTGGCACAGCTCAGGTATATAAAGTAACTGATGCAGTTGTTAACTCTGTAACTATGGATTTTGATATCGATGGAATTGCTACACTTCAGTGGAGTGGTTTTGGTCAGGCTATTACTGATGATGCAACTACAGTAGTTGCGGCCACAGAAACAGAGATTGATATTACTGATACAACTACGTTTATTCGGAATAGACTATCCACAGTAGACATTAGTCGTACAGATGGTGGGCCTACTGTATATACTGTTATTCTCACGGGTGGCTCGATCACTATGGAAAATAACATTCAGTATCTTACTCCAGAAGAACTAGGTAAAGTTAATACTCCTATTGCGAATATTACTGGAAGTCGTTCTGTCTCAGGCAACCTTACTTGCTATCTAGATACAGGCGTCGGTAAATCTGCAGCCTTGTTCGACGCTTTAGTATCTGATACAGGTACTGTAAGAAATATCGTCGATATGGCTATTAATATCGGTGGTACAGGAGACCCAAGTGTTAGTTTTGATATGCAATTCGCACATCTAGAGGTTCCTGTAGTTAATGTGGAAGATTTGCTTACATTAGATATCGCTTTCCACGGACAACCTCAGGATGGTAATGTAGATAATACAAACGAAGCGACTATTGTTTATCGAGCATAATGAAACAAAAAAATAAATCTTGACTTTTTGGTAGTACTTATGTATAATTGATATAGTTAATGGGGGGAGTTCATCCCCCCTAATTTATCAATAATAAAAGGTATGCAAAAATTATGAGTCAAATTTCTTTAAAATCTTTAATGAAGCCTTCCATGACCGTTTCGATTGAATTTCCTGGTCTGGATGGGTTTGAAGTAGAATTATGTTACCTGGCACGCGAAGAGCTTCTTGCTTTACGCAAAAAATGTGTTTCAAAGAAATTCAATCGTTCAACACACCAAGCGGAAGATATTCTAGATGAGGATAAATTCTTATCAGAATACGTAGCCGCCATTATTAAAGGATGGAAAGGTCTAAAGTTATCTTATTTAGAAGAGCTTCTATTAGTAGATACCGACGATCTTGATCCTGATTCAGAACTTCCTTACTCGCATGAAGAAGCGGAAATCCTTATGAAAAACTCTTCGGGTTTTGATAATTGGGTTACAGACTCCGTGGGTGATTTAGAAAATTTTACCAAGAACAAGTCGAAGAGTGTCTCCGACTTGTCGAAAAAGAAATCAATCAAGAAAGAGATATCGGAGTAGACACATACTTAGCTATGTGCGAACAGCTCGGGGTCGAACCAGATCCTGAGAGACTCCCCTCCTCTCTAGCCGCATTTCCTGAAGAGGTTCAGTTAGCCTTTACAATTTTTGGTTATTTACCCGACAGATGGGATTCTATGTCGGGGGGTTATTTTGGCAAAGACTGGTCTTCCGCAAATTTCTTTCTAGATCTTTTTAATGTAGAAGACAAAAGATTAGTAGTACTATTCGTTTCAAAGATGGAAGGCTACTATACCAAAAAAGTCAATCAAAAAGTAGAGAACAAACGAAAAGCTGATGAGAGAAAAGCTACAGCGGGCGGAAAACAATACGTCCATAATGTGAAGGGATAATGGCTGATAAACAAGTAAAAGTCTCCGTAATCGTTAGTGACGATGGCACTATGCGATTGACTGAAAAGTCTGCTAAACAGTTGGGAAGAGGCCTGGAAAAAGCAGGTAACTCAGCAAAAAACACTGAAAGGCAGATGAAGGGTGTCGGACAGACTAGTCTATCTACAGGTAAAGGCTTCTCTAAAATGGCTCAGGGCATCACAGGGGGTCTTGTACCTGCCTACGCAACTCTAGCAGCCAACATATTTGCCGTTACCGCCTTATTCGGTTTCTTAAAAGACGCAGGAGACTTGAGAGTTCTTCAAGAAGGTCAAGTAGCCTACGCATCTGTAACTGGTGTGGCACTTGGAGTCTTAACCTCAGATATTAGAAAAGCAGCCGGTGGACTACTAGAGTTCAAGGATGCTGCCCAGGCTGCCGCTATTGGTGTCGCTTCTGGACTATCTGGTATGCAGCTTGAAACCCTTGCTAAAGGCGCAAAAAACGTCTCTCAAATTCTGGGTAGAGATGTGACTGATTCCTTTAATCGATTAGTTAGGGGTGTTACAAAAGCAGAACCCGAACTTCTAGATGAATTAGGTATTACACTTCGCTTAACTGAAGCAAAAGAAAAATTCGCAATATCTTTAGGTAAGGTAGGAGATGCCCTCACTTTAGCAGAACAAAAACAAGCCGTATTTGTAGAAGTTAGTTCACAGCTAGAGGACAAGTTTTCTAGAATTAACGATATTATGTCTCCTGAGAACAACTCCTTTACTGAATTAGCTGTTTCGTTTGATGATGCCCTAAAAGTTATAAAAAGTTTTGTAGAAGTAATCGCCTCTCCAGTAGCCAAATTCTTTACTAACAATGTAGAGGCTTTGATAGCCGTTATGTTTCTTTTCGCAGTACCTATTATTAAATCAATTATACCTAGCTTAGAAAACTGGAGAGCGGTTACTTCAGAAGCTACCGCAGCCGTAGTTGCAGATATGACGGAAGCTCAACAAAAGATCGATAAGCTGACTGCAAAGAAAGCTTCAATTCAGCCTGGAAGCCCTGAGGGTAACGCACAAGGAATAGCATCCAAACTCGAGAAAGGCCGGGCAAGGACTAGCCTTAAAGCGCTACAAGATGGTGAAAAGCTAAACCAAAGACAAATTAAAAGCATTATAACTTCCTTGGAGAAGAAAACAAAAACCTTCGAGAAATTGACTAAACAAGAAAGAGTTATATTAAAAACAAATCTTAAAATGATGCTGACTAATGCCCAAACTACTGCTCAGTCTATAACTGTATCCTTAGTTCAAAGTGCACGATCTATCGGGCTTTCCTTTCAAATAATGTCACAAAAAGCTATTTCAGGGCTTCTAGCTATAAAAGTTGCGGCTATAGAAGTAGCAGGCTTTTTCGCAAAGTGGGCGGGTAGACTACTATCTATAGTGTCAGGAATTGGATTGGTAGCAATAGCAGCTGAACTTTTGCTGATTCCTTTTAAGGCTCTTTTCGGAAAAGAAGCTACAAAAGAAATAACAGATCAAGTAGAGGCGTTTGATGAAATGGCTAAGCGTCAAGGTAAGCTGGTCACAGAGTATAGTAAATTAGTAGAGGTTCAAAAAGTACTTATTGAAAAATCTGGTGTCGGGGCAGACACATTCAAAACCGTCGGCGTATTAATCAGTTCTGTAACTCAAAACGTGAGTGCACTCAGCAAGTCTATGGAAGAAGCTACTAAGACGTCTGAGGCTTATCAGAACTCATTTGATGGTA
>Ga0307489_10002214_pt1 | contig 13007 bp, 14 predicted proteins | sample SB12metaG_FD_202247 | JGI IMG/M metagenome (GOLD analysis project Ga0307489, IMG submission 202247) | Sea-ice brine microbial communities from Beaufort Sea near Barrow, Alaska, United States - SB 1.2 | ecosystem: Environmental > Aquatic > Marine > Coastal | place: USA: Alaska | collected...
TAAGGTGTCCATACAGGTACATCTCCCGTCATAGATAGCTAGGTTTCACAAGTGGTACGTAGACGTATTTCGTAGCTGTAGCTTGGAGCTGTAGCTCTAGCTATCAGTTCATTTAATATCAACGTGATTCGGCGTCGTCGTGGTGGTGCTAAGCCCCAAGCGTGATCGCGTGCGTGTGTGTCGTCATTTAGGTGCGTGGTGCGTCATCACGTGTGCGTGTCCTGACACGTTGAGGTGCGCGGTGCATGCTCGCGTGTGTGTAGGTAGATATGGTCATTCAGGTGAGTGGCGCGTGCGGGTGTGTGCCGCGCGGGCCAGGGCCTCACGCCAGCTCCTGTGGCACCTCAACCGTAGCACCTGCGAGGCACTCAGTTGGGATATAAACCGCCAGTACCCTGAGGACCGCCGCCGCTGCCGCCGTCGCCGCCCACGCCGCCGCCGCCGCCGCCGCCATATAGTAGGCGCAGTTCGGGAACTTCCTCACTTGTCCGCCCGCCCCCGCCGCCGCCGCCGGCGTGTCAGTACTAGTAGGTGCAGGTGGTGCGGAACTTGCCGCCATGCCCCTCGTTCATCTGATCCATGTGCAGGTCGTACGCCCGGCTCTCCGCCGCGCTCATGGGGCCCTTGCCGCCCTGCATCGCCGGGCTGCTGGTGTCGATCACGCCCGTGCGATCCGTCCAGCAGGGCCGCACACCACCTCATGTGGTAGCGCAACCTCACTGCTTGCTGCTAGTTGGGATGTCCTGTGTGGTTGCAGTTGGGATTGCACGGCTGAAGTAGCTTGAGATGAGGTGAAAGGTGAGGTGGTGTGCCGTGTGCGCCCCGCCCCGCCCCGCCCCGCCTTGACGGTGGCGAGCTTGAAGACCTTGTCCTTGTGCAGCTCCATCAGCTGGCGGCTCTTGTCCTCGTCCGTCTCCGTGCGCGAGGGCGCACACCGCACACTGCACCGCTACATGCTCAATAGTGGCACGTGGTCACTGGGTATCGCACACACGCGCCGGCGACATCGTATCCCGAGTGGGGCGCCACATAGTAGGAGGAGCACGTGGAGAGAACACCGCACGTCACACACGGGATTTTACTCAGACTGTTATGCCGACGCCGTCAACCTCCCGCGGCCGCACCTTCTCCACCTGCGCGAGCAGCGCCGATGCAAACTGCTTCTTCATATGCGCGGTGACCGGGTCTTCCTTCTCCTTTTTCTCGTTCGACTTTTTTTAATGTTTCTCCTTGTCCTTGCATGAGGGTCATCGAGAACAAGCATGCCTTACCTGCAGGGTGAACGCTCAAAGTGCACCAGTGTACCCGTACACACTGACCGCCTCCTCCTCTCTGGCAGGGGGGGTATTGAGAGTAAGCTATCAAAGTAAGATCGGAGCATGGCGTACCTTCATGGTGAATGCTCATATAGACGCGCATGCTCGGTTCGTCGATTCAACGTCGGTAGAGTGCTTGTTTTCAAGAACCCCCCTGCCTTGCCCTTATTCTCCCTCTTCGGCTTCTTCTCCACCTCCGTGCGACGTACCTCGCGGTAGCCGTCCACCCCGGGCCGAGGGCCACGCAACTATGAAACTATTGCCCCCAGCCATGTCATGGACTTGTTTATCTTACGCTCGTTCGTTGAGTTAGATGGCATCCTATGACGTGGCGAGCAACATCTGCCTGGCCCCTCATGAGTGCAGGGCACGGCAACACCAACAGCAACAACAACGAACAACAAAGGCTGATAGGGAGTGAGTGCGAGCCCGAGCGAGCAATATCTGAATATCTGCCCCCCCGGCCCTACAGGGGCCCGAGCAGCGTGGACGGCTCCGCAGGGCGGTACTCCCGCCCGCTGCGGGTCGCCGACGTCATGGGGAGCTGGGAGCGGGCGCGGGCGGGGGGAGTGGCGTTGGGGCGGGGTCGGGGGGCGGAGAGCAAAAAGAGGCGTCGCGCGGTTGAGGAGTGCGACGGGCGCAGTGGAGAGTGAACGTCGTTGAGTCGCGTGTTCGTTGTCGTTGCTTGACTCTGGATTTCCCCGATTGGACCCACTGTGGTGGCACTAAACACCAGCCTCTACCTATACAATGGTTGACCACCCACGGACATGATAGAGTCCGCCCGACCGCCTCCAGCTGGTCAACCCTCTCCTCGCCTCCCGCCCCCCCCGCCACAACAACGCGCGCACACATACAGGAGGGCGGCGGCACCCAGGCGACGCACGCGCCACGCGGGTTCGAGGATCTGCGAGAAGGCGGCATGGCGCCGAGCGAGCTTGCAAAAAAGGTGATGACCGCCGCGCGCACGGACCCCGCGGCGGCGCACCGCCTGGTTGGGTGGTATCGCGGGGGGAAGGAGGGTTTGTTCCAGTCCCCAGGGTTGGCGTTCAGGTGGGAGATGCGAGCGGCTGAGCGCGGGCACGTGGAGGCGCAGAGTTGGGTTGGCAGCTCGTACGACGAAGGTACTGGCGTTGAGGTTGACTTTGAGGCGGCGGCGACGTGGTTTGAGAAGGCGGCTGAGCAAGGAGACATATACGCTCAGTACAACTTAGGTTTTGCCTTGGAGCAGGGCGAGGGCACTCCACAGAACTACGAGCTGGCGGCGAAGTGGTAACAGAGGGCGGCCGACCGAGGACACGCGGGTGCGATGGTGTGCCTTGGCGTTCTCTATGATGACGGAGACGGAGTAAAGCAGGACCACGCGCGCGCCAACACGCTTTATCGCGAGGCTGTCGAAGTGGACAACAACACCTCTGCTTTGTACAACTTGGGAAACAGTTACTTGAATGGGAGGGCCGTGGAGCAAAATGTGACGACGGCGCTTTCGTTTTGGCAGCGGGCTGCCGACTTGGGGTTCGCGGTTGCTCAATATGGCGTCGGCGGGCCTACATACGAGGGGAGAGCGGCTACGCGAAGAACATTCCGCTCGCCAGGCAGTACGTCAAGGCCAGCGCCGCGCATGGCGATGACAACGCAGTTGCGCTGTTGAAAAGTTGGAACGCGTGCGCGCACTGCGGCACCGCCGCCGCCCCCAAAGTCTGCTCGGACTGCATGACGACGTACTACTACCGGTACTGCGATGACATGTGCCAGCTGGCGCACTGGACGGACCCGGCGGACCCGCACCGGGCGCACTGTGGCGGAAGTAGCTGCAAGTGCCGCCGCAAGAAACCCGAGTGGGTGAAGCAGGTCCACGCGTGCGCCAACTGCGGCACACACAAGGCGGCCAAGGCCTGCTCCGCGTGCTCCCTCGACGGCGGCGTCAAGGTCCGGTGCTGCGACGAGGCGTGCCAGCTGCAGCATTGGCGGAGCGCGACGGACCCGCACAAGGCGTGCTGCCACAAGACGAGGATGAGCTGAACACATCACCACCGTTACATTACGCTACCGCTATTTGCATCCCAAAACTATTGTCAATACATAACACTACTCACTGTCTCACATCACGGCGCCATCCTACCGATGCGGCGCGCCGCGTGGTCGTCCATGGCGCTTGACGTCGGGGCTCACGCATAGTCGACCCACTGTGGCGGCGCTAACGCCAGCCTCGTACACGTGGCTGACACAACCGCCGACATTTTGGAGTCCGACCGACCGCATTCCAGATGGCCCACCCTTTCCTCGTCTCACCCCCCCCCGTCAGGTTATCAGGGCGTTCCAACCGTTCCCTGTTCTGCCCAACTTGAGCTAATTTGTCCGTAAACCACAGGCAGTGTTCCCTCGAACAGGCTTATCTTAAGCGGATAGTGCACGTTTGGAAGGCTCTAGTGGGGATTCTCCGCTACCTATTTCTGGCCAGGGGCTTCCACATTTCCACTCGTCCACTTCCCACCTCAACCAGAGCCATTCTTGACACTGCAACCCACAGAAACCACCCAACGTGTGCCTCAATAAATGCCCGCGTCAAGATGAAAGTGGACGAGTGTAAGCCCCTGCTTCTGGCTGCTGGAACTCTAGATTCGATTGGCATAGATTGAGTGGTACGCGAGTTTGCTGGTTGTGCCCTCATCATAGGTAGTGTGATATCACTGTGCGGGGGAAAGCAAGGCGCCGCCGCACGCGTGCAGTGTGTCATTCGAGTTCAGGTCATCATGACATGTGGATACGAGCTAAATATGAATGCAATGCATTTGCATGGGTCGAGGAGCGCAGCTAGCGGGTGAACGCGTTATGAACGCCTGTGACCCGAGTTGCATCCAATTTCGTTGGCTGCGCCGCCGTGATGCCGCTCGCGCCCGTCGCACTGAACGAGGTATCCTACAGCTTCATTTTCTTACTCGCCGCGGGTGCCGCCGATGTCGTCGGAGCAGCGCGCTTCGTCTTCTTGCTCGCCGCGGGAGGCGCCGGTGTCTTCGGAGTAGCACGCTTGGGGCCAGCGCCACCGCCCGCGCCTAAGCCTACGCCGGTGCCCACGGCTCCAGCGGGTGGGATGACGTTGAGGGGGCGCCCAACGCGCCCAGCTTCGACGTTGTACGCCTGCGCCGCAGCCTCCTCCGTGGTATAAAGCCCCAGGTACTTCCCCGTGCACTTCGCCCTCCATTTGTTTTCCATCTTGTACCAGCTGACACCCGTGAACAGCGAGGTTTTGACCTCTCGGTGCTTCACAAGATCGATGCCGTAATTGAGGTATTTGATGTATGCGCGCGCCGCGTCCTCCTCCGTAGCGTGATATCCAAGGTATGTCCCATTGCACTCTGTCTTCCATTTGTTCTTGTCCTTGTTCCACGTGACGCCCTTGAACTGAGAGGAGCACAATCCTAGGCAATCCGGGGGCTTGGAAGCACTGCCATCCTTGAGGTATTTGCACAACGCGAGTGCCGCAATTTCCTCTGTGGTGTGAAGGCCAAGGTGTTTCCCCTTGTAACACGCCAGCCATTTGCTCTTGTCCTCGACCCAGGAGATGCCTTTAAACCGAGAAGCGCCAGCACGTCCAGCACCACCGCGCATGACGAGCTCAGGAACAATACCTTCCTCATCCCCGTTATCATTATCCTGGACAGCAATATCGGCATACCTCTGAGGCGCCCGCGGGGACCCGGGCTCCGAGCGCGCTCCCGGCTGCAGGCTCCGGGGGCGGACCGCCTCGCTGCCGCCCTCGAGGCTGTCGCCGGTCTCGTGCGCGCGCAGATCGCGCGGCTCCTCCTTCACCTCCTCCCCCTCCTCCTCCTCCTCCTGCTCCTGCTCCTGCTCCTGCTCCTGCTCCTGCTCCTGCTCCTGCTCCTGCTCCTGCTCCTGCTCCTGCTCCTGCTCCTGCTCCTGCTCCTGCTCCTGCTCCAGCTCCCCCTGCTCCCCGTCGCCTTTCCCGCCCACTGCCTGCTCCCCGCCCCCCCCGCCCCCCTCCCCGTCCGTGTCATCCCCGCTCGTGGTGTCCTCGACCTTAATGTGCACGAAGACGGCGCGCGGCCCGGTCACCGACGCTCGCGCGAGTCCGGACGCCCCCAGCCCTAGCCGATCTCGCAGCTGCCCCAGCGTCTCCTCCGCCTCCTCCCTCTTTACGCGCACTTCTCCAGAGCCCCCCGCGCCCCCAGAAGCAGAAAGCCCGTTGTTCGGGTGAGGCGCGGGTGTGGGCGCAGGCGCGTTCGCGGTGGCGAGAGCTGCGCCTTCGTTCCGCCGCGGGACGTTCTTCGTACGCGGCATCTCCGATCTCCCTGACGACCAGTGGCGCAGCCGTGTGTTCGCGCGGTAGGATATGCCGCACACAGGGCAAGCGCCGCCGCCGCCGCAACAAAGAAAGACGCTCGATATACTGGTATAGAGAGCCAGATGCACACGCACACTACACACAGTACGTACGTATTTCATAGGTGATTGTCTGATGACTGATGGGTTGTACTTTTATATGTTTCTTCCGGGAGACGCACGAGGGGAACAGAGGGTGGGGACGAGAGCAAGAGGGACGGGATTGAAAGTGACTGAAGATGATGGACGGGGTAGACAGGGACGGAGAAAGAGGAAACGGGTGCGGAGTCAATCGAACAATGAGTGTGATGAAGAGAGTGAGTAGATACCAACACCATTCCCCTGTCATCAATATTAAGTCTGCGTTCACTAACGTCAACCTTAATATTGTCACAAGACCCTCAACAACGGTTAGGACCTCCAAATTTGCTACCTTTAGTAAAATTAGCATTTAGCATTAGATTAGAATGCCCCTCGATATGACCATAAACCTTGACAGACTGAGGTCTGTCCGCTTGAAATTGACAACAATACTATCCCAATGAGTCTAGCTAGACCTATCAACCACAAAACTAAATTGTAACAACATGGATGATGTTTCGTGCTATAGCTCTAGGGTGCTAATTGTGCGAACGACGATGTTCATGTTTCCATTGGGCTGGTCTTGCCACTCCGTGGGGCGGAGTTGGACGGGCGCCCCCCCGGCGGCGGCGCAGCTTTGAGCGAGCCTGCGGCCCCGCCGCCTCCGCCACTGCTGCTGCCGCCGCCGCCGCCACCGCCACCGTCACCGCCACCGCCTTCGGTGTCGTCGTCGTCGCTGAGCTTGACGTCATTGAGCGCCGCCACCCAGGGTCATACACTCGTTCACTTTTCAGCTCAACGCAATCACTCGTCATGGGATACGTTCGTCAGTTTTGAAAATTCAGTGACAAAAGCGGCTCAAGTTGACACCCAGGGTCATACACTCGTCCATTTTCTGTTCAACGCAGGCACCCTTTGTTGCATATTTTGGTCAGATTTGAGCTTTCAGGTACCAAGAACGGCTCAGGTTGTGACGGAAAGTTGACGAGTGTGCGCCCCTGCCGCCACCTCCGCCAACTCGCGCCCGAAATCCGCCGTGCGGTCCCCAAGCTCCGCCGTCATCTGCTCAATCTCGCGCAGCAAGTCGGAGCTGCCCTTGAGCACTTTCACCAGGGGCTTACACTCGTCCCTTTCTCAGCTCAGCCTGAGCCGCTTTTGTGTCACTGACAGACTAACACCCCAGCGTGTGCTTACACTTGTCCACTTCTCAACTCCATGATACCCACTTTTTGTGGGATATGCTGGGTGGTGTCAGCCTGTCCAGTAACATGAAAGCGGCGCAGGCTGAGCTAAGAGAGAGAGGAAGACGGTCCCGCGTGTATAAGGAGGCACCAGGCTTTCGCCCTCCCTGCCTCCCCATGAAATAGAGACGGTTCCGCGTGTGCTTTCGCCCTGGCCTCCGCAGGTTGAGCTGAAAAGTGGACGAGTGTAAGCCCCTACCGTCCACGCGCTCCGTTATGCTGGACACGCGGGTGCGCAGCGCGCTGCCGCTTTGGCTGACCGCGCCCGCCTCGTCCGCCGCGCGCGCCACCGCCGCCTCCCACTCCGGCGTGGGCGCGGCCGGCCCGCTCGGCGCCCGCCACGTAGTGGCGTAAGTTGAATTTGAAAGCAAAATATGAAAGCTGCGAGTATAAATTCAGTTTTAAGCACTGAAACCAGGCGCTTTGAACTTGGGTCAGTTGAGTTGGTCAGCAGTTTAAAGGAAGTCATTTTCAAGCACTGAAACCAGGCGCTTTGAACATGGTTTGAGCTGGTTTCAACCTGCACCGCCCCACCGCCACCGCTCCTCATTTGCGAGCATCTGCTCCAGCGCCTCCACCTCCCCCGCGAGGGCGCTGGGTAGCTGGTTGAGACTCTTGTGCTCCCGCTCCTTAGCTCTAGCCGACGGGCAGGGGCTTACACTTGTCCGCTTTTCAGCTCAACTTGAGTGCTTTGTATGGGATAGGGGGTGCGCGTAGGGGTTGTGTAGCCCGTGTTAAGGGGGTGTTAGGGGGTGTTTAGGGTGTGTAGGGTGTTTTTGAGTGTCAGACACGGCTCAAGTTCAGCTGAAACGTGAACGAGTTTAAGCCCCTGCCGAAGGGGGGCGAACCACCCCCGTACCGGCGCCGCCGCCGGTGCCACTGCCGCGCACCAGGGGCTTACACTCGTCCACTTCTCAGCTCAACTTGAACCGTGTCTGTCACAAGAAAACACCCTACACACCCTAAACACGGGCTACACAACCCCTACGAGCATCCCCTATCCCATACAAAGCGCTCAAGTTGAGCTGAAAAGTGGACGAGTGCAAGCCCCTGCCGCGCACCATGCCCGCACCTCCCCCCGCGCTGCCGCCCCCGCTCCCCCTCGCGCCCCCTGCTGGTAGGGACTGATGGATATTGCTCGCGTCGTCAAGGGTGCCATTTACTTCAAGAGTCGAGGGTTCAATGTGCAGTGGAGAATCATGGCCAGCAATCATCGGCCAGGTCGCCCTACCGGTTCCCTCCTCCCTCCCCCCGACCCCGCCGCCGCCGCCCAACGCGCTCCCTCGGCTGCCCACTCCGGTCCGCGAGCCGGGTCTGCTGGAGGTGCCGTGGATGGGGGGAAGGCCGACGCTGCCGAGGGAGGAGACACTTCTCGGGGGCGGGGGAGACGGCACGCTCTGCGGCTGCGGAGCCTTGCCCGCCGCCACCACGACCCCGCTGCCTTGCCCGCCCCCAACCCCGCCGCCGCCGGAAGTTCCCCGTGGCCCGTTGCTCTGCTGCTGCTGCTGCTTCGGTGGTGGGGGGGCTTGAGGCATGTCTTTCTGTTTCTCGTCTTTCAGCTTGTTCTCCTTGTCCCGCCACTCGGCCTCGTCCTGTTTGATTTTGTTGCGGATGACGGCCATGATGTCGTCGCCGCCGCCATCGTCGTCAGAGCCCGACAGCGACGCGACGTCGTCGTCGTTGTCCGCGCGCGGGTCCATGGCCAGTGTGTCCTCTCCTTTCGACGACGGGGGTTCCGGCAGATGTGGAAGACGGTCGCACTCAAAACACGAACGGCACCAAAAAAACTGGGTAATCTTCGACACCAGTCAGTATGCCAAACCTAATATTCTAAAGGCTGCCTTCGCTTGCACTCACGCGTGTGCCAGGCCACTCTTCCGCACGCTCGACAGCGCATTAGCCATGGATACGAGAGCCAGCAAGCGTAGCCGCGGTGGAAGCGGGGGCGCGGGAGCAAGCGCTGCCGCGGTCTCCCTGGGTGGTGGGAATGGGGAGGGCGGTCAAATCGCGTCGCCCAGCGATGGGCCGCCCGAGCATCAGTCGCCCGGGTACGGCGCGGGGTACGACGCCGGGTTCCTCGCCGGGCTCCTCGCCGCGTCGCAGGGCAGCGTGCCGCCGCCACAGCCGCCGCCGCCGGGGGCGGTGGCGGCCGAGGGGGGCGCCGGCGCGAGCGCGCCCGAACCCACGCGCCCACCATTTCTCGCGGTGCTCGAGGACTTCCCCGACCTCTTCCAGAAGGAGGTCCTCGAGCGCCTGGATCCCCTCGATCGCGCGCTGCTCGGGCGGACGGGGAGCGCGGTCCGCGCCGCGGTGAAGCGCTCAGGTCTGCCGCGTGTCGGCGGCAGCGCGGAGGAGCCGCGGGTCGGCATCACGCTGTTTTGCCAGTCCCTCTCGACATTCGTCTGGGCCGTGGCGAATGGCTGTCCGTGGCAGCTTATGAGTACGTGCGGAATTCTGGCCAGGGGCGGGCATCTCGAAGTGCTGCAATGGGCGCGGGCGCATGGGTGCTCGTGGGACGAAGGTACTTGTACGAGCGCCGCTGCGAGCGGGCAGCTGGAGGTCCTGCGGTGGGCGCGGGAGCATGGGTGCCCGTGGAATGGATTGACATGTGAATTCGCCGCTAAAGGCGGGCACCTGGTCGTGCTGCAGTGGGCGTGGATGCACGGGTGTCTGTTGGATGATTGGACGTGTGTGTCCGCAGCGTATGGCGGGCACCTGCATGTGCTGCAGTGGGCGCGGAAGCACGATTGCCCGTGGGATGAGATGACGTGTGCTTGGGCCGCTGGGGGCGGGCACCTCGCGGTGCTGCGGTGGGCGCGGGAGCGTGGGTGCAGGTGGGATGAAAGGACGTGTTCATTCGCCGCTTCGGGCGGACACATGGACGTGTTGACGTGGGCGCGGGCGAACCAGTGCCCGTGGGACGAAGATACCTGTGCGTGGGCCGCTCAGGGCGGACACCTAGAGGTGCTGCGGTGGGCGCGGGAGCACCATTGCCCGTGGAACGAGTATACCTGTGAACGCGCTGCTTACGACGGGCACCTGGAGGTGCTGAAGTGGGCGCGGGCACGCGACTGCCTGTGGAACGAGATGACTTGTGCAACTTCGGCTTTGGGCGGGCATATGGAGGCAGGAGCTTACACTCGCCCACTTCTCAGCTCAACCTGAGATGCTTCTGACACGAAAAACATCCCCTAAACGCCTAAACACCCCTCCAACCCCGTCATGAATACCCCCGAAACTCCCTCTAACCACCCCTTGTCCCAACAAAAGCGCTTAAGTTGAGCCGAAAAGTGGAAGAGTGTAAGCCCCGGCATGGAGGTGTTGCAGTGGGCGCGGTCGCACCATTGCCCTTGGGATCAGTCAACGTGTAGAAGTGCCGCTGAGGGCGGGCACTTGGAGGCAGGGGCTTACACTCGTCCACTTTGCAGCTTTAACTCAGTGTCAAGTCTGGTAACGAAGACATGGTAACAGATCCCGTTCGACCAATCACAACTGTCCAGTTAGTAAATCCCATCGACCGACTCGCCGACCGTCCGACCGGGTCGCGATCCTTGAGTTAATAGACCGTCGATCTCGAGGAGACTAACAGGACATGTCCTTCCGACACTGAGTTTAATCTGAGCCGTTGCTGACAGAAACTGTACCCTAGACAACCTCTTCTACCCTCTGACACCCTCCAAACAGCCCCTCAATGCACCCCCTGTCCTACAGAAATCGCTCACATTGAGCTGATAAGTGGACGAGTGTAAGCCCCTGCCTGGAGGTGTTGAAGTGGGCGCGGGCGCACGACTGCCCGTGGGATGAGGAGACGTGTTCATACGCAGCTGGTGGCGGGCACCTGGAGGTTTTACAGTGGGCGCGGGAGCACCACTGCCCTTGGAATGAGGATACTTGTGAGTACGCTGCTGAAAACGAGGAACTGGAGGTGCTGAGGTGGGCGATAGAGCACGGGTGTCCGGGCGGCGAGCAATATGCGCACCATTTGATATGAGCGCCCAATCCCCACCTGACGGGATTCGAGTCATGGCTCGAGGCTCGCTGTTGTATGAGCATCGACATGGAATGAGTGTGTAATTACAGAGGATGTGTATGCCCTAGTCATTACTGGGGGGAAGGGATTCTTCATAGTAAATCATGTTTTGAGGTCCATTTGATGGATTTGCCGGCGAAAATAACACAGTGGGTGTCCCCGTCCTCGCACATGACAACGTCCCCGTCACCGACCCCGTCCCCGTTCCTGTCCTAAACCCGTCCCGGACATTGTCCCCGTCCGTGTTCACGTCGCTAAATGTTCCCGGCCCCCACTTCATTCCCGTCCGAGCCCATGTTTCCGCCACTGCTCCCGCCCCCGACCCAACCCCCGCCGGCGCCCCCGCCCCCGCCATTGCACCCGCCAGCCGAGAGCGCGGCCGCCCCTCCTCTCGTCCGCTTGCGCTTGTGCTTGCGGTAGCCAGGCTGCAGCCGCCCCTCCTGCTGCAGCTTCTGCTTCATCGCGTCCTGCGTCACGATGCTCCGCAGCTCGTTCACCTCGCCCGCGTAATCCTCGTACGTAAAGTTCAGTGCGGCTTTGATGCTGTCCGAGGTGTGCACACCCTTTCCACCAAGCCGCTTCAGCACGACTCCGTGCAGGTCGCACCACACCACCATGCGGTCCCACGCGCGGGCGGCGTCCTCCTCGCTATCGAACGTAACCAGGGAGGAGCCCTTGTCGTTGTGACAGAACATCGCTTCCCAACGCCCTGCACCGCACGATTTGGCGATCACTCCGCGGAACTTGGACGTGTAGCCCCTTTCGCCGCCGCCATCGCCCACGCCCCTGCCCACGCCCACGCCCTCCCCATATCTGGCCGCATCCACATCCCCTTCCCCGGAGCCGTCGCCAGCCCCGTCCACGTCCCCGTCCCCGCCCCGCTTCCTGCCCCTTCCCCTGGTCATGTACCCGTACCGGTCCCCGCCCCCAGCCGGATTGCGCTTGCGGCCGCCAGGCTGCTCCCGCCCCTGCTGCTTCAGTCTCTGCGCCATCGAGTCCTGCGACAGTATACCCCGCAGCTCGTCCACCTCACCCTCGTAATCTTGGTAGTGAAAATTCAGTGCGGCTCTGATGCTGTCCGAGGTGTGCACACCCTTCCCATTGAACAGCTTGAGCACGACTCCGTGTAGGTCGCACCACACCATCATGCGGTCCCATGCGCGGGCGGCGTCTGCCTCGCTATCGAACGAACCCAGGGCCGCGGCCCTGCCATTGTGTTTGAACGTCGCTACCCAACGCCCAGAGCTGCGTGACTGGGGAGTCACTCCGCGAAAGTTGGAAGTGAAGCCCCTTTCGCCGCCGCTACCGAATCCCCTGCCCTCCCCGACCCCGGCCCTTTCCACATCTCCCTTCTCGGATCCGTTGTCGGCCCCGTCTCCATTCCCTTCCCCGTCCCTGATCTCTCCCCCGCCCCTGTTCCCGCCCCCGTCCCCAGCCAGGAGCGCGACCGCCACTCCCTTCGCCAGCTTGCTACAGAGCTGCAGCCCCCCCTCCTGCTGCACATCCTGCGGAATCGTGTCCTTATCCTCCTCCTCCTGCTCCTCTTCCACCGCCGCCTCCTCATCCTGTTCCTCCTCCTTCTCCATCTCCTCCTCCACCTTCTTCTGAACCTCCTCCTCCTCCCCGTGTCCCTCCTCAATCTTCTCCCCCTCCCTCCGCGCCTCCCCCCCCCAACCCGTGTCCTCCTCCTCCCCGTCCGTGTCCTCCCCATCCGTGCTGTCCTCGACCTTGATGTGGACGAAGGGGGCGCGCGGCCCAGGCGCCGACGCCCGCGCGGACAGCCCCAGCCGATCTCGGAGCTGCGCCAGCGTCTCATCCTCCTCCTCCTCCTCTTTGACTAGGGTTACCCCACAGGCCACAGCCCCCGCCACTGGAGGTGCGCCGTGGAGAGGCGTGGGCGCGAGCGCGGCGGCGTGGGCGGCGGCGGCGCGCTGCTGATCGCACATAGCAGGGTCGTCGCCCTCGCAGCGCCTCGGGACGTTCTTCGTGCGCGGCATC
>Ga0307489_10002215_pt1 | contig 13006 bp, 15 predicted proteins | sample SB12metaG_FD_202247 | JGI IMG/M metagenome (GOLD analysis project Ga0307489, IMG submission 202247) | Sea-ice brine microbial communities from Beaufort Sea near Barrow, Alaska, United States - SB 1.2 | ecosystem: Environmental > Aquatic > Marine > Coastal | place: USA: Alaska | collected...
CCACCTAGCTCCGCCGTGTCCACGGTCCCGTCGCCATCCCGATCGAAGAGGCTGAAGCACTCCTTGTTCCAGGGACGAGCCACAAGCTAAGAAACATACTCAGGCATCCGTTGAATACAGTTACAGAATGAGAACGACAACACGCTGGCGCGTTTCGAGTTTCGACGCATGCATAAGGACAGGAACGATCGCGTCTGGTCTCGATGCAGGCATAAGCAAGGGATCAATGCCGCGACCCCGCCTTGAATTCCGCCACCTGTTCCTCCGACAGCTCCTGCGCCAGCTTCAGCAGCGCCTGGACCGCCGCGGAGTCCTGCAGCCAGGGGACGCAACGCTCCTCCACAATAGGCCCATTTCAGTATATCGTTTCCCGCGCCGAGCGCCGACGCATTGCCTGCAAGTCTGTATGGGCCTTCAACCTGCTCCCGCGTTCCCGCACTTAGCGCTGTCGCTTTGTACGCAACTCCATTTGGGCATTTCACCTGGCGACATACCGAAATCGGCCAATTCGGCTCAGGATTGCAATTTTTTGACGGGAACGCTGGTGGCGGTAGTATGTCATCAGTGATAAGATCGGCTCAGGTTGGGCTGAGCAGTCCACTTTTCGGCTTGACGTTACATACTGTTTCTGTGGGATACGCTGGGGGCAGTAGTGTGTCATCAGTGACACCAGTCGCTCAGGTCGAGCTGAATCGTGGACGCGTGTAAGCCCCTGGCGATTGCAAGGCTTGATGTCAGGGGCTTATACCCGTCCCCTTATCAGCTGCACCTGAGCCTTCTTCGTCACTGAGACACACTGAATTCACCCAACTTATCCCACTACAAGTGCTCACGTCAAGCCGAAAAGTGGACGAGGGTATGCGGGTAAGCCCCTTCCTTTCGCGAGATGGTGTCCTGCCGGGCGGACATGCGGGGGCTCCTTCGGGCTCCTTCCTCCCCCATCTTCGCTCTGTGGCTCCTTCGGGCTCCTTCGCGTCTCCTCCTCCCTCGCCTCGGCGCGTGCGATGCGCCGCAAAGACCACGGTGCCGCCGCGTCAGGAGGTCAACTGTCTTGCAGGAGGGTCAGTGATATAACGACTTGACCGACGTTGAATGGACGAAGCAGGAATCACCACACTCGGGGTCTCTCCCGGCCTGAGGGTACCTGCCCATACGGCGGTCTGGAGCAGTAGTACCCCACCACGATTCGAGTCACGTAAGCGCATCCACCCTGAAGGTCAGTCGTGCGGGCACTCCCGTTCAGCGCTCGACTCGTTGTTGTCAAAACACAGGGGTCCTTGTTCTCTTGGACTGCAATGCGATTCAGTCAAGGAAACCGGATTCTCTGAGTGGTGCAGCGTGGACGCCGCCCACCAGTCGAGGGCGTTGGGACCACTGTTCCTCAATTTGGTTCAAGCGGCGACACCAGACACCAGAGCGACGAAGAGCTCAGCTGTCGCTCGACGCACCCCTCCCGCCTCGCCTCGTCTAATAGCACAAGGGTTCTCTGGACTGCAATGCAGGACCGGTCAGAGAACCGGGTTCTCTGATTGGTGCAGAGTGGACGCCGCCCCCATTCCTGGAGGGACGTCCGGCGCACTTGTTCCGCACTGTGGCTCGAGCACAAGCACGAGATGCTTACGCCACGTGCGGGTTTGCTCTGCGTTCGAGTCGTGGTTGTCAACAAACCCCCCACCTCGCGTGCTGCGGTGTTTGCCCCCCCCTTTCTGGAATCGACTGCAGCTGAATCCGGGGTTGGCACCACAGACCGCACGTGCGCGATGCGTCAGGCGGGGAAGCGCCGCGGAGCGTTGCCCGATTAAGGCCAGGCTCCAGGCGGAATGCGCGACGGGATAAAAGCCGCGTCGCACGGATGCGGTGTGTGGGCGTACGCGCGTGGGCGGGTGGTGGCGTGCTTTGACGGCCGCGTACTGTGTCCAACTGCTCTGCTGTTTTTCGGGTCGTGGATAGAGCTTTAGGGTTTGCGTTTAAGGGTGAGGGCTTTTAGGGTTTAGGGTCCGTCTGAAAACCCTAAACCTTGGGTGCCGCGCTCCGTCGGCTCGTCCGACGCCACGCGTATTTTGCATTTGTTTTTATTCTCTCAACGCCAGCATTGCCCGGCACCAACGACTGACGCGCAGCTTGACGGACCTCCACCCGACTCTCTTCGCATCGGCCTGCCCGTCGCCGTCGCCTGAAGCGTACGAGTGTCAGGGTGAAACGCCGTTGACCCCCCTTTCCACGCGCAACACCGTCAGATCACTTTATGCCATCTCGTCAGGAAAGGCGCAAAGCCGAGCGCGATGCCACCAAGCGCGCGCCGGCGCAGGCCAGAGCCGCGGGAGCTGCCGCCGCGCTCGCAAACCTAAACGTGGATCCGGCGGGGGACTGGACCACGCAAGCGGAAGTCGCCAACGTAGGGCCCGGCGGATATATGTTGGCAGAGATTGCCGTGCTCATAACAAGAGAGACCAGGGTTCACACTGCGGTGAATGACGTGGCGAGCGAGTCTACCTGGCCCGACCCTTCGGCGTTTTATGCGCTCGGAGCCGAGGCCGTGAAGCAGAAGGCCGACGAGGGAGACAGGGCGGCGCAGTACACCCTGGGTTGTCGTTTAGTGTATGCAGTAGCGGGCGCGGATGGGGCGGGCCTTTTGGGCGCGGCAGGCAGATCGCCCAAGGTTGAGGTAGGGTTGGCATACAACTGCACTTTCAAGTCCCTCACCCGACCGAGTCGCGTTAATGGTCTCCTGCCCAGCAAACGAATTGTTTGTGGATGCCAACCCTGGGCGGAGGAGGGCTTGGCGCTTCTGGAGAAGGCGGCAAGGCAAGGGCACGTGTACGCTATGTTTTGCTTGGGACAAACGCACAGCGACAGGAAGGAGCACGTACACGCCGTGAAGTGGTTGACCGAGGCCGCCGAGGCCGGGTTGCCGCAAGCGATGTTCAACCTCGGGCTGTGTCTCGACAAGGGTGAGGAGGGCGTGGCGGCGCCGGACTACCCAGCGGCGGCGGGCTGGTACAGGCGCGCGGCAGACGCGGGCCACGGGGGAGCAGCAACTAACCTGATTTCAATGTACACAGTCGGCCGCGGCAGGGCCGGGCACACACTGCATGCCACGTCGTCCTCCACATGTTGGACCCTCATGCCTTGAGCTGGGTAACATCATCTGACGTAGCGAGCATTGTCTGCCCGGCCCTAGGGCGCGGCGTAACGCGGAGCAAGCGGCGCGCGATGAAATGGTTGCGCAAGGCAGCCGAGAATGGCAATGCCGAGGCGTTCTTGCTACTCGCCCAGTATATGTATGCGGACCATCCCTACGCCCGCGAGGTTGGGCTTGTCGTGGAGGTTGATGGGGTCGCCTCGCCGGCTGGAGTCATTGAGGAGCACGACGTCCCCCCGGATGTCTTGACCGGCGTGGTGCACTGGTTGCGGAAGGGGGGACATGATATAGTTGCCAAGAGCGCTGGAAGGGTTCAGTATTTACGTAGCGGAGCGCTGGAAGGGTTCAGTATTTGCTGCAACGACGGGTGCGAGGTTGTGGGACAGCTGAAGGACTTTAAAGTCTGCCCGCAGTGCAAGGCCGCCCGCTACTGCGGGGATGCGTGCCAGAAACAGGACTGGATGACGGGTGGGCACAAGGCGACGTGTGGCACGCTCTACGCATGAGAGCGTGAGACGCTTCCGCGTGTATAAGAGAGCGCATGGCTTTCGCCCTGGCCCCCGTGTGAACCGAACACATAAAACTTTGCGCTGCTAGCTAGTTGGCGTCCCGCAACAACCGCTGAGACGGCGGGCATAAAAGGCGGGCACGCCATGAACAAAATGAGGAGATGAGTGGAAATCACATAGGGCCGTGATCAAATTGAGGAAATGGATGAGTATGAAACGGGTTACGCGGAGGGGCGCTGGAGGGGTATAATCATTGCTACAATGAGGGGTGCGAGGTCAGGGGACAGCGAAAGGACTTTAAAGTCTGCCCGCAGTGCATGACCGCTCGGTACTGCGGTGATGCGTGCCAGAAGCAGGACTGGACGACGGGTGGGCACAAGGCAACGTGTGGCACGCTCCACTGATCCACGTGCACAAGTGAATCAAGTTGTTTGTAACGCATCCGGGCGTAGGACTCAGGACGTGTTACCATGTAGACGACTGCCCATGTTGACAAACCCTACGCTTGTGTGATGTGCTGTTTGTGTACACTATTGTTTTGTAGAGCTACTGCTTTTTGCTTGTGGACACAACTTTTTGTACATTGCACTGTTTTGTAGCCAACTGCCGCCTACTCATGTAGGCATACAGACGCGTACGTTATATTCATCACACGGGCAGTCATGCGCCCGCGCCCATCACGATGTGCGCGCGTGTATGCGTTGAGAAGCAACTGCCATTCAAAGTTTACATGCACGCCTCGCTAAGCCCTGAAGCCTGTGAGGCGGGGGCTAGTGAAGCGTACCATACTAGCAATGTATGTGAGGACAATGAACACATTTGTATAAAACACGTACTTTGCTGTTTCTCAAGTTAGCTTTTCTTTCACTCTTTTACTCTTCTACTGTTACACTCTTTACGAGTACTCTGTTACTTTGCTCATTTACTATGTCAAGAGGGGCGCAAAATGGTCACTGGAAGTACACGCACTCCACATGGTCCTGGCGTCCCACGGGCACCCGTTCTCCCGCACCCACTGCAGCGTCTCCTGGTAGGAGGGTCATTGAGAACGACGACTCGACCGACGTTGAACGGACGAAAACCCATAATCGGGCCGAGGGCACGGGTTCATTCGACGGTCTGGATTCTGCAGTACTTCACCACTAACCGAGTCACGTACGTCGTTACGAGCATCCACCCTGAAGTGTAGTCGTGTTCTATTGTGCGTTCAGGTCATTGAACGCAATAACGGGGGGTCAGATGCCCAGTATAAGGGGTTCCGGTGCCCAATGACAGGGGCATCAGTTGTCCATTGTATAGGGTGAGGTTCCATGATAGAGGGGTCGGGTGCCCATTGACAGGGGGTCAGGTGCCCATAGTAGGGGGTTCAGGCGCCCATTAGCCCCCCTGCCAAGCGTCCGCCCAGCGCGGCACCGGCACACGTCCGCTCGTCCCAAGGGCAGGGGGGATCTTGCTCCCTCGCCCACTGCACCACCGCCATGTAGGGACTTACACTCGTCCACTTCTCAGCTCAACCTAACCATTTTCTTTTGGGACACTCGTCCACTTCTCAACTCACCGTGAACACTTTTGCGGGATACATTGGTAATTTCAGTAGCGGGTGACAAGATCGATGGGTCATATCTCGTCACAAACTGCACACAAAACGGCACACTGACCAAACCGGCGTGGGTTGAGTCGACCAAAATGGCTTAGGTTGAGCTGATAAGTGGACGGGTGGAAGCCCCTACCGCCAGCTGTCCGGTTGACGCCGCGCTCGCACACGTCCGCTCGTCCCACGGTGTAGCGGCGCAAGTTGAATTTTAAAGCAGAAGTTGAAAGCAGTATATCACAATTGAGTTTCAAGCGCTTAGTTCCCAGCGGTTTCAACTCTGGTTTCATAGGGTCAACCTGCACCGCCCTACCACGGGCACCCCGCGCGCTTGGCCCACGCCAGCCGCTACGGCCGGACAACTAACGCTCGCCACGTCATATGATTCCGTTTCACTCAAGGGTGTACAACGCGGAAGGTATACAAAGAGGGTCTACAACGAGGGTCTACAACGAGGGTCTACAACGAGGGTCTACAATGTGGAGGACACTCGTGGCAGGCATTGCCTGTCAGGCCCTACTAGGCGCGCGATCGACCCCACGAAGTCCCTGACGGTCAGCTTCACCGCCCCCTCCGAATAGAGACTGAAGGATAGTGCTCGCCACGTCATCAAACACGTTGTCAACCCTCGTATCTTGAATCAAATGGCATCCTATGACGTGGCAAGCACTATCCGTCAGTCCCTACCTCCAACCCCGCGCGCGGGAACTCCTCCCTGCAGGCAGGGACTGATGGATAGTGCTCTCTCCGTCATCAAACGCATTCTGCACCCTCGTTGCTCGAGTAGAATGGCATCCTATGACGTGGCGAAGACTAACCATCAGTCCCTACCTGCAGGACACCACCAACTCCCGCCACTCCGACCCCACCTGCCCGAGCTGTAGCGGCGCAAGTTGAAACTGATAGCAAAACTTGAAAGCAGTTCATCACGTTCCAGCGTCAAGCGCTGCCACCTGACGCGGTCAACCCGGGGTCAATCTGGGGTCAACCTGTACAACTGCCTCACCGAGCATCGCGCGGTCAACAGATGAAATCTGCGGAAGCACCTCCCTTTCGAAAACGTCGGCCAACTCCTTGCTCAGCACCGTGCTGAAGGGCCTCGAAAAGTTCACGCCTCGCCACGTTTCCCACCATGTGTGTGACAAAGTGCCTGAAGCTATGAATGTTCGGGCCCTTGCTCAAAAAATCCAACTCAAGATTCTTGAGTCAAAAGACGCCATATCACACGGCTTGATATGGCGTCTTTTGACTCAAGAATGCTGAGATGATTTTTTGAGCCTGGGCCCGAAAATTTTCAGCGTCATGCACTTTGTCGCACAACCCTGTCGTCGAGAGTTAGATGGCATCATGATGTGACGTGGCGAGCGCAGTACGCAAGACGCAGTTTCTGCCAGACCCTCCCAGCCCGCACACACACATATCCCTCACCACGTCATCCACTACATGTCTAACCCTCCCGTCTTGAGTCAAACGGCATCATCATCATATGACGTGGATAGGGTAGTACGCAGCACACAGTATCTGCCAGGCCCTACCAGGCCGCCTTCGCTGGTGTGTCCCTTCCGCGTGCCCGACCAGGTGGGTGGCCCCATGTATATTTTGTGTTGGCGGGAAAGCGCCTTTCTGTTGCTGAGGTGGTGCGCAACGGCCAATGACGAGCTGGCGCATGAGCAGGAGGCGTGCAGAGGCGCGACTGACGAGGCCGCCAACGAGGCCGTCGACGAGGCCGTCGACGAGGTCGTCGCGGGCATGCCGGTACTGGTACGCATTGTGAGTGGGAGCGCGTTCAGAGGCGTCGCGAGGCGCGGCACTCTCGCTCGAGGGCCCGGCAGAAATTGCTCAAAACTTAGGCGGGTCGCATTTATGTTGAATTATGGGACGCGGGTGGGAGGGGAACAGGAGAGGTGAGCGCGAGCGGATGGAATGGGGAGGGGACCGGGACGGGAACGGGGATGTGTGCGCGGACGAGCACGGGGACGGGGACGGGACAGCGGAGGAAGGAGAGAGTTGGACCGGGCTGGGGAGCGGCCAGCGGCATGGACCGTTCAACAAGCTCTTTTTCAAATTGAATGCTCAAGAGTAGTTTCTGCCAGGCCCTACGTTGGTACTTGGCGGGCTGGGGCGGGGGCGTGGTAGGGGTCGGGGTCGGTATCGGAGTCGGGGTCGCACGCTGTGTGACCGGCAGCAATATTGTGGCGCGTGTGCCGCGCGCAAAGCTTATCTCTCTGCGTCTCGGCATGTCCGGTTTCTTTATAACGTCCTCCCACCGTACGTTTCACGCCACCTGTTCTATTTCCTATTGGTGTACAAATTGTACTGTAAATTATCCACTCGCAGCTCCGATCTCTGATTCGTCACTCCGAAGGTACGTAAAGATAGAACCAATCACGAGCGAGATGTGGGCGTTTGTCCGACGTGTCAAGACCGTTCAAGAGATCCAAAGAGTTGCCCGCATGCCCCGAGAAGACTCCCCCGCCGAGCGAGGCCGTTTTTGGTCAACTGCGAGCGTTATCTTTGCTCCTTACGCACAGAGGTGTGAGTGGAGGCTTATTACGGGCGTGGCAGCTTATCGGAGCGCGCTTCCCTCCTTCCCTGCCATGCCCCCCCGCGCCGTGCGCGCCCTTCTCCTGCTGATGGGGCGGCCAGTGGGGGCGTGACAGGTGGCGGGGCAGCCAGTGGTGGCGTAACATGTGGTGGGGGGGACAGTGGGGGCGTGACAGGTGGCGGGTTGGCCAGTGGGGGCTTGCCAGATGGCGGGGCGGCCAGTGGTGGCGTGACAGCTGGCGGGTTGGCCAGTGGGGGCGTGACAAGTGGCGGGGCGGCCAGAGGGGGCGTGACAGCGAACGCAATCGTCCACGGCCTTCATGTTACTCAGCAGGCAATAGCGAGTATCTGTACCGGTGCTCGCCGCGTCATCTGCCGGTTGAATGTGTCTGCTCCTTGGGTGAAACATTTGTATGTTGTGTCATACCGGCAGCCTCCCTGTTTCACATGAAGTAAGAAATAATTAAATATTAGCCTTTGATAGCTTGTTGTCTAGCTAGTATGCTAATATCTATGAATGTGTTCTTAGTTCAAACGTACTAGACTGGCTGTTTGTTGTTGTGCGCAGTATCTATAGTCTGTCGTTATCCTAACCTCCTACTCGGCCTCCTACCCGGCTCACACACTAACCCCATCCCCACCCACGGTGACTCTAAGCCTCAGGGTTAAAATCAATACGACTCAGGGACTTCCCGGAATCGAAGACGAGCTGCTTGAATATCTCGTTGCGGCATGTAGGGCCGGGTAAACGATTCTCACCATGTCATAGAATGGCCCAGGGTTGAGGGTGTCGGGTTTAGGGTTTAGGGTTGAGGGATGTAAGGCCGGGTAAACGATTCTCACCATGTCATAGAATGGCGTTCAAGTGAACAACAGGGTTTAGGGTTCAGGGTCTAGGGTTTAGGGTTTAGGATTTAGGGTTTAGGGTTTAGGCTCCCCACCGGTATTGCTGCTGCTGCTGCTGGTTGTGCTGCTGTTGCTGCTGCAACTGCTCCTGTGTTTAGGGCCTGGCGGATAATCTGGACGCGTCATCCAACGCACTGTGAAACCTCGTCTATTGAGTTACAAGGCACCCTCCGATGTGGCGAGCACTATCCGCCAGGCCCTTACAGACAAAAGGATCTGTCCGCTTGAAATGGCGGAGGGGGTGGGTTACTGGTTCATGCTCACCATGTGAATCGCCTTAGGGCTCGATTAACCTGAGTAAAGTAAACATCCGCGAGGCCCAACCTGCGTTTGCTGGTGCTGCATCCGCTGCAACTCCAGGTGCTGGTACTGCAGGTTTTGCATCCGTTGTACATGCTGTATCTTCTCGTCGTCGAGGTGCAGGGCCACAAGTTGAAATTGAGAGGCAAAGTCGAAAGCAGTTGCCTTTTAACTATAAATTTGATTCAAAAGCGCTGCAATCCTGGAGGGGGTGGTTGTTGCGCACCACGTGTGAGTGCCTTGGGGGTCGATGAACGTTAGTAAACAAGCGCGGAAACTAGGCGCTTTCGATGTTGATCTCAACTTGCACCGCCCAACCAAATTCCGTGTCGCTATCGTCGTCTGCAAAGTCCCCGCTGCCGTGCGGCGGCCGGCCCCCACTGCCGTGCGGCTGATGGCCCTGTAGCCACATAGGCCTCTCAGGTTCTTGTTGCTGCTGCTGCTGCTGATGCTGCTGCAAAGCGGTCTGCCGCTGTGGCCGATTGCTTTGTACCGGCCGCTCGGCAGGGGCTTTTACTCGTCCACTCATCGGATCGACGTAAGTATTTTTTGTGGCATACGTTGGGTGGTTACAGTCGACTACAAACACGGCTCGGGTTTAGCTGAGAAGTGGACGAGCGAAAGCCCCTGCCTCTCAGGCTGCTGCTGCTGCTGCTGCTGCTGCTGTTGCTGCGGCGAAGCAGTCTGCGGCTGTTGCTGATCGAGTTGCTGAGGCCTCTCATTCAACGACATGGTCCGAGGCTGCCGCTGACTGGGTTGCACAGGACTCTCGTGCGACGCGGTCCGCAGCTGCCGCAGACTGAGCTGCACAGGACTCACAGGACTCTCTCGTGAATAGGTCTGCGGCTGCCGCTGACTGAGTGTGTGCAAATGACTCTCCGCGGGCTTCGCCGTGACCTTGACTGGGATCTCGGCGGTTCTCGCCGCAATCGCCGCTGTCCTCTCCGCGACCTTCACAGCCGCCTCGCAGGATGGTCATTGAGAACAAGCACTCGACCGATATCGGAGCATGCCTTCACTTGAGGGTGAATGCACATCATACGGACGCGGGGAGTATATGGAGGAGGAGGAGGAGACTCAACGTCAGTCGAGAGCTTGTTCTCAATTAGCCCCCTGCCTCCGCATCAACCGCCCACGGCTGTTGCTGACTGATTCGCGGGGACCTCTCTTGCTGAGGCTGCTGCAAACCGGTTCGCGGCGATTGCTGACTGATACGCGCTGGCCTCCGCGGCGATTGCTGACTAATACGCACTGGCCTATCGTGCTCCTCCTCCTGCTCCCCCTCCTCCTGCTGCTGCTGCTGCTGCGATCTCTGCGAGATCCGTGCGCTCCGTGCGAGCACCGCATCAGCCGCCGCGTCACGCTCCTGTTGATGATTGACTTGCACGGGCCTCTCATGCGGCGGCGGCGAAAGTCTCCCATGCGGCTGCTGCTGCGGCTGCTCCTGCGGCTAGGGACTGATGGATAATGCTCGCCACGTCATAGGATGCCATTGAATTCAACAATCGAGGAAATACATGTGGAGGATTCCGGGTCTGTGTGGTAGGGACTGATGAATAGTGCTCACCACGTCATAGGATGCCATTTAACTCAAGAAACGAGGGTTTACAAAAACGTTTGATGACGTGGCGAGCACTATGAGTTGCATAGCATCCTATGACGTGGCGAGCACTATACATCAGTCCCTGCCTGCTGCTGCGTTCTTTGCATGATCCGCGCGTTCCGTGCCTGCTCCGCTGAGATTGCGTCCGCGGCCGCGTCGCCCTCCTGTACTCGTACCTGATGACGCTGTGGAATTTGCAACGCACGTTGCGCAGCGGTCAGCGGCTGTTGCTGACTGTGTTGCACTGGCTTCTCATGTTCTTTCCCCAGCTGCTTTGTTTTGAGTGCGATGGCTTGCATCCAGGCAAGAGGGTCATTGAGAACAAGCACTCGACCGAGATCGGAGTCTGACTTACCTTCAGGGTGAATGCTCATACATGCGCACGGAGGATGCAGGGGAGGAGGGGAGATATAACGTCGGTCAAGTGCTTGATCTCAATAACCCTCCCATACCAGTACAGACACGTGGTGGAGGAGGAGGAGATTCAACGTCGGTCGAGTGCTTGTTCTGACTGACCCCCTCATACAGACACGCGGAGGAGGAGGAGGAGATTCAAATGAGACGAGTGCTGGTTCCCAATCAACTCCTCATACATTCACATGAAGGAGAAGGAGGGGGAGATTCAACGTCGGTCGGGTGCTTGTTTACATTACCCTCCATGCCTTGAGAGTGCGTTAGCAGCAGCCGCGTCACCCTCCTGCCAGGGACTTACACTCATCCACATTTCAGCTCAACGTAAACACTTTTTGTGGGATAAGTTGGGTGACTTCAATCTGTTAGAATCGAAAACGGCTCAGGATGAGCTGAGAAGTGGACGAGCGTAAGCCCCTGCCTCCTGCGACTGACCAGCCCGCGCCGGCCTCCGTTTCTTCGTAATCGATGAATTCAATCGAGGAGCCACCATAGCAGCCACTGAAGCGAAAGACGGTGCAGCGATTGCTTCCGATCGATTAGCCGCCATGGCATGCACCGAAACGGAATCAGGCTGTGCAACGGCTGCAGACGACGAATGAGCCGCGATGGCAGTCTCTGAAACGGCTATAGGCGGTGCGACGACGGGCGACGGATGGGCTTCGATGGTTGGCACTGAAACGGCTGCGGGCGCTGTACTCTCGGGAGGCCGCGATGATCTGGAAGGTCTGGATGACCTGGATGATCTAGATGATCTGGATGATCTGGAGAATCTCGCAGCGGCATCGGCAGCGGCAGCGGTGGCGGCGGTGGAGCTAGTGGCAGCAGCGGCGGCAGCCGAGCTAGCGGCGGCGGAAGCGGATGAGGAGGAGGAAGGTAAAGGAGACAGAGCAGGAGGCAGCGTTGGCGGCGCCACTGGTGGCACCACTGGCGGTGTAGTAACCCGGCCCCATCGCTGCTCAGCAGCAGCAGCGGCGGCGGCGTATGCCGCCGCATCGGCTGCTCGTTTGGCAATCTGATCATCAGTGGCACCAGCGGTTATGGGCGGCGCCACTGGCGGCGCCACGTTGACGTGACCATCACTTTTCGTTGCAGGCCGCCTCCCAGGCGGCGAGACTGGTGTCGCGACTGGCGGTGTCTTAGCCGGGCCCCATCGCTGCTCAGCAGCAGCAGCGGCGGCGGCATAAGCCGCCGCGGATGCTGCTGAGTTGGCAATCTGATCAGCAGTGGCACCCGCGGCGAGTACAGCCTCCGCCTCCGCCGCCGCCTCTTGCTTGGCAATCTGTCCGTATGTGGCTTCAGCGACAAGTGCCGCCTCCGCCTCCGCCTCTCGCCGTGCCCCCACTTGTACCTGCCATTTTGCCGCCGCCGTCTCCGCTTCTAGATTCATAATCTGCCCGTCCGCGGCACCAGTGGCGAGGGCTGCCACTGTTGCCCCCGCCTCCGCATGCCGTTTCGACAGCGAAGTTAGGGTTTGCCGCTTCGACGGCGAAGTTAGGGTTTGCCGCTGGTTAGGGCTTGCCGCTGCCGTCACCTCCGCATCTCGTCTGGGAGTCTGTTCGTTACTGGCAACGGCTGCCTCAGCGTAGGAACTATGACATCTAAAGACAAGCCCGCGTTTTGAAATGCATTTGTCTTGGGTTATTCTGCGGCCGAAAATCCGTGCGGCACCCAAAACACACCCTCCATACGGGTGGTTCGATGGTCGAAAATCTAGAAGGCACCTTAATGATCCAAGATAAATATATTTCAAAACGCGGGCTTGTCTTCAAATGTCATAACAGTTGTTGTTCGCCACGTCATAGAATGGTATTTAACTCAATTGATGAGGGTTTAAAATGCGTTTGATGACGTGGCGAGCAACATCTGACAGTCCCTACCGCAGAGACAACGGCTGCTACCGCCGACGCTTCTCGCTTTACCATCACTTGTGTCTGCAAATCGGCCTGCAAGCACGAATAACAAGGGAAACAGCCCAAACATACATCATAAATGACATA
>Ga0307489_10002216_pt1 | contig 13003 bp, 8 predicted proteins | sample SB12metaG_FD_202247 | JGI IMG/M metagenome (GOLD analysis project Ga0307489, IMG submission 202247) | Sea-ice brine microbial communities from Beaufort Sea near Barrow, Alaska, United States - SB 1.2 | ecosystem: Environmental > Aquatic > Marine > Coastal | place: USA: Alaska | collected 2017-05-06
CTGTCTCCCGGGCGGAGGCCGCGGCTGCGACCATCGTCGTCATGGGGAAGCTAATGCGGCACCTCGACGTCCGCCGCTCGCCGGGGGGTGTGGGCCGCGAAGGGCAGCAGCAGCAGCAGCAGCAGCAGCAAAAAGACCGCACCTCCGTCGGCACGATATACTGGGCGAAGAAGAACGGGGAGCATCACTTCTGCTCGATCTCCAACATGCTGGCCCTCGTCAGGGGCGACAAGCTGCTCGACTACGGCGACGCGACGCGGGTGTACACGGTTGCGGAGGAGGACGGGGTGCGCGCCTTCCCGCAGCGGGTCGGGGACCTCGCGCGGCGCCTGCGGAAGGCCGCCGACTTCGCGCAGCTCGCCGGCTTCCTGGAGTACGAGGACCAGCACAACTTCGTGGAGAGGGAGGCCGTGCCGACACCCGTGGCGCCGGCGGCCACGTACCCGGGCGCCCCAGCGTGCATGGTCGAGCTCGCGAGCGCCCTGCAGCTCGAGCGGTCCTTCCCCCCGGGCTACGGGGAGGACGACGCCGAAGGGGGCGTCGGGAACCTGTCGTGGGTGCGGCCGGACGGCTCGTGGGCGCACTGCGGCATCGGCGGCGTCCAGAAGATCATGGACCTGGACCTCCTCGGCCTGCCCCACAACCCTACGCACGCCGCGGTCACGCAGGCGTACGGGCCCCTGTGCTCGTTCCCGGAGCGGCTCTTCGAGCTGGCAGCGCGCCTGGAGACGATCGCGTCTGCGGCGCGCCGGGCCGGCGTGAAGAGCGTGGCGGACCGGCCGCTGCCGAGAGGCAGCGGCCGGTGCCGCGGTAGCCCTGGGTGGGCAGCACCTCAGTAAACCCAGAAACAACTACACACGCGCTCGATGCGGTTCAATGGCAACTTATTACACAGCAATTACACTCGCGCGCCACCCGCGTCATTCCCCCAGGGCCCCGGCCGCAGCCGCAGCCGCAGCCTCAACTGCCGCGGAAGCCGCAGCCGTATTGGCGGCTGCAACCGCAGCCGCCTCTGCAACTGCATCCGCAGCCGCAGCCGTAGCCTCAGCCGCAACCTCCGCCGCAGCCTCAACTGCCGCGGAGGCCGCAGCCGTATTAGCGGCTGCAACCGCAGCCGCCTCCGCAACGACAGCGGCAGCCGCAACCGTATCTGCGGCCGCATCCGCAGCCGCTGCCTCAACTGCAGCGGAAGCCGCAAGCGTATTGGCAACCGCAACCGCAGCCGCCTCCGCAACTGCAGCGGTCGCTGCCACCGTAGCCTGCGCCGCAACCTCCGCCGCTGCCTGCACTACAGCGGCTGCCGCAGCCGTATCCTGCGCCGCAACCTCAGCCGCCTCCGCAACTACAGCGGCTGCCGCAACCGTAGCCTGCGCCGCGACCTCCGCCGCAGCCTCAACTGCAGCAGACGCCGCAACCGTGTTGGCAGCCGCGACCGCAGCCGCCTCCGCAACTACGGCGGCAGCCGCAGCCGTATCCTGCGCCGCGACCTCCGCCGCAGCCTCAACTGCAGCGGAAGCCGCAGCCGTGTTGGCAGCCGCGACCGCCGCCGCCTCCGCAACTACAGCGGCTGCCGCAACCGTAGCCTGCGCCGCGACCTCCGCCGCAGCCTCGACTGCAGCGGAAGCCGCAACCGTGTTGGCAGCCGCGACCGCCGCCGCAGCCGCCGTATCCTGCGCCGCGACCTCCGCCGCAGCCTCAACTGCAGCGGACGCCGCAGCCGTGTTGGCAGCCGCGACCGCCGCCGCAGCCGCTACAGCGGCCGCAGCCTGGTCCGCGGCGGAACCCAACGCCGCGTTCTGAGCCATGGTGATCCTGCGTACAGCCTCGCTCAGATCCGCGTGTTCCGCCGAGCCAACGCGCGGATCAGCTATACGCTGCGTCGCCATATGCACCGCCGCAGCCCGGGCCTCGTGGAGATCCACGTGTTTCATCTCCGCGAAAACAAGCAGCATGTCCATATTGTTCCGGCAGGTCCCTTCATGCGCAGTAGTGTTGAACGCCACATAGTAGACAATCCCATCCGGCCTCAAGTAATAGAACGTGCCGTGTATGCCAGGCCCACTGCTGTTTGCCGTGGGACCGGGTTCGTGTATGGTGTAGATAGAAAAGTCCCCTTGAGTGGAGTTAAAGAAAGCTGGGTCTAGACTCCGTAGCGCTGGTGCTGTGTTTACATTCGCTCGGAAGACAGTGGAGTAAATGCCTGCTCCCGCGACTGGGATGGGGTCATGGGAAGTCTCCACGCAACCGGCCAACAAGTTGAAGACAGAGAACACGCGCTTGAGCAGGTTCGCCGGGTCTACGAGCGGTTTGCGTTGGACGCAGGCGGCGGTCATGCCACCGGCACCGTCTGTGCAGCAATTGCGTCACCTACAAAGACGCTTTTATAGGCACCGCGGTATGCGTTATCTGATCAGCTTCATTCGTGCGCGCTGCTTGAGACGCGCAGCCGGGTGTTGCTCTACAGAACCCAAGGCCCCTCTCGTGGGAGGCTGCTCGTAGTCGTGTGTGTGTGTGTGTGTGTGTGTGTGCGTTTGTGAACTGCCACGTGGCAGGCCAAATGAATAACTCTCTGGCTGTTGACTTAATAAACACGTGTACATATAAATGACACGTGGACAGAAGTTTTTTTTACTTAATTGATTTTCGGGTAAATAGCACGCACAGACAGCGCACGGAGGAGCACTACCACACACAAGACGGCGGTATGCACGGGGTCGTGCCCCGCAACCCCGGTGGTAGTTGCTTCGTACGGAGGACGGGCCCAGCCGCAACAACGGGCACAATTGTCGCGGCGGGCGCCCGTCTGTCGCAGGTGCGGGCACCACCACCACCACCACGGCCATCGCCGCCTCCGCCCCCGCCTCCGCCTCCGCCACAGACAGCGTGTGGCGCCCCGCCGACCCACGGTGACAGCCCGGCGCGACGTGCGCCGTGTGCACTGTCGGCGGTGCGTGTGGCGCAAGACGCGGGTGTGGGGGGGGCGGCGCAGGAGCCTGTCGCGGAGGGAGAGGCGGCGGCGGAGAAGGCACTGGCAGAGAAGGCACTGGCGGAGGCGGCGGAGACCAAGGCACTGCGGAAGGCAACGCGGAAGGCAGAGCGGAAGGCAGCGCTGAGCGCCTCGGCAGCAGCAACAGCACCGCCAGCACCGCCAGCACCGCCAGCACCGCCAGCACCACACCCAGAGAGCACCGCGGGGGGGGTGCGTGGCGAGGAGGAGGAGGAGGACGACGGCGCGTATGTCGGTGACATGGGTGGGCGCGTCTCTGGCAAGAAGCGCGTGCGCATGTCTGTGAAGGGTGGGGTGCTCGGGTCGGTGGTGAGCAGCGGGGGGCGCATGACCGGGACACAGATCATGACGTCGCTGGGGGCGTCGCGGGGTCTCGCGTTCAAGATATCGAAGATGGCGAAGAGGTACCCGTCGGCGGGGCGGCAGGTGTACGAGATGCCCAAGGTGCGCTCCGGCAAGGAGGTGGTCGCAACGCTGGCGTGGCTGGTGGACCACATGGTGGACTTCCCGTACAAGGACATGCTGACCGCGTTCAAGAAGAACGGCCAGCTCGACGTGAGCGAGAGCGCGTCGGCGAGCCACCGCGTACGCGCCGCGGAAGCGCGCAAGGACCGCGCGCAAGACGCGTGGGTCAAGAACCTGTCGTACTTCGACGGGCGCGACGGGATGAACACGCTGGTCGCGGTTCTGCACTCGCCGCTCTCGGTGAGCACCCTGGTGCGCGCGGTGCAGGCCGACGCCACGGACCTCGTCACACACGTCCTCGTGGTGCGGATCGGCGGCGTCTTTCTCTTGCTGATGACCGACGGGCGCCCTGCCAAGCGCTTCCCGGTCGACTGGTTCATGCGCATCGGGGACCACACGTCCGCCTTCATGTGGCTGAATGTCAAGGACACGTGCTGGGATAAGTTTTTGTCGCTGACACAGGCGGTCGAGGCACGGCGCCTGCGCCAGCTCGCGCGGGACGCGCGGGACGCGGAGGACGCGCGCAGCCGCGGCGAGGCGCCGCCCGCGCCGGAGGCAGGCAAGACGGCGAGTAGACAGAAGGAGGCGACGCGGGTGGACAGGGACGGTGCGGGCAGCAACGGCAAGAGCAGCAGCAGCAGTGCGCCGGTGATCCTCCCGTGGACCAAGCTTACCCAGCCGACGATCGCGGGGATGCACCTGCTCTCCATCCTGTTCAGTCGCTGCGAGGCGACGCCCGCGATCTTTTGCTACGTGCAGCCGCGGGCGCGCGAGGGAGGCGCGCCGTCGTCGTCGGCCGCGGCCAGCGCGGGCCCGCTGGGCAGCGCACGGGAGCCCCCCCGGGAGGCCCCGCAGGAGGCGCACGAACGCGGGGGGAAGGCGCCCTCGAGGAAGAAGCGTAAAAAGGCGGCAGCAGTGCAGCTCTCCGAGACGGCACAGTGGTGCCTCGACGTGGAGGCCTTCGTCAAGGGCTTCGCCGTGCACAAGAAACGCCGCACGGCGCCGGTGCCGGCGCCAGCGCCAGGGGGGGCAGTGGTAGCAGCAGAAACCGCAGCAACAGCAGCAGCAGAAGCAGCGGTGGCGGCAGCCGCAGCATTGGAGGTGGAGGCGCCAGCGCGGGCGCATGGGCGGGCCGCGGCGGAGGAAGCGGGCACACCGGTGTCGGCGACGGAGGCGCCCCGTGTCCCTGGGTGCGCGACAACGCAGGCGCGCAGTGGGGGCGGGGGCGGGGGCGCGCCAGCGGCAGTGCCGGGGTTTCCCGTGTTCGACGGGGGGTGGGAAGAGGCCTTGGGGACACAGGGTCTTGCAGGTCTGGTGGGGTTGCCGCCGCATGCGGTAGACGGTGGCAGCGGTGGTGATGCATTGCGAGGGGGGCATGTACCAGCAGCGTCTCTGTGCACTGGAGGCGGGGCGGGCGGGTCGAGGCAGCGTGGCGAGCAGTTCCAGGGGCCGCGCCAGGGGCAGCATCGGGGGCAGCATCAGGGGTGGGAGCAGGGGTGGGAGCAGGGGTGGGGGCAGGAGCCGCGCGACAGCCACTGCGGTCCCGGGAACTCGAGCCCGGGGTACTGGGAGGAGCAGTGGCAGGTGGAGCAGCGGAGGCTGGGGGGCGGGGAGAAGCGCCACCACCACCAGCTGCCGCCGACGCCGCAGACGCAGCAGGACCAGCACTACAGGCAAGAGCAAGCGGAGACGATGGCGATGCTAGGACTCTCCTACGAGGACGACATGGACGACGACGACCCCTCGCGCTGCGCGTGGATGGCGCCGCGGCAACAGCACAGTCCCGACAAGGCGGAGGATTGGTGTGAGATGGACGAGAGCGCCGTTAAGGGGTACGAGGTGCAGTGGAGCGTTGGGGAGTCGATGGGTGAGTTCAGCGGGGGGTCCACCACTCTGGTGTGGTGAGGCCCGCCGCACGCAGTGGTGGTGGTGGTGGTGGTGGCGGTGGTGGTCTTGTCCGTTGTGATTACACAAGCATGTCCTTCTGTGTGGTTGCACGGGAAACGAAACATTCATTGCCACACACACACACGCCCCCCCCCTCCCCCCTTGCTTCGCGCTCGCGCGCGCAGGTCCTGAGGGCCAGCTGTGGACCCGGGTCCACACCACGCTCACCTGCGCCCTCACTCGAAGTCTTCTAGGTCTAGCTCTAAATCCGGGTCCACACCACGCTCACCAGCGGAGCGGGCCTCTACGCTGGTCAACGGGGCTCGCGCGCCCACCTTGGCGGCGCGGGGCGCGGCCGCCGGCCTGGTTACCCAGTCAGGGAACCGGATGTACTTTACCACGTTAAAGACGAGCGATACCACCGCGAGTACGAGCGCCACGCAGAACGCGCGGTGCGCCCCCACGTCTAGCGAGGTGTCGCGCATTTCGCGCATGGACATGGTCACTAGCAGCGCGGTGATCACCACGAGGTTGGAGCGGTTCATGACGTTTGCGAGGACGACGACGATGGTGGGGATCTTGATGAGCGGCGCGCACAGCAGCATCGGGATGTTCCCCGCGCTGTCGACCGAGGTGGTGGAAAAGAGGTCCATGTTGAAGTGCAGCGAGGCGTTCACGTCCGAGTGGAACTCCACGTCGACGACGCTCTGCGACACCGACATCTGCGTGACATTCTGGTAGCGGTTGGAGACGCTGGAGAGCTCGTGCACGATGGTCGACATCTGGCCGCGGGTCGCGAGGAAGAACGTGACGAAGGAGAAGCAGATGCTGAAGACAAACGGCGTGCACTCGAAGAGCGTGCGCAGCGGCTGCTGCTTGGGCGAGACCGAGACGAGGAGCCACGGGGCAACGAGCGGGAGAATCACAGAGAAGGTGATGTCGAAGACAGAGGTCACCGACGAGACGTCGAGCTGCGAGGTCTTGAGGCCCACGCAGAAGAGGACGAAGGCGCCTGTCGCAAAGACGCACGACGTGAGCGTGAGGAGGCGCTTGGCGCGCATGCTGCGGCCCTTGGCGTCGCTCACGGACGCCGTCTCTGCGCGCGACAGGATGACGGCGATGTTCGCGCTCTGGGCGATCGACATGACGAGCAGCCCGGAGATGAACGCCGTGGCGGGCGCGGGCGACACTGTGTCGATGCAGTACGTGGCGGTGAATGTGGCGATGCCGAGGAAGTAGATGTCCGTGTAGACGTTGCGGCGCTCCTCGATGACGATCTCCAGCTCCGGCATGAAGTGCGTCGCTGTGGCGGCTGCGTCGTCGTCGTCCTCCGAGTCGAACACGTCGTATGCCGCGCGGTTCAGCGGCCCGTGGTCCACGGACGCGGCGCGGGTCGCCAGCGGCGTCTTTGTCACGATGGGCGTGATAATGTCGACGTCGGTCTCGCCGGGGCGGTCGTTGATCGCGTTGCTCATCGCGCTGGCCAGCGGTGCAAAGAGGTAGTGCGACCCGAAGCGTATGTTCCAGCCCGTGATCGAGCGGATGAGGAGCTTGAACAGCAGCAACACGAAGCCCTGGCCGAAGCCGATCATGAGGATCACGCTGCTTACGAAGAGCTGCTTCTCGACCGTGAGACTGCCCGGGTTCAGAAGCACGTTGAACGCCCCTGACGAGAGGAGGAGCGCCGTCTGCAGGACAGCCGCCGCAATCATTGCGAGGTGGTGGTGGTGGTGGTGGCGGCGGTGGTGGTCGCGCGGGGCAGGTGCGGAGTGAGCAACGTGCTGTGGGGCGTGGCGAGCGCCCCGTACTTAAATGCTCTCTAGGTGCATTTGGTGGCATGTAGGGTCGCACAGCCATCGCTGCGCTGTAGCTCGGGGAGCATGGCGCTCGCGGCACGCTGGAATACCCTGCGGCGCTCCGTGGGCGCGACCCGCCGCAGGCGGCGAGGCGGGGGGCCGCCCACCCACCCACACACGCACACACACACACACACACACACCCGCTTTTCCGTGTTTGTGCGTATTTACTGTGCAAACACCCTGCCCGGGGTGCGCCCTGTGCACCTAGGCCCTAAGGAGCAGGCGATATGGAGAGCGCGTTGACATTCGTCAGGCCAAAGAAGAGGAGCACCTTGACCAATACCACCCCCGCGCCGATGACAACAACGTTGAAGAAAAACCACGGGATGAGTTGGGCGTCGACGTCGTCCACATCTACCTCCGTGTTGTTCTGTTCGTCTGCGATGCTTTTCAGGAGGACGAGGTGCTTGAGCCGCTTGCCCTGTTTGGTCCTTGCGTTCCAGCGCATGATCACAGCGGTCGCCACCGCCTCGAACACCACCACCGACGAGAGTATGAGGAGCACCCGCCCGGATTGCCGTGTCGTCTTAATCGACTCCGTGATGTACGGGGGTTCGGCGAATGTCGTCCGGCCCATCGCGTTGACCAGCATGGCAAACACCAGCACTATCGCGTACGTGAGGTACCCAAGCGCGTCGTAGCCGTGGTCTGTCAGTTTCTCGTCGCTGCTGGCGACGGTCTCCGCGCCGCTGGTCTGGGTGTCGCTGGCGTTGTGCTTCAGCGCATCGCGGAAGCGGATTTGCAGGCCCAGGAGGGCATACAGCGTCCAGCTCGCGAAGAGAACAGTCTGAATGCGCCACTCGTCGACGCCGATCACCCCGGGCATAATGCCGGCCACCAGCATCATCGGCGCGATCACGGACAACTCCATGTAGATGAGCTTCCGCAGCTCGGTGGAGTACTGCACCAGGGGGCGCACGTTGTTGTGGAAGTCGACCGCCGAGACGTGTTTCGCGTATTGCAGCGACAGCTTGTTTGCCTCGACTGACTGGGTGCACTCGACCATGTGGAAGTACTGGTACGCCCATGCCATGCCCTGACCGACCAGCGAGTAGAACAGGTTGCTGGTAGGGATCGCTTTCCACTTCGTGGTCCCGGTGAATATCACGACAGTCAGGATCAGGCCGACGAAGTTCCAGACGTGCACCACCAGGACGCGGCCGCGGCTCCACAGAAGCCCGGGGCTTGTCGGAAACTGAAACATGGAGAGCGCGAAAGCGCTGCTGACCCACAGCGCGCTGAAGAGCATGAAGTTGGGGTGCACTGCCTCCAGCCGCAGCATCGAGTTGCTGCCAGTCACCTCGAACATGTGCGGGAGGAAGCCGGGCATGCTCTCTATGGAGGAGGCTACCCCAAGGATCTCGGTGTTGGAACCGCACTCACTCTTGACGAACTGGTTAAGGAACGCGGGGGGCTGGTTCTGGAATGACTGCAGTACACGGTCTGTGTGGAACACCTGCAGCCCCTCGATTCCTTCCATGGTGAACGCGTTGACGCACAGAATCAGTGCGGACAATGCCGACACCCCGAAGTTCACCGCCTCGAAAGCACAGCGTGTGATCCTGATGAAGGGCCCGAATTTTTGGTTCCTCAGCATCATCTTGGTTGCCTCCTGTGTGTTTACCTCCAGGGTCAGCCTCTTCTCTTCCTCCGATGGCTCTTTCCCGTCTGGCTTCTTTGGCACTTCAGCTGTAACCACATTGTCCTCCTCTTCCAGAACCGCCTTTTCAGTATCACTGAGCAGGGATTGCCCCGCCTGGCCGCCCTTCAGGGACATAACCCACGCAGCTCTCTGACGCACGATAAAACATTAGTGTTTTTATAGTACCGGTACAGAAAGAGCGCTCAGGCTTTGTAACGGATGTATGCTTTTGTGCGCACACTGGGATAGTAAAACACCCGCGGCACGCACCGCCCTGCTGACTACGTCCTCAAGCACATGAAGGCGCTGGCCTGGCGACGGCTGCGGTGTGCACTCATTGCTCTGGCAGCAACCGCGGGTGCGGTGCAGGTCTTCGACAACCTGCGTATGACTGGCACCCTGCGGCCGCTTTTTCGGGGCGGCGCGTACGCAGCGGGTGCTGCTGCTGCTGCTGCTGCTGGGGGGGGGCGGCGCGCGACCGTCTTCCACTCGTACGAGGGGCCCATTGGCAACCAGCTCTTCCAGTGGGCCTCTGTCCAGGGGCTGGCGTCCAGGGCCAACCTGACCACCTGCATGCAGGGCGGCGACATATCCGCGCTGTTCGACGGCGTGGGCGACGGGTGCCGGCGGGCGCAGCCGTGGGGCAGTAGGGAGGTCTCGGAGGAGGCAGCCAGGCAGTGGCACGACTTTGCGCTCACGCGTGAGGACACTGTGCTCTTCGGCAGCCTGCAGTCGTACAGATACTTCGACGCGGGTGCGCGCGCGCGCGTGCGCTTCAAGGGCGTTGTCTGGTCGCACGCCAAGGTGGTCCTGCAGGCTTTCGGGGAGCGAGTGCTCGTGGGTGTGCACGTGCAGAGGCACGGGGCTGCGGGTGGCGAGGCGGTGACCTCCGCGGCGTACGTGGAGAACGCCATGGCCGTGTTCGCGCACAAGTTCAAACAGGTCGGGTTTGTGGTGCTGTGCGACGACGCCGCGTGGTGCGCGCGGCAGGCCGTGCTGCAGCGGCCGCACGTGCACGTTTTGGCCGAGGCGCAGCAACCCGTCGTGGCGATGGCAATCCTGGCGGCGTGCGACCACGCGGTGATCACGACGGGCACGCTCGGGTGGTGGGCTGCGTACCTCGGGCCGGACTCGCGCCTGGGTGGCATGGTCGTCTACGCCTCGGGCGCGCGCGCGGAGGAGCGCCCGCAGGACTTCTTCCCGCCACACTGGATCGCCGTGCGCGACACCTCGGCCGCTGCACCCCCCGCGGCGCAGGGCCCGGGCCTCCCGCCGCGCCGAGAGGATGGGGGGGAGGAGGAGGAGGAGGAGCAGGAGCAGGAGCAGCATGCCCAGCACGTCAGCGGCGTCACGATTGTGACGGCCTTCTACGGCACACGCACACAGCCACCGCAGCAGCAGCTACTGCCGCCGCACGCACACGCGCGCAACGTGCTCTCGCTGCAGGATGCACTCGTGGTCTTCACCAGCGCGGACCTGGCGGCGGAGGTCTTGCGGCGGCGGGCCCACGCCCGCAATCGCACACACGTTGTCGTCATGCCGCTGGAGAAGGCAAAGGTGGTGCGGGACTACGGCATTGCCTTCTGGTCGGGCCAGACTGCCATCGACCCCGGCCACAGCGCGGCCGCAAACCCGCACCAGTACGTCATTGACAACGAGAAGCCAGCCTTTGTGCACACCGCAGCCACACTCAACCCGTTCCGCTCGTCGCACTTCCTGTGGGTCGATGTGGACCTGCTCACGGCGGACAAGTACAACGGGCTGCGCTTGGTGACCGACACAGCGGCGTTCGGTGACACGCACCAGGTGCTCATGCTGGACACCCGCGCGAGTGCGACCGCCTCGTGGATAGACGCCTTCTTCGAGAACGAGGACCGCGTGGCGTGCACTATGTTCGGGGGGTCGGTACAGGCCATAGCACGGCTGCACGTCGAGTACTACAAGACGCTGGCACTGTCGACGAACTCGTTTGTGGGCCGGGCCGCGAGGCTGCTCTGGCGCACCTGCAAACGCGAGAGATCGCTCTGTAACATCGTCGAGAACGACGCCTGGCTCAGCACAGAGCCCCCCGCGCAGTTCCTGGTCGTGTATTTCCTGCGCCGGCTGTGGTCCCGCATACGCGCAGACACAGACGCACACGCACACGCACACGCACACACACGCACACACACGCCACACAGCGGGGTGCGTGGCCGCACGTAGAGCTTCCACCGTTCATTATGCACACTTACAGACAGGCACGCCCGGCGGGCCATGCTGCCAGCCCGCCGCCCCGGGCACAGGCGCCACGCGCTAGGTTCCCTACACCGCGATCGCCCCCCCGACGGGTGCCAGCGGCACCACCGCCTCGTCGTCGAGCTCGACGTTCTCCATGTCGGCCATGGTCACGACGGCGTTCTCTGGGGCAGCACCCTCCGCGACCCCCCCAGAGAGCGCACCCTCGGCGACCTCCCCAGAGGGCGCCTCCTCGCGCGACGCGAGCTCCTCTTTGACCTGCGCAAGCTTCCCCGACACGAAGAGCAGGCGGCTCTGCATTGTATCGAGGCGCTCTCGCAGGACTTCCACGCGCGGTGTCATCACCTCCACACGCTTGCCCATCTGCAGGCGCTTGACCTGCAGCTTTGCAGTCTCGCTGCGGCGGAACGGGTTGCGGGGCGCCTTCGGCGCTCGCTTTTTCTTGATGGACGCGCCGGCAGCACGCGTGGCGCCGTCTCCCTTGCGAGAACGTGCCTTGCGCCCGGGCACTGTTACCTGGTCAACGCCATCTGCCACAGCCTGCACCGCTGCCGCGGTAGCGTTTGCGTCCGAGCCGGTGTCAGGCGAGGTGGTCTGCATCGTGGTGTCGAGGAGGGGGGGTCGTGCGTGTGTAAGAGCCTGCGGTGACGACGTCACTAGCGATGGTGTGCCAGTGCTTGCGTCCGCTGTATTCCCGTACAGGATTCGGGTTTTTTTCCGGAGTAGACCAAGGCGTTTGAACGCGGCGCGCAGCAGTCGAAAAAAAAACATGATCCGACAACCGCGGGTCCGAGGGTCGGGTTATATGTAGCTGTAAGTAAAAACCGGACTACACCACGCCGTGGCTGGCACGTGCACGCATTCCCTGCCCACATACACACGCACACACACACACACACACACACACACGCACGGCAAAACGCCCCTAGGGATCTACGAGTACTCCCTCTGGCCGTGCACTGTACTCCACGTCAGGCCTCACGGGCCTTGGGTGCTGCGAGGCAGCGGACCATACTGCAGGCGGGACGATATCGGAGAACCCGGGCCCGATACGGCTCTCGGGGTCGGGTTCCCACGTGCCGTCCAGGTGCCTCGCATGGCCAGCGTGTTGTGAGACCTTGCTGCGCTTGCACAGCCAGACTAGCCCGATGCCCGCCGCAATCGCAAGGGCAGCACCGGTGAAGTACAAGACGAGCTGCAGGACCGGCAATGGAGCTGAATCCATCGAGCCTTCTTGTGGCGTCGTAGTAAGAGCGAGAGCACCCGTCACAGCAGCAGTAGAAGTAGTCGTCGTCGTAGCAGCGGTCGTGCTGCTACTGTCGGCCACCACACGCAGCACCCGCAGTGTCACCACAGACCCGCTGATCGTTACCGTTAGCTCGTTACGCGCCAGGGCCTGCTGCAGCTGGAGCACCTCGCCTGGCGTGGGCACGGCCACGGCAGTGACCACCTCGAGCAGCGCCTGAGATGTCCTGCGCCCCTCCGAAACCCAGACCGAAAACGAGAGGATGGAGACGGCTACCGGATCAAGCGAGAGTCCCCGTGCTACGTCGACGATGTACCGGCGTTGTACCGTCGCGTTAAACGCGTCAGCGGTCACTGGGACGAGAACGGAGAACGTCACAGAGACGCCCGCGGATTGAGGCTGTGGGGTTGTTGTGCTGCCGGTAAGCACCGGGGTAGTCGTACTGGACGTGGCTGTCGGGGTAGTCGAACTGGACGCGGGTGTCGGGGTGGTCGTACTGGACGTGGCTGTCGGGGTCGTCGTACTTGACGTGGGTGTCGGGGTGGTCGTACTGGACGTGGCTGTCGGGGTGGTCGTACTTGACGTGGCTGTCGGAGTAGTTGTACTGGACGTGGCTGTCGGGGTCGTCGTACTTGACGTGGGTGTCGGGGTGGTCGTACTGG
>Ga0307489_10002217_pt1 | contig 13002 bp, 16 predicted proteins | sample SB12metaG_FD_202247 | JGI IMG/M metagenome (GOLD analysis project Ga0307489, IMG submission 202247) | Sea-ice brine microbial communities from Beaufort Sea near Barrow, Alaska, United States - SB 1.2 | ecosystem: Environmental > Aquatic > Marine > Coastal | place: USA: Alaska | collected...
GCGCGGTCGTACGGCACTGCGCAGAGCACAGCCTGCACGTAGAATCTGGCAGAAATTGCTCAAACTGCTCTCCAACATATTTCAAACCATTGTTTCTTCAGTCAAATGCCGCAGGCCATGACGTTCAGAGGATTTTCTGAGTGGCCCTACCAGAGTGACAAGATATCATCCGATATCGGTATGGGAGATCGGTATGGGAGATCGGACATCAATCAGATGTCGATGGGGATGTCAATATGGGATATGGTCTAATGATGTGGGGGATGACAGTATCGATATAGTAATCTGCCATATCGATATGGGACATCTTGTCACTGTGGGCCCTACCTGCACCGTGGCCTTGGGCAGCCACGTCACGGCCATAAAACAGGGCCCGGCAGAAATTGCTCAAATTCTCCTTCCAACACATTTGTAACACTCGTTTTTCGCACACGGCTCGCCACCCTGTCATGATTTGAGTGTTTTTGGCAACCCCCGCCATGAAGAGGCGCTCGCGGGCGTTGAGCAGGCCGCCGCCCACCGCTATATAAGCAGCCCCCGAGCGCGCCAGCAGCCCGACGGCAAGTAGTGCCACGCCCTTGCCTACCACTACGGCCTGGCACATCCAAAAAACGTCTGTATATGACACAAGCCCAGGCTCGAAAGTAAATAGGTCTTGAGTCAAAATGTCCCTTTAACTCAAGTCCAATTTGTCTTCGAACGTGGGCTCGTCTTTAAATGTCATAGCAAAAAAACATAACAAGCAAACAAATACAATGGGTATCTAAATGACACAACATGGCCATCACTTATTGATTTTCACGTCAAAGTATGTCATGAATGATAGCTCGCGAATGGAATACACAAAGTTTGTTGTAGCTCTATGACGTGGCGGGTGTTAGTTATTGTCCCTGCCCGCGACGACGCCGTTGAGGGTGCGGAGGTTCACGGAGGCTCCGATGAGCGCAAACAGCAGCGGCTGCGCCACCGCCTCATAGGGTCAACCAAATTATTGTAATGCGCTGATTTCGGTAATCGCTTCCCGCGCCGAGCGCTGACGCTTTGCCCGCTACTCTGTATGGGTATTCAACTTGACGCCCGCATTCCTGCGTGGAGCGCTGACGCTTTGCCCGCAACTCTGTGTGGGCATTTCACCCAGACAAATACCTAAATCGGCCTAGAGAAGGCTTGATGGAGGTAAACGTCTCTGCGTCCTGGTAAGTCCCCACTCTATATGAACCCTCCATTTGGCTTAAATTGTCAGGTCTTGACTGCCACGTCATCGAGAGACATTTGAAACCGTCATGTCCTGAATTAAACGGAGTCGTGCGACATTGCGAGCAATATATGCCGGGGCCTACCGAATTCCACAGCAGTCCGAAGTAGCTCCCCACAGTGTAGCGGCGCAAGTAGAATTTGAAAGCATCATGTGAAAGCAATTTTCATTATTGTAGTTTCAAACGCTTAGTCCCAGACGCTTTCAGCGTGGGTCCGATAGCGTCAATCTGCACCACCCTGCCACGACCAGCGCTCCGGCGGGGCCCCAACTGTAGCGGCGCAAGTTGCATTTAAAAGCAAAGTTTGAAGGCGGTCCATCATGTTTCAGTTTCAATCGCTTAGTTCCAGGCGCTTTCAACGTGGATTTGATAGGGACAGCCTGCACCGCACTACCCAGCGCTGGGCGGCGGAGGTGGCCAGCACCACCACACCCAGCTATAGCGGCGCAACTTGAACTTGAAAGTATATTTTGAAAACGGTTCACCATATCGCAGTTTCAAGCGCTTAGTTTCAGGTGCTTTCAACGTGGGTTTGAAAGGGTGACCCTGCACCGCCCTACCCAGTGCCGCACCGCCCGTCGTTTCAACCAGCTGACCCGCGAACAGAATAAGCAGCGCAAGCCCGAAAAGCGCCGCAGCGCCGGACAACGGCGAGTACGCACCCGCCGCCGATGTCCCCGCGTGGCTGCCGCGGATCAGGGGCTTACACTCGCTCACTTCTCAGCTCAACTTGAGTGCTGTCTGAGGGATATGTGGGGTGCGCTTATGGGTTGTTCAGGGGTTCATTAGAGGGTCTCAGAGGGTATTAGGGGATGTTAGGGGGTGTTCAGGGTATGTGTTTGTGCCAGCATCGGCTCAAGTTGAGCTGAGAAGTGGACGAGAGTAATCCCCTGCCGCGGATGCCGCCTTCGTCGGCGTCTTCACGTGAGGTAGTTGCGGCGGTGGGCACGGGCATGGCCGCCGCCAGCGCGGTGTAGAGGCGAAAGTTGAAATTGAAAGCAAAATTTGAAAGCGGTGCATCATAATTCAGTTTTAAGCGCTTTGTTCCAGGCGCTTTCAACTTGGGTTTCATATGGTCAACATGCACCGCCCAACCGCGGTGCCCAGCGGGGCAGCGCCTATGACGCCGGCGACGAGCTGCACCGGCACCTTTTACTAAGGCCCGGCAGATATTGCTCGCCACGACACAGAATGCAATTCAACCCAATGAATGATGGTATGATGGTCCGCAACGTGGTGGATGACGTGGCGGGCAACATCTGCCAGGCCCTACCTTCCACGCCGCTGCCGCCGAGGTGTAGCGGCGCAAGCTGATATTGAAAGTAGAAGCTGAAAGCAGTACATCACAGTTTAGCTTCAAGCGCTTAGTTCCAGGCGGTTTCAACTTGGGTCCCATAGGGTCAACCTGCATAGCCCTACCGAGGCGCCGCCGCCGATGGCGAGGCTCAACGCGATGTAGAAGCCGTTGATCAGGGGCTTACACTCGTTCACGTTAGAGCTCAACTTGAGCAACTCCAGGACACATGCATGCATTCAGTTGGTTTACACGGTGGACAGAAGAGCTCAAGTTGAGCTGAAATCGTAACGAGTGTAAGCCCCTGCCGTTGATGTTGTACACAGCGTCTATGGCGGCCGCCGCCGTGACCAGTGTGGCCACTCCCGCGCGCGCCCCGAAGCCAGGGGCTCACACTCTTCCACTTTTCAGCTCAACCTGAGCTGTTTCTGCCACAGAATACACCCTGGACACCCCCTGATATCCCCCTGTCACCTCCTGAACACCCCCTGAAGACACCCTAAATTTACCCCCTATCCCACAGAAAGCGCTTATTTTGAGCTGAAAAGTGGACGAGTGTAAGCCCCTGCCCGAAGCCCCGCGCATGCAGCTGCAGCACCCTGGGGATGCTTACCGACAGGGATGTGGAGGATAACAGAAAGCCCAGCGTGAGAGCGTAGGCCCACGGCTGGGGCCTGGCAGGTACGGCTCGCCGCGTCACGGGATGCCATTGAACGCAATGCGACGCATGGGGTGTATGGCGTCATTCACCTCCATCCAGACTCAGAATTGCAAAGAAGAATGAACGTCGCAGGCGATATTTCCTGACTCCTACCCACGGGAGCCCGGGCTGTAGCGGCGCAAGTAGAATTTAAAAGCATCAGTTAAAAAGCAGCATATCGCATTTCAGTTTCAAGTGCTTAGTCTTAGGCAGTTTCAACATGGGTTTGATAGGGTCAACCTGCACCGGCCTACCGAGAAGGGAGTGGGAGACCAGTGTCACTGTGATGACCTCGGCAGAGGCCGAGAGGAGGGCAAGGCGCACCACCGCCCAGGGGCTTACACTCGTCCACTTCTCAGCTCAACTTGAGCCGTGTCTGTCACAAGGAAACACCCTACACACCCTAAACACCCCCTAACACCCCCTTAACACGGGCTAAACAACCTCAACGCGCAACCCCCTATCTCATACAAAGCGCTCAAGTTCAGCGGAAAAGTGGACGAGTGCAAGCCCCTGCCACCGGCCCGCGCAGGCGCCACATGGCAGCGGTGTCCAGTGACAGCCCGGCGCGCGTCAGTATCACGCCCAGCGCCATGGTGTATCGGCGCAACTTGAATTTGAAAGCAAAGTCTGCAACCAGATCATTACATATCAGTTGCAAGCGCTTGGTTTCAGGCGCGTTCAACTTGGGTTTGATAGGGTCAACCTGCACCGCCCTGCCATGGTGCGCATGGACGCCAGGCACCGCGGGTCCACCGCGCCGCCCACCTGAACACCGGGAACGGTGCGAGAGTCAGGATAGGGAGGAAGATACACCGGTACACTATGAGCAAACAGTCAGAGAGCGAGTGGCCTGGCCCTGGGGGTACACCGGTACACTATGACCAAACAGTCAGAGAGCGAGTGGCCTGCCCCTAAGGGTACACCGGTACACTATGACCAAACAGTCAGAGAGCGAGTGGCCTGGCCCTGCCTGGAAACCGGGAACGGAGCGAAAATCAGGACAGGATTTCACTGCTCTCATGGCTTGCACTTCGCAGGCAAGGTGACGAGGGAACAGGTCAGGGAGGAGAATGCCACTGCTCTCATGGCTTGCAGTTACGCAGGACAGGGGACGAGGGGGCAGGTCAGGGAGGAGGATGCGGCGAGTGTGCACGGGTACACCGGTACACCATGACCACAAAACCAGGGTAGGAGTGGCCAGGCCAGGGAGGAGGATGCAACGAGTGTGTATGGGTACCCCAGTACACTATGACCACACAGCCTCGGGGGTACGAGTGGCCAGGCCAGGGAGGAGGATGCGGCGACTGAGAACAATTACACCGGTGCACTTGAGCGCATAGTGGGTGGAGCGCGCACCGCGGGGCCAAGCACGGGCAGGTTGCGCAGCAGGAACCCCACCACCAGCTGCCCCACGCCATGGCCTTACTGTCGTTCCCTTGTCCGCTCAACTCCAGCTTGCAGGTGGGGTCAAACTGCTCAAGTTGAGGTGAAAGAGGGAACAGTCGTTCTTCGGTTGGCACAAACTGCTGAAGTTGAGGTGAAAGAGGGAGAGTCGTTCTTCGGTAGGCACAAACTGCTCAAGTTGGGGTCAAAGAGGGAACAGTCGTTATTCGTTCTTCGGTAGGCCCCTGCCCCACGAGCGCGGGCAGCGGGTACTACAGGCAGAGACAAGCATACATTGCCCACGACGCCAGTGACCCGTGAACCGTGTGTTCGACCCTCGTTTCTTGAGTTATATGGCATCCTGTGATGTGGTGAGCAATATCTGCGAGGCCCACGTTGTGGGCAGAGGGGTCTCGTTCACGTTAGAGCTCAAGTTGTGCAACTCCAGGACACACTCACGAGGTGAGTTGGATTACACGGTGGACAGAAGAGCTCAAGTTGAGCTCAAATCGGAACGAATGTAGGCCCCTGGTTGCGCTGCCTGGCATTGAGGCCCGACCAGAAAGCGCGTGACGAGGGTTCCCGCGGCCACGGAAGCCACCAGCAGCCAGGGTCTTACAGTCCTTACCATTTCCAATCAACCGGAGCTTACTTTGCCCCTTTTCGCTCAGCTCCAGCTCACTTTATCCCCCATACAACCCAAATTTACCGGTGGATGTGGCCCGAAGGTGCTCCAGTTGAGCTCTACTGGGAGCGACGTGTTCCCCAAGGTCCTCAAGTTGAGCTCTGAAGTGAGCGTGTGTAAGCCCCTGCCAGCAGCACGTAGACGGCGAAGACGGCGCCCCCTGGCTCCAGGCTGGGCCCTATCGCGAGCCACCCCACCAGCCACCACACCACCGCGCCCGCCGCCGCCACTGCCGCGCCCGACGCTTCGCTCACAACCTTCTTCGACCTTTCGTCCCCGCCGCCGAGCCCCCCGCCGCCTCCACCGAGCCAACCACCGCCGAGCCCAACGCCGCCGAGGCCCCCACCGCCGAAATCCCCGTCGCCGCCGGCGCCGCCTCCGAGCCCACCGCCGCCTATGCCGCCGCCGCTGAGACCCCCGCCTCCCAGTCCACCGCCGCCCTCTCCGCCGCCGGCTACCGACTTCATCTCCGCCGCCGCGTTTTTTGCTTTTTGTGGCGCGCGTTGTTTGAGACGGCACGCGGTGTATGGCACGGTGTACGGCACGCTATCCTACGACACGCTATCCTATGGCACGCTGTCCTACGGCAAGAAGAGCGTCGCCTCGATACCACAGAGGTGAAATAGCGCAGGTTGAGTGCACGGCTGGGGCAACGCAACGCAACTCAACGCGTGCACTATCTTCTTGCGGCGCGCTGCAGAGTGACGTGACACCTGACGCGAAGAAAACTGCTCCAGTCTTCACTCTGATGACGACCCACCGACGCTTTGCGCAAAGCTGCCACGTGGACGCTGACACACTCAAAAATTCTCAACGACCGCGACCGTCGACTGGCGTCAACCAGGACCCCCAAGGAGGGCACCGTTTGAAGTGTGGCACTGTCAGTGACAGGGTGGCACAAAACAACGCGCGCCGCCGCCGGCAACAGGTGCCCGCGGCCTCCCCCCCCGTCGCCACCCTTCCGCCACTATGGACCCCGAAGCGCGGCGCCGCGCGTGCGTGGCGTTCCGCGTGAAGCTGAGCCGGGACACGGGGGCAAACCTCACCGCCGCCGACTGCGAGGAGTTGTTGGAGACGACCTTCATGCGCGTGGGTGGGCCGGTGGGTGGTGAGGAGGTCAGTGTTCAGAGTGACCCAGGGCTCTTCTTCACGACCATTGGAGCGGCGATCGAGGCTCATCAGACGGTCGTCGTGCCGGACCACCTCAAGGTCGCGTGGTTCTGCTACCGTGAGGCGGCCGAGGTTCACAAGCACCCGGCGGGCACGGGCAGACTTGCTGAGTGCTACGACGCCGGTCACGGCGTCATGGAGGACCCTGCGCAGGCTGCAGTTTGGTACCAGAAGGCTGCGGTCCTGGGAGACGTCCCCTCCAAAGCCACCCTCGGCACTATGCTGAAGAATGGCGACGCGCGCGCTGGGGTCGCGACGGACGCGGCGCGCGGGTTCGCGCTCTTACGCGAGGCTGCCGATCTGGGCTACGACTTTGCGCTAATTCAAATCGCAGAGTGCTACTTGAAGGGCGAGGGTGTGGAGCAGGACGCTGCGCGCGGGGTTTCCCTCTTGAGGCAGGTCATCAACCAAGATGAAGACGCCGTGATGAAAGCAAGCGCCGAGGCTGGGCTTGCCGTGTGCTACATGGAGGGCAACGGCGTAGAAATCGACATAGCGCAGTCGGCGATGTGGTGCCAGCGGGCCGCGGACGGCGGTGACGCAACGGCCATCGAGATGCTGCCAGTCATCCGGTCGTGCGACTTGTGCTTCGCAACTCTCGCCCGCAGGCACTGCAAGCGCTGCCGGACGGTGCGCTACTGCAATGCCGCGTGCCAGGCGGCTCATTGGCACCGGGAGACGGACTCGCACAAGGGGCACTGCCGCCGCGCCGCGGACGGCGGCGCGTCCACGTCGACTGGGGCGTAGGAAGTGTACCTCGCGTTGAGTGCAATCTCTACACATGTGATCTGGTAGAGACGAGGTAAATTGCGCCAGATAGCGCATGGGCACTATGTTCGAGGATAACATGGGCATTATGTACGCAAGGGGGAGGTGCTCTTCCGCGGCCGTCCACTCCGATGGACCGGGGCAAGGGGAAATGCCGAAGCAGTTCGCAAATGACATCGAACAAAGGCAGTGATGTAGACAATGCAAACAACACATCACCACAGACGCTTTCAATACTCACCATGAAATGAAATCAGTATGAACGCTTCATCGCTCCATCTCACACAACGTTCCTTCCGGTGTTGCGGGGGGCGTAGCCGCACAATACACACACCAATAAGGGGAACACTGTCCGGACGATATCGTGAGTTTAGAACTTTGCGCGAGCAGTCTTTTGAAACCACACTTGAGTCTCAAGACTTGACCAACGGTTTGAATGCGCAGAGCTGTCTTTCAATTTAGAGATTAACATGATAAATAACGTTAATTACGATTAACCTCAGTCGTTCTCGCCGCCGCCCTCTGGGTTGCTCACCCCCAGTAAGCTGCGCACGTAGAGCTGCGAGCCCCGGCCCTGCACCACATGCTTCCCGTTGGGCAGCAGCGCGCTGTCACTCGCCGCGCCCGCGTGCAGGAACCCGCGGCTGACGAACCAATCAGCTGTGCGCGTCGTCAGCAAGAAGAGCCTGCCAGTAGGGTCAGATGCACCACGTCACCGCCACGTCGCCGCCACGTCACCCCAGGTCATCTCCACGTCATCACCACGTCATGAACATTAGTGGCATGCATTAGCCTTTTACGCAGTTCTGGTGGGGTGGTCAAACGGGGATGGCGCGTGGCGCGGTATGGCCACGATGTTTTAGTCAATAGACCCTGGCCGATACCAAAATCAATCTCCCATGTACGGGAGACTGATCTATACTGTAATTTATTTGAACGACTGTCGATTGACTCAAGAAAAGACAAGTCCCCATCCAACCCCCCCAGCCGAGCTGCATAGTTGGCCTCACCTCTCGATACCAGCTGCCGTGGCGCGGCTCTCGAGGTAACTCAACAGCTGGTCGCCCCGGCCCTCGTTGCGGTACCCCGGCTGCACGGCGAAGGCCGCCACTCAGGGGCTTACACTCGTCCACTGTTCGGCTCAAGTTGAGCGCATTGTAAGGGACAGGGGATGCGCGTAGGGGTTGTGAAGCCTGTGTAAAGGGGGTGTCAGGGGGTGTTTAGGGTGTGTAGGGTGTTGCTTCTGTCAGACACGGCTCCAGCTGAGCTGAGAAGTGGACGAGTGTAAGCCCCTGCCGCCACCTCTGCCGCCTCGCCGCTTCCGTCCTCACACGGGTACCGCCGCAGCGCCGCGCACCCGATGATCTTCCCATCGCGTTCCATCACCGAGAAGTTCCCGCTGGTGACCTCGGTGTAGCGGCGCAAGCTGAATTTGGAAGCAAAGTTTGAAAGCGGTTCAATATATTCTAGCTTCAAGTGCTGAAACCATGGACACAGGCGCGGTCATCCCAGGTTCAAACTGGGGTCAACCTGCAGCGGCCTACCTCGGCAATCAGCGCGTCGTCACTCATGGCCACCACCACCCCTGAGACGGCGAGGGGCTCGAGGATCGATTTGATGTGGATCCAATCGCCGGGCTTCGCCGGGCGGGTCCCCTCGTACCAGGGGCTTACACGCGTCCACTTTTCGGCTCAACTTAAGCGCTTCTGTAGGGTAGGGGGTGCATGTAGCGGTTGTTTATGGGTTGTTGAGAAGGTGGTCGGGAGTACGAGGGGGTGTTGTGGTGTATTTTGTGTCAGAAACGGCTCAAGTTCAGCTGAAAAGTGGACGAGTGAAAGCCCCTGCCTCGTACTGGTCCCGCGAGACCATGGCGCCGATGCCGTCGAACAGGGGCTTACACTCGTCCACTGTTCAGCTCAACTTGAGCGCTTTGTATGGGATAGGGGCTGCGCGTAGGGTTTGTGTAGCCCGTGTCAGGGGGGTGTTAGGGGGTGTGTGGGGTGTGTAGGGTGTATTTGTGTGTCCGACACGGCTGAAGTTGAGCTGAGAAGTGGACGAGTGTAAGCCCCTGCCGTCGAAGGTGTAGAGCTCGAGCAGCAAGGCGCCGGACAAGGTGTAGTCGATGAGGTGGGCGCGGCGCACGCCGGCCTTGCAACTGAAGACGGCGGCGCACACCTCCTGCGGGCACCCCGCCACGCGCCACTGCAGCCCGCGCTCCGTCAGTCGCTGCCACGGGGATGAGATCCCGGTTTCACTCCACTCCGGATCCCGGCTGTCCTGATTCAGCCACCGCCAGCTGTCCAACATCCAGTCCGACTGACCCCCCGCGGCCGGCGCCGCCTCCGCCGCCGCCGCGGCCGGCGAAGACGATGATGCCGCGCCCACGGCCGCCATCGCCGCCTCCGACCACGCGCCCACCTCACTACCCGACGCCCCCTCCCGCGCCAGCCGCACGATATACTCCTCCGCTAACGACAGCGGCATATATTTCATGTGAGAGCCGTCCTCGTTTCGCGGCATCGCGTCGGGCGCCACGTAAGATATCAACTTGTCAGCCCGCAAATCAATGGCCACCGACACCGCCACGTCATAGCACTGGCAGTTCAGCACCTGGCCAGCAGCGTTAAACCCCAGCGAGGACAGCAGCACCACGTCCCCCTGCTGCAGGCGCACCCGGACGGCGTTCGCGTCCACTGCCACCACATCGCCGGTGTAGAGGAAGTCCACGCCGTTGACCACGCCCCGGCGCTTGGCACTAATGAAGTTGCCCGAGACGGCAACGGTCCGGCCGCCCAGCGTGCCCATGTGCAGGGGCTTACACTCGTCCACTTTTCAGCTCAACCTGAGCCGTATCTGACACGAAATGTACCCTGTACACCCCCCAACACCCCACGACGCCTCCTAAACACCCGCAAAACAACCCCTAAGCAATCCCTCGATGCACCCCCTATCCCACAGCAAGCGCTTACGTTGAGCCGAAACGTGGACGACTGTAAGCCCCTGCCCATGTTGCCCCAGACCGGGACGTTACCTCCGCCGCTAAAACTACCTCCTAAACCGTTCGTTCCCCCATTGCCTCCAAACTCACTACTGCCGCCGCCGCCGCCGCCGCCGCCTTGCCCCCAGGGCAGCAGCTCCGCATGACTCCCCCGGTGTAGCGACGCAAGTTGAATTTGAAAGCACATTTGAAGGCGGATTATAATATTATACTTTCAAGCGCTGAGTTCCAGGCGCTTTCAACGTGGGTTTCATAGGGTCAACCTGCACCGCCCCGCCCCGGTCGCCGTGCTTGCGAGTCACAGCCACGTTGATGCCCCGCGACAACAGCGCCTGGACCATGACGTTGTTGCGCCCCGCGGCCTCCATGCAGGGGCTTACACTCGTCCAGTTTCCAGCTCAACCTGAGCCGTTTCTGACACAAAATACACCCTATACACAACCTAACACCCCTCGACACCTCCTAAACAACCCCTACACAGCTAAAAAATGCAACCCCTATCCTCCCACAGAAAGCGCGTATGTTGAGCTGAAACGAGTGTAAGCCCCTACCTCCATGGCCGCCTCCAGCGTCTCCGGCCCCGTCACCCGGTACCAGGGGCTTACACTCGTACACGTTTTGGCTCAACGTATGCGCTTTCTGTGGGATACGGGGTGCATTTAGGGGGTAAATAGGGGGTGTTTAGGGGGTGTATGGGGATGCTGTGGGGTATTTTGGTCGTATTTTGTGTGAGAAACGGCTCAGGTTGAGCTGAGAAGTGAACGAGTGTAAGCCCCTGCCCGGTACCCGTCCACCACCTCCGGGGTAATCCCGCGCTGCCGCGAGATCTTATCCACCTGCATACACGGACAAGATTCGCACACGGGTGCTGAGTGAAATAAAGCAAGCAAACCACACAGCTGTGTTGGGTGATGACAATATGCTGTCGAGGCATGAAGGCTACGGTAGCAGTCTCTCCCCGCTCCTGAGGTCGAGACACATAGGCTGTACGAAGTAAACGAGAAAAAGAACAAGAAGTGAGCACTAACCTGCTCCGAGCTGCCGAGCACCAGGGGCTTGCACTCGTTCACTTTTCAGCTCAACTTGAGCCGTGTCTGACACGCAACAAACCCTACACACCATAAGCACCACCTTACACCCCCTTAACACGGGCTACACAATCCCTGCGTGCACCCCTATCCCATAGAAAGCTCAAGTTGAGCTGAGAAGTGAACGAGTGTAAGCCCCTGCCGAGCACCAGCACGACGCGCACGCCGAGGGACTGCAGCAGCGCCACGTCCTGCACGATGCCCTCCAGCCGCTCGCGCGCCATCATGACGCTGCCGGGCACAAGGGGCTTACAATCGTTCCCATTTCAGCTCAACTGGAGCTCTTCCATCCACCGTATAACCCAACTTAACTCATGAATGTGTCCTGGAGTTGCTCAAGTTGAGCTCTAACGTGAACGAGTGTCAGCCCCTGCCGGGCACCACGATGACGAAGGTGCTGCCGTGGTGGTTCACGATGTAGGGCGAGGCCTGGCGAAAGAACTCCACGAACTTCTCGGGACCTAGCCCGTTGACGTTGTCCCGCCGCTCAGGGGCCTACACTCGTTCCCATTTCAGCTCAACTTGCGCTTACTTCGCCCGTTTCCGCTCAACTTAAGCTTACCTAGTCCCCCATATAACCCAACTCAACCCGTGGTTGTGTCCCGAAGGTGCTCAAGTTGAGCTCTAACTTGAGCGATGTGTCCCGAAGGTCCTCAACTTGTGCTCTGAAGTGAGCGAGTGTAAGCCCCTGCCGCTGCTGCTGTTTCTGGCTCTCCTCCCACGAGCTCAGGGCCTGCGACGTGGCGGGGACGGTGGCGGGCGGGGACGATGCTCGTGAGTGTGACACGTCACGCACGGTACGTGTGTGGTTCGTGTACGTTAGGTGAAGGGGTAGGGGGGAAGGTCAGATGGGCTTCTCTCCGGCAGATTGGATTCCAAGGGTTAGGCGGGTGACGGTTACGACAAGATTACGGGCGAACGGGCGGGATCGTACCGCATGTCGACCGCCAGCGCTGGCGGCGGCGGCGGTGAGCGCGCCGCGCCGTGCCTTCCTCGTCGTTGACGCCCGCAGCGCGAGGACCTGACTGCTTGCTCGTAGTGTACCGGTGTACCCGCTTCCCGACAGCGCGTGTGCCGCGCCCGCGGCGCCGCCCATCGCTGGAGTGCCCACTGCGGCCATCGCAACATTGGTATTTATCTTTCGCCGCGGAGCGCCGCGCGTCGCTGCCCCGCGTGTCGCTGCCACCGGCGCCGGGCGCGCGACGAGCGCGGAGGGCGCCATGCCGGGTCAGAAGGCCCTCGAGACCGAACAGAGGGCTGCGTGAGCGCCGCCTTGGATCACTGCGCGCGCGCCACGGTGTGCACGCCTCAACCCAGAGTGCCGAAAAGTGCTCCCCCGATGACGGTCGGCCGGTCAGGCAAAATCCACCTGGCAACAGTTGCAGTTGCAGCTCAACATCTACATCACAGCAATCGCACTGTTTAATCCGATGCAGAGCTCTTCAACCTCACGAAATGGCCTGAGCTCCACGCGAAGTACAGAGCTACCAGTGCTGACTTAGATTGAACTTTATCATGAAATACACCGTATATATTTCACCAATCGTATCCTCTAAGCGGCGAACTGTGTACCGATAATCTACGTGTCATGATTATATGATAGAGCTACGCTACTTTCGCGAGTCCACTGTGGCCAGCGCCAGTGCGTGCTGGTATC
>Ga0307489_10002218_pt1 | contig 12995 bp, 17 predicted proteins | sample SB12metaG_FD_202247 | JGI IMG/M metagenome (GOLD analysis project Ga0307489, IMG submission 202247) | Sea-ice brine microbial communities from Beaufort Sea near Barrow, Alaska, United States - SB 1.2 | ecosystem: Environmental > Aquatic > Marine > Coastal | place: USA: Alaska | collected...
CACTTAGAAACAAGTAGTACTAAGTCGTCCAAATGGAGCGTTCTGATTGGTCGAGCGGGCACTAAGTCAGACTAAGTAGCACTAAGTCAGACTAAGTGTCTAAGTGGTTTCACGCACTTTGTCATATTGAAGGGCATCTTAAGCAATTTCTGCCGGGCTCTACCACCGCAGCGGGGAACTGCTTCTGAGTCAGGTGCGCCGCCTTCTCGCCATACAGGTCGGCGGATGGCACGTGAGCGAGGGCGCCGAAGGCGCCGAGCTTTTCCTCCGTAGGGATGAAGTTGTGAAACAGACCAAACAGCGATAGCAGCCAATCGTCGAACTTCCTGAAGGTATGGTCTGATTGATATCGCCAGCCACGTCATCCAATGGATTATGAACCCTCGTTTCTTGAGATAAACGGAACCCTATGACGTGGCGAGCAATTCCATCAGTCAGTCCGTACCTGAAGGTGAGCGCGGGCGGCGTCCCGTCGTGACTGGCAATGGCCGTCGCATTCTCAGCCAGCTCGGCGGCGTATCGATGCAGCGCCCTTCGACCGGTCACGCGCGCTTGCCACGCGACGTGTATCGGAAGGAGGTCGGCATGCAGGTACACCCACGCCGCATCCTGCTTGCCTACATCGCCGCCGAAATCGCACGACAGGCTGTATCCGTTTCGGAGGATGGATTCGGCCGAGCTGAGGATCGCCTCGTTCAGCGGGTTGACGTTCATGCCCTTGTATTAGAACCCGGCACATGTTGCTCACCACGTCATCCAACTCAGTTTGAATCCCCGTTTCTTGAATTAAATGGCATCCTATGACGTGGCGAGCATTATCTGTCAGGGCCTGCCTTGTACAACCTCTCAAACTCGTAGGGTTGGAAAGTCGTGTGCTCCGCGATGGCCTGGACGTACTGGCGCAACTTGAATTTGAAAGCAAAGTTTGAAAGCGGTTCATCAAATTTTAGTTTCAAGCGCTTAGATCCAGGCGCTTGGAAGGTGGGTTTCATCGGATCAACCTGCACTTCCCTACCTGGATGAGACGGTTGATAGCCTCGTGGCGGTAGGAGTAGTATGCGAATGCAAAGACCAGGACGCAGCGGCGCAAGTTGTTGAAATTGAAAGCAAATATGGAAAGCAGTATATCGTATTTTAGTTTCAAGCGCTGGAACCAGGCGCGCTTTCAACACGGGCTTTGAAACAATCAACTTGCGCTACCTTACCAGGAGCGCGACAGCAAGCGTGATGATCGACACGATGGTCGCCGCCTGCGGACTGAGGAACTCGCCTTTGATGATGAGGCCAAAGACGACGGTGGTGAGCTCGGCGAAGAGGATGATGTTGAGGATTGTCTGGTGTCCCTTGTTGGAGGGTCATTGAGAACAAGCAGCGCTCGAAGCGAGATCGGACGTGCCCGCGTGGCTTACCTTCAGGGTGAACGCTCATAAATACGCGCGGAGGAAGAGGAGGAGGAGGAGGAGGAGATTCAACGTTGGTCAAGTCTTAAACCCAGTCTCCGGTCTGACTACCCCCTGAGCCCCCCGATTACAGCCTCTTGACCAATCAGGGACGCGGGATAATGATGGACAGTCCATTGACCAATCAGGGACCTAAAACAGGTTGTTCGTTCAGAATTGGCGCGCAACGTGCAAAAAATTCAGTCAATCAAATCTCAGTCAATCACTCTCTCGACCAATCACATGAGGGTCTTCAGCCACTGATCAGTGGCGGAGACTGGGTCTGAGTGCTTGTTTCCAATGACCCCTGCCTTGTTGAGGTACGGGTTGATGTCGCGGGTCACGTAAGAAAATACGATCAAGATCAGTAGCACGATGGTGATGTGCAGGCCCGAATGTTGAGTCACCGGGTACAACGCGCCGCCTAGAAGCACGCGGACGTCCAACGCGACAATCTCATACCACCAGCTCCGAGCCCGGAGGTGACCGGTGAGGAAACTCAGCGGCCCGGCAACCCCCGCCGCCGTCGCGAGCTGCCTTCGGACGTAGTATGCGAGGATACACGGGAACACGACGGCGTGAATGAACAACATGATGCTCGCGTAGGGTCGGTAGGACCTGTACTTGGCGGAGTTGCACGATATGCTGTAATCTTTCACCAGGAACCTGTTCCGCACGCCCCCCGGCGCCACCTCGTATCCAATCTCACCATTCGGGGGGTCACAGTTGAAAAAGTCGATGACGGCCGCGCACACCGAGCTGTGAAAGACGCAGACGACGAGCATGGCGCCAGCCATCGCACTCTGAACGCCCCGATGGAACTTGCGCCGGTCCGCCCGGTCCGCCTTGACAATGTCATCGGCGCTTGGTTTCTGCCGCAGCCTCTTGACAGTGAGCTGGAGCTTGAGAAAGGCGACGCGGAGTACACCAATACCAACAACAACAAGTGGAAGCAACGACCACATCAGCATGACGTCGTAAAAGTCGTATTTGATGACGCAGGCGGTTGACGGGATGATGCCGAGATCGAGGTTGATCATATGGACAGCCCCGGTGTATCGGCGCAAGTTGAATTTGAAAGCACAATTTGATAGCTGTTCATCATATTATAGTTTCAAGCGCTGAGTCGTAGGTGCCTTCAACATGGGTTTTGATACTGTCAACCTGCACCTCCCTACCCCGATAAAGGTGGCAAATGGATCGGGGAAGATGATGTGCCGCCGGCAGGGTCATCACTACGCAAATCGTCTGGGGGGGTCAAACGGGGATGACGCGTGGCGCGGTATGGTAACGATCGTTGAGTTAATAGACCCTCGCCCATATAAAATCGACCTCCATCTCTGTGGTCGATCTACACTATACTTTGTATGAGCGAGCGACGGTCTATTAACTCAAACAAATCCAAATCCCCGTTTGACCCCCACCACCCGATCTGTGTAGGTCATCACGGAACGTAAACGCTGGTCAATAAAGACAGTGATTGTCGTCCGTGAGGGATGTATGCGCGTGGATGTGTGGCGAGCACCGGTACACTACGTGGAGGATGACGTGGCGAGCACCGGTACACTACGTGGAGGATGACGTGGCGAGCACCGGTACACTACGTGGAGGATGACGTGGCGAGCACCGGTACACTACGTGGAGGATGACGTGGCGAGCACCGGTACACTACGTGGAGGATGACGTGGCGAGCACCAGTACACTGCGTGGAGGATGACGTGGCGAGCACCGGTACACTATCTGTCCCCGCCTGCGAGTCGGTGAAACGCGACATGAATTGCATCATGTACCATATCTGCATCAGGACCAGGCGCCACCAAACATAGCTCACCTGCAAGGACCCACTGTGACTGCGGGTACGCGTGAAAATGTCATCGAGCCCAAGATGCAGCGGCGCGAGTTGAATGTGAAAGCAAAGTTTGAAGGCGGTCAATCATATCATAGTGTGAAGCGCTTAGTTCCAGGCGGTTGCAGCGCATGGGCTTCATCGGATCAACCTGCACCGCCCTACCAAGAGCGCGAAACGCATCCTCCATGGAGCTCTGCCCAAAAAGGAAGAGGGCGAGCATGATGAGGATAATTACGAGGAAAATCATCGTGGCCGCCACGACGTCCCCGTCATGTAGCGGCGCAAGTTGAAACTGAAAGCAGACGTTGAAACCAGTTCATCAAATTTCAGTTTCAAGCGCTTGGCTCCAGGCGGTTTCAACTTGGGTTTGATAGGGTCAACCTGCACCGCCCTACCGTCATCAGCACAGCTCGAGCAGCCGGTCCCGCCGGTGCCGATCGAGTTGACCTTGCGGTAGGGGCTTACACTCGTCTACTTTCCGGCTGAACGTAAGCATATTTTGTGGGATACGTTGGGTGCATGATTTCCCCCGGTCTATTAGACTGGGGCACTCGGGGAGGTGTGACCAAAACGGCTTAGGTTGAGCTGGAAAAAGTGGACGAGTGTAAGCCCCTACCTTGCGGTAATAACCGTGCTCGCACAGCATGCAGAAAGGCCCCGAGCTGTGCTCACGGCACAGCGCATCACCCACGGTGTAGGGACGCAAGTTGAAATTGTAAGCAAAGTTTGGAACCTGTTTATCGTATTATAGAGCTAGTTTCACGCGCTAAAATGAAGATGAAAGCAGGCGCTTTCGACATGGGTTTCAACTTTGCTCCAACTTGATGCGCCACCCCACCGCGGTAACGGCGATCGTTGTTGTGGAGGTAGCGTTGACTGCGCCGTCCCCGATGTATCCTGATGAGCCAGCGCACGCGCACGACTTGCCCTTCTTGCAGTGGCCCAGGCCGGGGCACTCTAGTATCCTGTCGGTGTGCGCGGAGAAGCGGTAGTGGCCGCGGTTGATGGGCAGGTTGGCCAGGGTGCACCCAACCTTCGTGCAGTCCGTATCAACGGGGCAATCGTGGCAGGTCCTGTGGTACCCAGTGACAGGGCCTTGCATTCGTCCCCTTTTCTACACAACTGTCAACTTCAGCACCGTTGAGGGATTATTTAAGCGGGGCCAGAAGACAAACCGGCTCAAGTTAAGCTGACAAAGGGAAAAGGAGAGAGAGCGAGAGTGAGAGAGAGAGGGAGAGAGAGACGCTTCCGCGTGCATATGTAAGGAGGCACCAGGCTTTCGCCCTGGCCCCCGGGCTGATAAAGGGAACGAGTGTAAGGCTCTGCCCAGAGCCGATGCTGTAGGTTCCCGGCAGGCACTCCGGCGGGTTAGCGCCGCCGATGCATTGTGCCTTGGCGGGGCACATTGTGCACGTGGTGTTGTAGCTCTGGGAGTGGCCGTTGCCGGCTTCAAGAACGAAGCAGCCGAAAGGACAGACGAACGCGTTGCGAGTAAGCACGCCGCTCGGGAGCCTTGAAAGCGCCCATCCCGCGGGAACCGCGATACACTCGCCGGGTTCGTCGAACTCTACGTATCCATCCGGGCAGCCGAGCAGAGTGAAGCTGCCCGTTGATAGGGCCTGACGGATAATGATCGCCACGTCATAGGATGCCACGTCATACGATTTAACTTAACCCTAGTTTCTTGAGTTAAATCGTATGACGTGGCATCCTATGACGTGGCGATCATTATCCGTCAGTCCCTACCCGTTGACGCGTCACCGCACTTCTGAAGAGGCTCTGCCCCGTCGCGGTCAGCACCGCAACATGTAGGGGCGCAAGTTGAGACTGAAAGCAAAACTTGAAAGCAGTGTATCGTAGTTCAGTTTCAAGCGCTGAAACCAGGCGCGCTTTCAACACGGATGTTGAAGCCATCAACTTGCACCACCCCACCAAGAGAAATCGGGACAGGTTGTGCCGTCCTCGCAGACATCCGCCCACGTGCCCATGGTGTAGCGGCGCAAGTTGAAATTGAAAGCAAATGTTGAAAGCAGTGTGTCACACTTTAGTTTCAAGCAAATAGCGACAGACGGTTTCAACGTGGGTTTGATAGGGTCAAGCTGCACCGCCCTACCATGGCTCTGAAAACGTTACCCAGTGTGCAGAGGCGCATGTTGAACTTGAAAGCAAAGCTTGATATCAGTGCATCGTCATTTAGTTTCAAGCGCCGAAGCCGGGCGCTTTCAACACGGGTTCAACACGGGTGTCAACCGGTTTCAACTAGCACCACCCCACCAGTGAATCCACGGGTCCTGCGGGAAAGAACTCCTTGGCGAAGTTCTTCTGGACGACACTCTTGTTGCAGGGCCAGACACGGCGTCCTTGTTTCAGCTCAACTTGATCCGTCGGTCGAACCCTCGAACGCGATTCGCATTCGATACCAAACATTCGATACCAAACTGAGTTGAAATTCATTGTCGGGGGCTTGACGATTGACGCGTCACCCTGAGTGTTCATGCCGTGATTGGTCGAGAGTCTGACCGCTCCCAAAGTGCACCGGGTACAATATGTTCTTTGGTTTGGATTCGCACGTGCTGATTGACCGAACGGCGTCGAAACCTGACACTGAGAGAGAGAGGGAGAGAGACGCTTCCGCGTGTATAAGGAGGCACCAGGCTTTCGCCCTGCCCCCCGACACTGAGTGTAACTTGAGCTGCCACGCACGGGGGACTACCAGTACCAGCCAGGGTAAAGCCCTGCGCCGCCGTCGCCGCCGCCGTTGCCGCCGCCGTTGCCGCCGCTGTCGCCGCCGCCGCCGCCGCCGCCGCCGCCGCCGCCGTGTTGGCTGCCGGTCGCCAGCGCCGCCTTCTCGCCTAGTAGGTACACTCCACCGCCGATAGGCGCCACGTTCTGCGTCACGCGGGAGTTGTTGCCCTCCGTCAGGGCCTTGACATATGTTGCTCGCCACGTCACGTCATACCTTCGAGGGTTCCTAGCTGGTACACCTTTTGTTTTGGTTTTAATTGGAAAGTTCTGATTGGTCAAAAATCGTCGATTCGATTCGATACCAAACAAACCCAACCAACATTGGTTCAACTCAAGAAACGAGGATTTTAATTTCTAAACGCGTTTGGATGACGTGGCGGCTGTCGGGCAACATTCGCTTGACCCTGCCCTCGATGGTGACGACAGACTCCCACACAAACAGTCCGCCGCCCAGGGGCTTACACTCGTCCACTTCTCAGCTCAACCTAAGCCGTTTTGGTCACACCTCCCCGTGTCCCCCTGTCTAGTAGACTGGGAGGAAATCATGCACCCAACGTATCCCACCAAATGTGCTTACGTCGAGCTGAAAAGTGGACGAGTATAAGCCCCTGCCGCCGCCCCACATCGCCGCCTCGTTGTTCGTGACGTAGCGGCGCATGTCGAGTTTGAAAGCAAAACTTGTAAGCAGTTCATCACATTTCAGCTTCAAGCGCTGACACCAAGCATGGTCATGCCGGGGTCAACCGGGGGTTAAACTGGGGTCAACTTGCACCGATCTACCGTGACGTTGACGTTCTTAAGCGAGAGGGAGCTGCCGGAAACCATGTAAATTCCAGCGCCACTTCGCTCTGCACGGTTGCCGCTGATGACGCAATCGGTGAAGTTGACTTCCGACCTGTCCGTGCAGTAGGGACGGGACCACCAGCACGGTCGTATTCGCGCGTGGTAAGATCAATAGATCATCGGTTCATCGCACATCACAAACGGCATTTAGGCCAACCCAGATCGAAAAGAATCGGGATCCGAGCAACATTTTAGGTGGATTCGCGGCGGGGCGGGGGGCGGGGCGAGTCGGATCGGCGAGTCGGTCTAAATCGTATGGGTAAAATGACCACTCAATATAAACCCTTAACCCTGAATAACCACAAACCCTAAATAGAGTACGTCGTGTGAGCAAAATTACCCAAAAAACCGACTCGACTCGTCCGAAATCGCCCAAAATCGACGGGGGGGTTGCTCGCATCCCGATATCGAATTGGATCGGACTTTATAGAGTAGTCTTATCCAGAGTGTGCAACTCTACCATGACGTAGAGCGTGGCGCCGCAGCTCCAGACGTGTGGAAGTGACGAGGGGGGTACACCGGTACACTACGAGCAAACAGTCTGGATGACGGAGGGGGGCCTACCATAATGTTGACGCCGCCGCCCTGTACGGCTGCGCCGTTCACCATGTGCTAGGACCCGGCAGAAACTGCTCAATAAATCAGGCGGGCGGCTCGCATTTAACTCAAGAAAAGAGGTATAAATGTGTTGATGACACTTTGAGTAATTTCTGGCAGGCCCACGGGGGGCAGGGCGAAAGCCTGGTGCCTCCTCATACACGCTTCTCTCTCTCTTTCTCTTATGGCAGGCCTTACCAGGTGTAGGTTGCGTATGTTGAGCGCAGCGCCGGGCGCCACGTGGAGGAGGCGGGAGAGGTGGCCCGCGTCGAGCGTGCAAGGTGACGTGTTCACGAGGTGTAGCGGCGTAAGTTGCAGTTGAAAGCAGAAGTTGAAAACAGTACTCGTGTATCACACGTTAGTTTCAAGCGCTGAGTTCCAGGCGGTTTCAACTGGGTTTCATAGGGTCAACCTGCGCCGCCCTACGGAGGCCGCAAGCGCCCCGCAGATAGGGCCTGACGGATAAAAATGCTCGCCACGTCATAGGATGCCATTTAAGTCAAGAAACGAGGGCTCAAAATGCGTTTGGCGTATGATGACATGGCGAGGGTTTATGCGTCAGTCCCTACCCGCAGGTGGAGGACACGGCCCGGGGGGAGCGAGAGGTGGCCGGCCGTGAGGGATACGTCCGCGGTCACCACCACCTCCGGGATGTCGCTGTCGCCCACCGCGAAGGGGCTTACACTCGTCCACATCTCGGCTCAACCTGAGCCGTGTTTGGTCCCCGAAGCCAGCTGGCGTTCACTTCTCAGCTTAACCTGAGATGTTTTTGCCAATGACGCCTCGCAACACAGCCCACAAAAAGTGCTCACGTCAAGCCGAAAAGTGGACGCGTGTAGCCCAACAAGAATGCTTACGTTGAGCTGAAAAGTGGACGAGTGTAAGCCCCTGCCACCGCGGCGCGCAGCCCCGCCTCGTCACTCACGGCCACCACTGCGGCGGCGGCGTACAGCGGCACTGCCATGGCGGCGAGCGTGAGGACGACGAGGACGCATGCGACATGGGGACGACGACGCATCGACGTGTGCATCGTCGTGCTCTGGGAATGAGTCAGCAAAACCAAAAGGCCTCAAGGGATCTGACCGGGTGAGCGCCGGTGCCTGCACGAGTGGGGCGGAGAGCGCGTGGCGCGGGAGGGGGGAGAGGGCGGTGAGTCGAGCGCGACGCGGGGGAAGACGCGCGGGATGAATCACCAAACACCATCCATGGAGAGAAAACGGAAAAAACTGGAAGCTGGTTTGGGGGGAAACAAAACTATTGTGTAACGACGTGACGGGTACATAACTCGCGCCGAAAAGTCGCGCGCGTGACAGGCGTTACCGTATCACATGATAGTATGTTGGCGTGCTTTTCACGCGTCGTAACACGCCGCCACCCCGCCGCCCCGCGATGATGCACATGGTGTCCGTCTAGTGTGTCGTGTTTCCATAAATGTAATAAAAGGGATTCGTGTTTCCAGAATACAGTTTTTCCGAAAACAAAACCCGGGCCGCACGCGCGGTTGTGAGGACGGCTCGTGCAACTGGGGTAACCATGGGAGGCGGGCGGCGGTCGCACCTAATCGTACTTGTACTTTGCGGACGGCTTACTCCAGCTTACGCACAGGATCTTGTGGGTTCTCACAAACTTGTGCCGGCAACACATAACGGTCTGACGGTCGCGGTCAGCCTCTGTGAGCAAAGGACCGTCATCGGCAGACCGTTCAACCGTATCTTTCAATCTTGATATCCTAAGATAACGCCTTGCTGATTGCGTTATTTCTTTTGGATTTACGAGAACATTCAGTTGGGTGTTAGGCTTGCTATATCACAACACCGGCCTATTCAAGTCGCACGCTCGCGTGCCAGACAACAGTAGGTCTGGCATCTGCGCGGGCGCAGTGCGCTGCGCTCGCCATCATCGTCACCAGCACCCTCGGCCTCACCCTCCGCCTCCGAGGGGGCAGATCGTTTGCCGTCGTCACCTCACCCAATGAAACCAGGGGCTTACACTCGTCCACTTTTCAGCTCAACCGCAGGGAGCCGTTTCTATCACTGACAGCCTGATGAACTGACGCTACTCGACATATCCCATAAAAAGTGCTTACGATGAGCTGAAACGGTGGACCAAGTGTAAGCCCCTGGATGAAACCCAAGTTGGATGCGCCTGGAACTAAGCGCTGAAGACTAACACATGATGAACTGCCTTCCAAGTTTCTCTTCAACGTTCATCGAGTCCCAAGGCGCTCCTTCAAGTATTGCTTTTAATTTCGACTTGCGCCGCTACAATTAGGCACAGGATGAGCAGCAGATGGCTGGTGCACTCGGTCGGGTTGTTCGCGAGCGAGGACGACGCGGCGCGCGCGGCAGGGGCTTATACTCGTCCACTTTTTAGCTCAGCCTGAGCCGTTTCTGACACAACATACACCCTAAACACCCCATAAAAGACCCTGATGCTGCCTGAACAACCCCGTGATGGCCATAATGGCACCCCCTATTCGTCAGAAAGCGCTTACGTTGAGCCGAAAAGTGGACGAGTGGACGAGTGTAAGCCCCTGGCGCGCGTACAACGCAGCGGCCAGGCGCCGCGGACAACTTCTCATCCACAACTTCAACCGCATCACCAACACGCCGGCTGACAACCTGCCGCAGTTCCCCGCGGGGGAGGACGGAGACCATTCACACACAAACCCAACTGCCGCGTTCCACTGCTGACTGTACACCAAATGTGTTGGTCCTGCACCGTGCTATGACAAAGTTCTGGAAACCACTTAGACACTTAGCAACAAGAAGTACTAAGTCGTCCAAATGGAGAGTTCTGATTGGTCGAGCGGGACGACTTAGCACTAGGTCTCCCTAAATGTTTAAGTGGTTTTACACACTTTGTCATACGAGTACCCCAAACATCCAGCTGGCACGGCGAGTGCCCCAGCGTGGAGGAGGAGGGTGGCGAGGCTGCGGGCACGGTCAGTGCCGCAGTGCAGGAGGTTTCGACACGGGCACGGTGGTCGGTGAGTGTCCCATCACGCTTAGGACGTTCTCGCGAACTCTTCTCCTGGCACGGCGGGCGGTCATATGGAGGGTTCTGAGCGGCGGCTTCTGGTTGGGTCTAGAGTTAGTTTGATTGAGTTGTACATATATAGCCAGAGTGTAGCCGACGTTGCGTTGAAGATTCGATGAATATGTACACTATCATTAATGATTCATAAATTAGAAAGGAGCAAGGTGTCTATTATCTGCTTCACCGAGCCTCGCCGCCGCCTTTGGTTCCGAAACCCACCGATTGGTCCATGCATGACCCCTTACTAATGAAGTCGGACACAGAACACATTCACACACGCACAGCTTCAACGACATTCTTTAAATCACTAACACGTAGACACGCGCGCAGACACCTCATCAACACAAGTGCAAACCCTCGCTTGTTGAGTTGACCGACGCCCGGACCGACCCATCCTCGACGTAGACACCCTAGTGCCTAGTCCGTCAGTACTACATTTGTGTACCTGGGCCTACCGAAACCACATTTGGCCTTATCACCAAACTCCAAGGTACTACAGGTGGTCCAAATACTACAGGCAGTACCAGGGCTTACACTCGTTCCCAGCTCAACTTGAGCTCTTCTGTCCAACGTATAACCCAAACTAATTATTGAATTCGTCCTGGAGTTGCTCAAGTTGAGCTTTAACGTGAACCAGTGTAAGCCCCTGGGCAGTACCTAAATTAGACCATGGAGCCCTCCTCGACGTAGCGGCGCAAGTTGAATTCGGAAGCAAAATTTGAAAGCGGTTTATCGTACTTCAGTTTTAAGAGCTTAATTCCAGGCGCATTCAACGTGAGTTTGATAGGGTCAAGCTGCACCGCCTTGCCTCGACGTAGGTGTAGACGTTGTTCTCAAGCAGCACTTTCTCGACCGTCTCGCGCGCCAGGCTGTAGCGGCGCAAGCTGAATTTGAAAGCAAGTTTTGAAGGCGGCACGTCAGGTGGTAGTTTCAATTGCTTAATTCCAGGAGCTTTCAGCGTGGGATTGATAGGGTCAACCTGCACCGCCCTACCAGGTGTGCCTGCTGCTGGTGCCGCGCCGCGCGGTGCTGCGTCGTGCCCGTTCCGCCGCCGCCGCGTATGGTCAAACAACCATATCACTGTCTCTGGTTAGGCAAAATTACCAAGCTGACGTAAATGATGCAGCGAGTATGGCCAAACGACCATATGAGTGGTGTCGGGATAGATGGTGGTGTCGGGATAGATGAGATGACCATACCGACGCCGCCGGAGGGAGCAGCCTTGCCGCCACCCGCCCCCGCCCCCAGGCCCCCGCTCGCTGCCGCGGGCCGTACGTTCTCGCCCCCGCCGCCGCCGCCGAGCCCGAGGTCGGTCGGGTCCATCCCATCGTCCATCCCCGCACCCAGCGCCTTGGATCAGGGGCTAACACTCGTTCACGTTACAGCTCAACTTGAGCAACTCCAGGACACATTCATGAGTTAAGTTGGGTAATACGGTGGACAGAAGTGCTCAAGTTGAGCTGAAATGGGAACGAGTGTAAGCCCCTGCCTTGGAGCCCGCCAGCTTGCTCTGCGCCTGCGCCCATGCGGCGGCGCGCCGGCGGGCCTCGCGACGGCGCTCTGCCTCGGTGTAGCGCCGCAACTTGAAACTGAAATCAAAATTTGAAAGCGGATCGTCACATTTCAGTTTCCAGCGCTCAGTTCCAGGCGGTTTCAAATTGAGTTTAATAGGGTCAACCTGCACCACCCTACCTCGGCGCGCGCCTCCTTCTCGGACGTGTCGGCGTAGTGCCCCGCCGCTAGGGGCTTACACTCCTTCACTTTTCGGCTCAACTTAAGCGCTTTCTGTGGGATAGGGAGTGCATGTAGGGGTTGTTTAGGGTTGTTAAGGGGCTATCATGGTATGTCAGGGGGTGTCAGGGGATGTTGAGGGTGTGTTTCTGTGTCAGAAATGGCTCAAGTTGAGCTGAAAAGTGGACGAGTGTAAGCCCCTGCCCGCCGCGCGCGCCTTGAGCACCGCCTGCCGCCGCAGCTTGGTGGCCAGCGTCTCGTGCGCGCGGGTTGTAGCGGCGCAAGTTGAATTCGAAAGGACACTTGAAAGCAGTTCATCATATTGCAGTTTCAAGCGCTTAGTTCCAGGCGCTTTCAACGTGGATTTGATAGGGTCAACCTCCACCGCCCTACCGGGTGACCGCCTCGCCGCCCGCGGGGCCCGCCGCGGGGGGCGCCGTGGGCCAGGGGCTTACACTTGTTCACGTTTGTGCTCAACTTGAGCAACTCCAGGACACGTTCATGGGCTGAATCGGGTTATTCTGTGGACAGAAGAGCTCAACTTGAGCTGAATTGGGAACTAGTGTAAGCCCCTGCCGTGGGGGACACCTTGGCGCGCAGGGAGGCGAACGGCCACCGGTTCTCAGGCAGGTGGTCGCCGTCGTGCGCGATGTCCGCCGCCACGCGCCGCTTCATCTCCTCGCGCTCCGTCTTGCCCGGCTCGTGCAGCCGGAACTCCTGCACCGCCGTCATGTAGCGTCGCAAGTTGGAAT
>Ga0307489_10002219_pt1 | contig 12988 bp, 15 predicted proteins | sample SB12metaG_FD_202247 | JGI IMG/M metagenome (GOLD analysis project Ga0307489, IMG submission 202247) | Sea-ice brine microbial communities from Beaufort Sea near Barrow, Alaska, United States - SB 1.2 | ecosystem: Environmental > Aquatic > Marine > Coastal | place: USA: Alaska | collected...
GCACTCGCCACACCGGAGCCACCCCACCCGATCTTTCGTTCCCTCCCCGCACTCCCCGCACAGCGAGGCGCGCCCCGCCGCCGCCGCCGCCTTGCGCTTGCGCTTGCCTGGCGCCGCAGGTGGGGGGGAGAATGGCTCAGTCTTCGCGGCGCTCGCTGACTCTTGCCCCCTCTCCGTCTGCCTCCCCCAGAGCACCCCCTCGCACTCTTCCCCCCCAAAATTAAAACATCCAACTCCCTGAAATCCCTCCTGTCCCAGGAAGCGCTCTCCCAGGCAGCGCCCTCTGAAAACCCCTGTCTCCCCCAAGACCAAGGGAATGCCCCTCGCCCTTCCCCTCCTCAACCTCCCCCCTTGCTGACTCTCGGCGGTCGGGGGTTAACCATGATCCCCGACCCCCCTCGCCCTCCGAAGCCCCCGATGGCGACCATCACCAGCTTGAAGGGTGTGGGGCCCGCCTCCGTCGGGTTAGCGCCGTGCACCCTGAACGCCGCCGCGCCAGTGTTTAGGAAGACCCCTGGGGTGTGCAGCTCCACCTCCCCTAGCTTCCGGAACGGCGCCTTCCGCCGGCCGATGAACTGGCTCCACCACCACCGCGTCTCCCATTCAGGCACCACCCCCACCGCGTGCGTGCCCCCCGGGTCCTCCCGCCACGCCTTCTCCAACATCTCCAGCGCTTCTCCCACCAGCCGCCACGGCGGGTTAAACCACACCTTCCTGCCCGTCACCCTCTCCACCGTGGGCGGGTCCTGCACCGAGCAGAACTCCACCCCCCGCCCCCCGTCCCGCCGCTCCTGCGCGTTCTTGCCCTGCGCGTCGCAGTACATGTCCAGCTCCGGCCGGTCGCCCCCCCAGCCGTCGCGGCGCAAGCACTCGTGGTACCAGTGGCTCGCCAGCTTGTAGTCCGCCGACGACGGCGCGCTCTTCTTCCTGCTCAGGTCGTCCGAGACCACGTTGCGCTTGCCGGCGATGTGCTTGGCGCGGAGGTCCACGCCGTGCTCCATCGCCAGCTGTATCAGCTGCTTCAACACCCGCCTCCCTGTGGCGTCCGCGGTGGTGCCGGAGTTGATGGCCGCGACCACGCTGATGTTGTCCCTCGCATCGACGAAATTTGGTCGATACGGCTCCCACTTTGCAGTCGTATGGGCAATTCACGTACGAGTAGGGATCGGGCGCACGTGACTGCCCATACGAAAGCTTTCTCAGAGCAATTCGTTTAGGGATCGGCACTGGCAGACCTACTGGTTTCAGTCCACGATGAGCATCGAGGCTACTTTTCAGAATCCTGACTAAATACAGGGAAAGGCCGGAAACATAGCATCCAGACCCCCCCTCTGAAGCGAAAGGCTCCGTTCTTCAAAAACACCGGGGCCTTGTTGCATCGCTGTGCGTGGTAGCGGCGACATACGCTCCACGAGCGTCTTCTCCGCGCGAGGACGCGATATACGCCTCACATGTCGTGACCACCACATGCCGCGCGCCGTTCGCGGCTCGGATGCGAAGCAGGCGGAGTTCACAGGGAGTTTCGCCGGCCAAGCACAGCGGGAATTGGGGAAGCGGCGCATGTTCTCACCGGATGGCTACCCGGAAAAGCGGCGCTGGAGGAGGCCGCCGGCGCACCGGTTCAAGCCGCCGACCGGGTCGGCGCTTTAAAGGGACCGGTATGACAGACCCCTGACGTCGCGCGGGCACCTTGGGTCGCGCGGTGTCGAGCGGCGCGCTTATGCGGTGCAGGTTGGCCGCGCCAAGACGAGACAGGTGGGCAAGAAAGGGTATCCGGCCTCCTGATTGGCTGATATGTGTTTCCTGCCTCCTGATTGGCCACTGAGAAGACCTTCTCAGTGGCCAATCAGGGGGCTCCAAAAAAGTTCATCGTGGACTGAACTAGTCGAATTGGCCATATGAAGTGGGAGCCCGTCTCGACCAAATTTCGTAGATTCGTGGGACTGACAGTACACGTCGGGTCCATAACAGCTTCGAGCGGTCTTGAGAGCTCTTTTGTGGAGGCTGACGGCACACGATCGACGCAAGATGTGCGGCGTCCGTTGACCAAACGCAGCGGCGAGTCGCAGATCCGCACGGCGATACGGTGTGCGCAATGGAACGCCAGCCGCGCCGCCGCCTGGCGACGTCGACGCGTCGCTGTCGCGCGTCCCGTGCGAATCGATTTCTGCACGAATCTTCGTTTTTTCCTCGCAAGGTCCGAAATCGGCCAAGTAACCGAACTGAGTACCCCTGAATTAGTAAGACTACCAAAATGGAGTCTGTGTTTTCCGTCAAAGAACGGTCTTACACGCGCCACGAGTCGGTGTTGTTTACAGCGGTGAATGACCCTCGGCTGACGCGCGCCATAAGTCGGCGATGCGCCATTGCACGCCGCCGCCGAAGAGCTATAGTGCTTATCGATGCCATAATGTATGCGTTTCAGCCGCGCGCCGTGCTCGCGGACGTCGACGCGCGTGGCGTTCCGCGGCGCCGTGCTGTTGAGTCGTCCAAGTCTTCGTATGGTGTCTAGTCAGGCAGAACGAAGAAATGGCTCAATTCCACGGCCACCGTGTGGAAACCGTCTAGATGCTCGAATGGCGTCCGGGATTTCCGATGACGCGAAACTTTATGTGTATTCGCGGCGATCTACCGTGCCACATTTTTTTGTACCTCCCGGCGATGCCGCCATCGCGGCCTGTCAAGCGCGTGTGAATGGCGCCCTCATTTCCACGCAATTTCGGGACATCTTGTTTCGTTAACTCGTCGATCTTGGTCTAAATCGATCTCACCCATAACCTGTAAGACATTTTCAAAACGCCAAAAAATGACGAAAAAAACCAAAAACGCGGACCGAAATCGGCCTGAGAAGACCACACCAAGCTGTTTTGCACCCGACGTGTACTCGTACATGAGACAAGTAAAATACCTCTATAAGGATTCAGTTCGATCGAAATCAGGTTTTGCCCATACGAATGAGTACCCAGTTTCGGTACAATCGGAGCGCGCAAATGACACAGCAACGGTCCCGTTTTCTCGACAAAAAGGACGGCGTTTGCGCCATCGCGGCGAGACATCGTCCCTCAGCACGGCCCACGCGGAGACGCCTCGCCACCAGGATCGTCCTAGCGAGTACACACCACACGTGCGGTTGTATCCCGCGCACGCATACCCAGTTCAGAATGTCGCGACCGCCCTCCAGAGCGCGCATTCGGGCAGCGGAGACATTTGCGGGTTTTTCTTGGCCTGGCGCGTGTACCGGTACACAAATAGTGACTGTTTTCACAGGCAAATAGACTGTTGTACCGAATATGGGTACTCCAAGTGTCGATTTCGGTCGAACTGAATCCTAATACCTATTCCGCTATATCAGCTGAAAATTCCTTGGTCTAATGATTAGCTGACCGGCTTTGCCGTTCGGGGTTGGGAGGTTTTGGCTTCGATCGGAAGCGAACTGCCGATGACCGGAGTCAGCAGCTTCTTCCACTATGGATGGTTGTAGGAGGTTGAAGAAGGTTGAAGAAGGTGACGGAAGGGAAGGGAAGGGAAGGGAAGCGAAGCGAAGGGAAGCGAAGGGAAGGGCAGGGAAGGGAAGGGAAGGGCAGGGAAGGGAAGGGAAGCGAAGGGAAGGGAATGGATGGGAAGGGAAGCGAAGGGCGAAGGGAAGCGAAGGGAAGCGCAGGGAAGCGAAGGGAAGGGAAGCGAAGGGAAGCGAAGGGAAGGGAAGGGAAGGGAAGTGACGGGAAGCGAAGGGAAGCGAAGCGAAACGAAGCGAAGCGAAGCGAAGCGAAGCGAAGCGAAGCGAAGCGAAGGGGGCGAAGGGAAGCGAAAAGAAGGTTGAAGAAGGTTGAAGAAGGTTGAAGAAGGTTGAAGAAGCGATCTGTGGTTAGGAAAGCTGCCAGTTTTTCGATGATTCCAAGAGATCCGAAGGAAATGTTTTTTCTTGAATCATCTACGTGGCAGGGGGGTTATTGAGAATAAGGACTCGACGGACGGCCAGACGACGATAAACCGATAGACGAGCATCCCAGAACGGCTGGATGAGCTGGGTAATATAATCGTGAAGTTATCGAAGGCTAAGTCGTCGAAGGCTAAGTTTCCCGGAAAGCCCGGAATCATTTTTGCAGCAAAGCACGTGCTCGCACCCCACTGGGAAACAGGGTGTTTTATAGGCGTGCCCGAGACGACGCCAGCCCCGACATTGCGCGCCGACGCCACGGGGCCCGCAGTTTGCTGGCGACACAAGCATGGCTTCGGGTTCTGAGGCGTGAGTGCCCCTTCTGCTCGCGACAACCCTCCCCACGCTCCCGCATTCTTGCATCTTTTGGTGCTCACCCATCCCACCGCCTGGCTGACCCCACCCTCCCCCTCCCCCGTCACACAGTACGCCCGTGGGTGGCGACTCGCCTCGCGGATGTGATCAGACCCCATCGACCCCGGTGACGGCTGTTCGAGCGTCCTCGGCCCCGAGCGCGCACCCCTGTCCCGTCCTCGGCCTCGTGGCGTCGGCGCGCAATGTCGGGGCTGGCGTCGTCTCGGGCACGCCTATAAAACACCCTGTCTCCCAGTGGGGCGCGAGCACGTGCTTTGCTGCAAAAATGATTCCGGGCTTTCCGGGAAACTTAGCCTTCGACGACTTAGCCTTCGATAACTTCACGATTATTTCCTCAACGCATAAACACTACTCTGCCCGAGCTCAAAAAGCGGTCGTTTCCCAAAGAAAGTTGAAAAACGGACAATTCCCGAGCCTCACCGCTACTTGACCGCTTTGTCACGACTTTGCCGCCTCTTTTACTACCGAATAACCCCCGTCAGCCCGTGCACGGGGTCGGCGGTACGAGTAGCGGAAGTGGAAAACTGAGCTGTGAAAAACTGCGACTTCGTTCAACGAGGAACGGTTTCTTCACCAACCTGAGTCGCGCTCGCGCGGAGCCCGCGTCGCACCTGCGCCTTACCGGCTCTAAGCTTTTCCGCCCCCCGACGTTTCAGTCTATAGTCGTGCGAAAACAGAAGCGCGGCTCAGCGAGGAACTCAAATCCCGCCTTGCCTTTCTAAGGACGACACGACGGTTCCCCGCAGAATTATGGGGGCTCCCGAACCGCCGACGCCGCGTTATTACTCTCCTTCCGAGGTACGAATCAACCCGCCGTAAACAGTGTCTGTGCACCTCAGCCCATCTGCGCCATTTTTCTCCCCCGCCGCACCGGGCACACAACGTTGTGCCACGCCAGTTTTGGGCATTTACGTGTGCCGGCCTCCAGTCCAATACTTGCGAGGCGGTCAACCATTCCTGAGGAATCCTCCCGTCCCCTCGTCAAACAGGTGGCCGTGCACAGTTCCCCTGATGACTGCTGGGTTTCATTCCATGGCAGCGTCTACGACCTCACCAAGCTGATATCAGGTAACGAGGGTCCGCTCGTCCAGCCCATGATACAGGTGGCCGGCTCCGACATTTCCCACTGGTTCGATGCCGTCCGTCTCCCCGACCCCGAGGGGCAGCTGGGCAAGAAGCACATCAACATCAAGATGCACGTCGACCCCGTTACCAACCTCCGGCGCCCCTACGTTCCTATGGGCCGCTTCCTTCACGTCGCCCCCGCCGAGCCCGTCGGTGACTGGGACACATCCTCGTCCACCCCGTGGTGGAAGGACGAAGCTTTCATCAGTGGCAAGCTCTCTCTCAGCGTGCGTAAGATCCGACTGAAGAACGTTCTCACAGGCCAGGAACACCTGATGGAGGTGCCCAGCGAAGAGACCGTCGCAGAGATGCGCGAGCGATACCTGGATTATAACTGGCACGCTGGGAGCTACACGTGGAAGGTTTTGCGCCAAGACGGAGGAGGCGGCGACTGGGGCTTTGTGGAGTTGGACCTCAACAAGACGCTCGAGGAAAACGGCGTGGTGGACGAGGCTGAGGACTTCGAGAAGCTTGCCATCCCCTCGGACTTTTTCATTCCTGTCATCCACCTCTACTACACCGATGACCTCACGGTGGCGTAATTATTGCTCTTTAGGGGCTCGAACTGGCTTGACCACCTCAAACTCAGACCCACGGAGGAAAACCGACCGTTTGTGAAAAACTATTGCGAGCTAGTTTGTGAATGTACTTGAGGCTAACCGCTATCTCTGCGAGCAAAGTTTACACCTAGTAACCCGCGTCAGTCAGCTCACGCGTTGCGAAGACCCTCTGGTGTCAATATGTCGCCCGACTCACGTCTCGTATTGTGACTCCTCGCTTCCAAAGTCCTCGATGTACTCTGTATTCTCAAGGCTGCCCGTCTACAGCGACTGAGCATGTAAAGCCAACCTGACGCCATCGATTACACTGAGGGTCGTCTTGCGCCTATATCCCATTCCGCTGCCGGGGATGTTTACATGGTACATGGGGACGACGCGCGGTGAACTCGCCGGTGTGGAGTCAGCTGGTATGTTTTATTCTGCACCGAGGAAGGAAGTTAGAGACGAAATGAAGCGAATGAGCCGCGCGACGCAGAGACAGGGGAAAAAACGATGGCAGACGAACCTCCGCGCATCCTTTCTGAATAACACAGGGAAGTTTCTCAGAGGAGTTTTGAGGGAGCCGCGCGGGCGTGGAGGCGCCGTACCAGAAAGGGACGTAAACGGAGTGCAGGCAGCGACAACGGAGGAACGTATGGCGATAATTGAACGAGGTTACGGATCTGGATGGTGCCCAGTCACACCTGACGTTCGTGAGGAGGCGGAATGGTTGACCGAAGCTTTTATGCCACATGACTGGCTGGACCCAGCTGTATATGACGGTCTGCTCGTACTAGTGACGGACGATGGAAAATGACGCTGGACAAACAAGGGGAAACGGCACCTGGACCGAGTGGTGTCACGCGGAAAATGCTACGTAATGGCGGCGAAGCAAGTGTCGACATGCTGCGAGATGCATATAACCTGATATTGGCCTCCGAGAACTGGCCATGGGACATGCTCCTGGGCCTAACATTCCCAATCTGTAAGAAAGAAGGGCCATAAGTTTTGAATAACGCTCGGCCGATTACCTTGACAGAGACGGCCACAAAAGGATTGACGGGCATCCTTGCTCAGCGCCAAAAACGTGTGGTTGCAGCACATCCGTGGATGGAACACTCGCAGCGAGCATTCCTACCTGGAGTGGACATTACGGGCAACGTGGAGGTTGACAGCTTCATGGGGGGAAACGCCAGACGAACGTACACACAGTTAAACGTCGCGTACATGGAATGCAGCAAGGTGTATGACTCCATGAAGAAATGGCACACCCAAGCTGCCCTGCGGGCTCACAGCCTGCCGAAGAAATTCATAAAGTTTCTAATCGCACATTACGACGTAGAAAACGGAAGGCAAGTGAACGCTGTCATGGGACTGACGGAATGGATAAGCAGTAACGGTATGGCTCAAGGAGAGATCACCTCACCGGTGAAATTTGATTAAGGACAAGACCCGTTGGCGCGCTGAATATCTGACCACGGTAAGCCGGCGGAATTAACAATGAAGGGAAAGACGCTTAGAGTAGTGGCGCTGCAACTCTGCGATGATATTAAAGTGTACGGCGGATCGAAGATGGACCTACAGCATAATGTCGGTATCGTAGCGGAATGGTGCCGTGTGACACAGATGAAAATGAACGGCCCCAAGAGCTCCTACATGACGACGGAAGCAACTGAAGGGATTACGCCGGATTGGAGCCCGACCCTGAAACGCACATGGTTGGGTGGAAGAGATGGAGAATCTATCCCGGACACGGGATTAGGAAACCGATTAGCCCCAAAAGCGGCGGATAGCGCCGTACGCAATTTGGGTGTGTGGCGAGCGGCATCTGGCACGATTGACACACAACAAGCGGTACTAGAAAAAGCTGTGGACAAAATTGCGGCCCCTCTAAGGCAATACGGGTACCACCTGAGCGCGATACACATTGCGTACGTACTCAATGCGGTACTAAACCCGAGATTGGAATACCCACTAAACGGCTCGAGCGCATGGGGCACACGCGCGGGCAAAGCGATGGTGCAGAATCTTGACAAACACGTCAGAAAAGTCTTCAAACAATGTTGTTCAATGTACTCAATTTCTGACAAAACGAGCAATGCGCAAATATACACACCAAGCTGTAAGGGAGGCTACGGACTGCTGAGCTTACGTGACGTGGTGGACCGAGCGGTAGTTGAGCGATTTTGGCGCTGTCTACAGCCGTGCCAAAGAATTGCGTACTGGGACCGCATGACCATGAGCGAGGACGCCGCTGTACGAGCGGAAGGAGTCGGGAGGCAACATCTGGTCGGCGCGCCACATGTGACTGCACACGCAATTCGTGGAATAGGACGATCTGACTGACTCCAAGGATGAAGGAGGCGGGGCATGCAATGTTGGCGCGGGCGCGGCAGTGACTGGGCGCGCACGGGCCCTATGGAGCGCGCTGGCCCGTCACAAAATGACCCTCGAAGACTGTGCGAAGCTAGCGCGCGGAAGAGGGCAATGGATGATGACCGCATTGGGAGATATGGGTGAAGAGCTCGCACAAACATTGGCGGCCGTGGACTTGCTGTGGGTGGGCGACCTGGCCACGAAGGACGGGCTCCGAATTCGTTCATACCGGGAACTACAATGGGCTGGTGTGACGCCGACAGGGATGAACACGAAAAAATGGTATGAGGTGATCCGCCACGCGCTTTGCAAGGACGGCGACGAAACTGCGATATTACTCGAGAAATTCATAACGCCCCCCATGGCGCCGGATGTGAAGGAGTTTGGATTGTGTTGGTGGACACAACAACAGCAGGAGGAAAATCAAACATTGCGAGCAAACGACGGCTCGACGAGGCTGACTACCCCGAGAACCCACCGAGAGAGGGACGCGGTGGTTGCGCGTTCAGGAGTCCCCGTCCCGGGACGCGACGAGGTGTACGGCTCCTATAAGGGGGTTTCCTAGAGTGTGCAACCCAACGGCGGCGGCGCGCTCGTTGCGGCGGCGCCGCTACGCACAGTTCCTCATGCATTCGTGTCATTTTCCTCAACTGTTTGGTGGGGCAAGGCGTCGCCAGGAACCTAGGGTTTAACAAAATATACTGCTCCGAAAGCGGTATTTTTTGTGCACACGGCCCTGGGGATGGGGGTAGGGAGAAATGGAGTCAAACAGTTCAATTGCCCACCAAATGTAGGCCACTCCGAGAAAAGTAGGGCACCAAAAGTAGGCGACCATTTTGGCAGGTCGGCGGCTCGGCACAAATATATAATTCGGACCAGGCGGCCGCGGCCGACGCTCTGCACGGGGAAACGGACGGCAGGTGATCGTGGCAGGTCCGTTGCGGATTCGTCGCGACAATTCTGGCGGATATCCATCGACTACGGGCGACACACGCCCCCCGAACTCTCGCGATGGTGCACGGTTCGGTGCGCTGACGGCAGCGGCACACGCCCGCGGCCGGGCGGTCGGCGGGGTGCCGAGCCGCCGACCTGCCAAAATGGTGGCCTACTTTTGGTGCCCTACTTTTCTCGGCAGGTGCCCTACTTCTCATCTCAAACTCCATTTCTCCCCACCCCCATCCCCTGGGATGTTGGGGGAGAAATGGAGATAAAAGTTTAGTTGTCCACAAATGTAGGCCACTCCGAGAAAAGTAGGCCACCAAAAGTATGATAGGCCACCAAAAGTGCCGCGTTTGAGCGTTGGTGCACTAGTTTCGCCTGACATCCGCTGTGTGCCAATCGATTGGCGGAGCGGACGCAACGTGCGGGAAGGATGAGGAAGAATCAAGATGCTTGTCAAGATGGGGTGACGATGGTCGACGCTCGGAGACTTCACCCTCTGCGGTAACGGCCCTGGCGCGCTCTTCAAGTCGATTGACTTCCGCGCAAGTCTTGAGGCTTCTCCCAGCGGGCCCTGGCGCCGCAGGCAGAGCGGGTGCTGGAGAGGGCGAGGCTTCGCATACGCCATTTCCAACGGGGGGGCGGCGGGGGGGGGCGGGGCGGGGGGCGGCGGTGGCGTGTGGGGGCGGGGTGAAGGGCGTCGGCTGTGGCGGCGGCGGCGGGGGCGCGGGAGCGGCTTCGGGAGCGGCGTCGGTGGGAGCGGCAGCATCTTCTCTGCGCTGACGGCACCGGGCGGTCGGGGGGGTGCCGAGCCGCCGACCTGCCAAACAGGTGGCCTACTGTTGGTGGCCTACTTTTCTCGGCCAGTGCCCTACTTCCCATCTCGATCTCCATTTCTCCCCACCCCAACCCTGAGACCCCAACCCCCCTGTCTCGACGAGTTACTGCTGGTAGACACTGGAATGAGTCCGCGCGGCGCGCGATAACGATGCATTTCGCAATCTTGGTCGGTGGGACAGGTCCAACCGAGTCAATTGCGGCCGTTGCCGGGCGTGTCGCGCACTTGTGGAGGGCCACGACAAGTGCGCGCGTCCCTTCACCCGTTCTAAGGGGTGGTTGCGCGCGAGGGGACAATAAAAAAACGGAGCGCGCGCGACGAGTGGATTCGAACTCTGGGTCTACCCAGTTTACAACGTTGGTCCAAACGGCGGTCAAGGTTCACAAAACGGGCAGTTTCCGAGAAATCTTCAGAAATCGGCGTATGGGCATTCATCGTGTGGGATCGTGCAACCGTCGGACAGTCCAACCGCCCGCACGTATTTGAACGATCGTGCGATTACTTAAGTCACGTACGAATGTTGATGATTCCCGTACAAATCACGTGCGATACACGTGTGCAGGTGGAAATCGTTTTTCGACTTTGCCGGAATGTCAATTCCGTCAATCTGATTGCAAGTCTACCGCCGTTTGGACCACCCTTTTAAGCCCAGTCTCCGGGTCTCCGGAGACCCTCAAGGCCCTCATGTGATTGGTCGAGAGAGTGATTCACTGAGATTCGATTGGCTGGATTTTCTTGCACGTTTCGCGCCAATTTTGAACGTAAACGTGTGTGGTCCCTTATTGGTCAATGGAAGGTCCATCATTTGCCAGCGTCCCTGATTGGTCGAGAGGCTGTATTCAGGGAGTTTAGGGCTTAGGGGGTGGTCAAACTGGGTAGGTGATAGGTGGCTTCTTGGCGTACTCAGCCTCGTATTTGTCCCACCGTCAGAGTGGAGAGTACGGAAACGGGAAAGGTGTCGGGTCTGGTCTTCAGTGTCGGGTCTGGTAACGAAGATATGGTAACGAATCCCGTTCGACCAATCACAACTGTCCATTTAGAAAATCCCACCGACCGACTCGCCGACTGTCCGACCGGGTCGCAATCCTTGAGTTAATAGACCCTCGATAAACAGGACATGTCCTTCCCACACTGAGTAAGTAATGTATCGATTTGGTCACCGGGGGGCGACGCCACCATGCAACCATCCCGCCGACTAGGCAATATGGAGGGGATCATGATTGACAGGCTGGTATGGATTGACGCCACATCTCGCGGCAATTTCACCGAACATCCTCAAGATCGCCAAAACACGCGACTGACAGCCGTTCACCATGAGGTACGCCCTTCACAAGCCCCCCCCGCGCGCTCGCCACGTCGTGTACGCGCGCGACGGCGCGGGCAATTCGCGTTCAAGATGCGCTTTCGCATCGCGAATCCTTGGATCAACCTATCTTGGGTCAACTGCGATCAAGTGTCATTTTGGTTTCAAAAACAAAAAAGACCACCTTTCAAATCCATCATATCGCGCTGAGCGCTAATGCACTTTTTAGGCTGACCCTGCCTCGTACGATGGGGATTCGCGATGCGAAAGCGCATCTTGAACGCGAATTGCCCGCGCCGTCGCGCGCGTACACGACGTGGCGAGCGCGGGGGTCGTCTACCTCGCCGTGTCCCACGTCCCCGCAGTTATATTCGGCGTTGATATACCCATATCGTACGCTGTTGATCGCCTGGGTGGTTAGTCCGGCCGGTTGCACTCGGCCGTTTCCGGTGAAGAGCTGCAGGTTCTCCCACGTGAATCTGGGTCCGCCTAATCCGAGGATCTGAAATATTGAAATCAGCCGACCGACCATGTACGGACAGGCTTGATCGCGATTAATCGGTGGTCGGTCGGCGTTGATCGGATTGAATCAGTGGTCGGTCGGCGTTGATCGGGGTGTTTTTTGCATCTTGGAAACCTAGCTTTTCCCTGGGTTTTGGTTCGCTGAACCTCTAACCTGGTGCGCTGAAATGACCTTGTCGAGCGCTTTCGCACTGAGTTTTTATAATTTTTATGCGGCCAAAACTCGAAAAGTTACGTGATTGCCCCGCAAAGTGCGGGGCGTGCCTGTGATTAGGCGGACCCAGAGTGAACCATTCTTTTAAACCTTCAGATAAATTCAGCACGTCACAACGGGTCGTTCCATTGAGCAGAGGTTGAGCTGACATAATGGGTCGTTACGGCCGCCTATGTCAAGTGTTGGCGAGCACGTGTCTCCCGGATGTTGTTGTGTAAGTTTTTCCGGCAATACTAGTTGTGCCTGTGTTAGCCCATCAGAAGTTACCTTACTAGTTGTGCTTCGATGGTTTTTTTATAGCGTTTCAAATCTCTTTGAATCTAACTACTTAAGGTCACGCTCCCCCTAATTCCGGATTTCTACCAAAAAAGTTTACGAACGAAAATACGACTCAAGATTCTTGAGTTAAATAGTCGCAAAATACATTTTGACCCCCACTCAGTTCTAGGAGAGAAAACTTTTCGAAAACAAGTTTTTTTTGTTTTTTTTTTTATCTTCCTGGGTATGGTCGCGCATCTCAGGGTTGGGCCGAACGGAATTTTGAGCTGTTTGTTTGATCACACATCAGCTCCGTGTTTCTGAGCAAAAAATAGGTGGCGCCTCTGCGCCATTAAGTTGAGTTTTAGGGCGACTGTCAAAATTCCGTTCGACCCAACTCCGAGATGCGCGACCATACCCAAGAAAATCAAAAAAGTTTTGAGAAAAAAAGTATATTCTAAAAGTTTTCTCTCCTAGAACTGAGTGGGGGTCAAAATGTTTTTTGCGACTATTTAACTCAAGAATCTTGAGTCGTATTTTCGTTCGTAAACTTTTTTGGTAG
>Ga0307489_10002220_pt1 | contig 12988 bp, 26 predicted proteins | sample SB12metaG_FD_202247 | JGI IMG/M metagenome (GOLD analysis project Ga0307489, IMG submission 202247) | Sea-ice brine microbial communities from Beaufort Sea near Barrow, Alaska, United States - SB 1.2 | ecosystem: Environmental > Aquatic > Marine > Coastal | place: USA: Alaska | collected...
CGCCGCGGACGCGACGGAGCGCGGGGGGGGCGCCAGCACCGGCGGCGCGGCGGGGGTGGCGGCGGGGCCGGGGGTGGGGGACTCAAAGGGGTTCGTGGTGCGCCAGAAGCGGCATGAGGTGGGGCCCGCGATGCCTTTATATTTTACCTGCAACCTTGAACAACGCTGCATGCGCAACCGACGTCACACCTCGAAGCTGAAGCGACCACGGGGACGAGGCTGCTCGACCCTGGCACGAGGTTGGGTGCTCATGCAACGTGTGCGTCAAGCTGCGCCGGATGGTCATCGCCAACGGCAAGCCTGCACCCGCACTCTCCTTCTCCCGTTCCCAAGTAGCGGAGGAGGAGGCGGGGGAGGAGGACGATGCAGCCGCGGGCGAGGTCGAGGACGCTGCCGCGGCCATCTTCATGAGCGAAGACGGCGGGGCCTCACCTTGAGCGTCTCTTAATCACAAATCAGTCACATTTGAGGAATAAAGTGGGACAATTTAAGCGGTACAGTTTCAGGGACAGACGGCTTAAGTTGAGTTGAAAGAAAAAGTGAGTTGTGACCCTGGCGGACGGCGGGTTTGTGATCGGGCGGCGGCGGCAGAAGCACCACGTGACGGGGTGCAGGTGCCCCAACTGCAACCACATGCGCTTCAAGGTCAGCAACGGCGCGGCGTGCAGTAAACTCACCGATGAGGAGCTCGAGGCGGGGCCGCACACGTCGTCCCCTCCCCGGCCTTGCACACGTCATCCCCTCCCTCCCCGGCCTCGCACACGTCGTCCCCTCCCCGGCCTCACACACGTCGTCCCCTGCCGGGCGTCGCACACGTCGTCCCCTCCCTGACCGCATCCTTCTCCCTGGCCCCACACTCATTCCAATGGCAGCTTAGCTTGAGCAACTTCGAGGTGTTCTGGCGCGATGACGTTAAGGTGTGATGACGTGAGGAGTGTGCGGCCATGTGAGACGGAGCTGGTGGGGGCGAACATGAGCTACCAGGTGGTGTACGAGGCGGAGGTGGAGGCCATGCGGCGGACCAAGATCGGCCAGGCCAACAAGGTATGGTGGCGCAGGTTCACCCTATCAAACCCACCTTGAACGGGCCTGGAACTAAGCGCTTGAAACTGAGACACCTTAAACTGCTTTCAATTTTTGCATTTAAATTCATCTTGCGCCGCTACAACAAGGGCAAGGTGCCGTGGAACAAGGTAGGGCAGTGCAGGTTGACCCTATTAAATCCACGTTGAAGGCGCCTGGATCTGAGCACGTGAAACTACAATGTGATATATCGCTTTCATTTTTGCTTCATTTTTGCTTTCAAATTCAACTTGTGCCGCTACAACAAGGGCAAGCGTCACTCGCCGGAGACCATCGAGAAGATCCGCGCCAGCACCCTGCGGGCGATGCAGGACCCCGATGTGCGGCAGAAGATCCGCGTGGCGGCGGAGAAGCACCGCCACAGCGAGACTGTCAAGTTCCGCATCCGGCGCTCCGTGCGGGACAACGCGCACGTCAAGATGCACGTGCGGAACAAGGCCAAGGCCGAGGTGGGACCACAAGGCCAACCCGATTCAATCTCGAGATCCGGTCAATCTGCCCCCTCGATTTTGGGCGATTTCGGACGAGTCGGATCGGTTTTTGGGTCATTTTACCCATGTGACGCAGCTAGTCTGTTCTGGGTTTAGGGTTGCTCGCGAGTTTAGGGTCTATGTCGGGGGTCAATTTGCCCATACTTTTGAGACCGACTCGCCGATCCGACTCCCCCGCCGCCCCAATGCCAGTCCAACCCAAAATGTTGACCGGATCTCGAGGTTGAATCGGGCTGGCCTTACGCAGGAGTGCTCTTCACGTCATCCACCGCGTTGACACCCTCAACGTTGAGTGCATGGGAGGTGAGTGAATGACAGTGCATGACATAGCGATAAGTGAGATGACAATAACATCGAATGGAAGTGACGCGGCGATAAATGACGTGGCAGTGATTTCGAATGGCAGAGACGTGGCGAGCAACGTTACCCGGCTCTGGCGGGAGGCGCGCGGGATCCGGCGGGGCAAGGTGGGGCTGTGCACCATCGGAACCTACGCGCGGCGCGTCAGCGGCGTCGCGGTGACCAGCTTCGGCGTGTGGAGCCGCCACGGCATAGCGGAGGAGAAGCTGAAAAACACGGCGGAGGCAGGGACTTCACACTCGTTCACTTTTCAGCTCAACTTGAGCCGTACCTGACACACAAACACCCTACACACCTCAAATACCCCCAAAATCCCCGTCGACACGGGCTACACAATCCCTACGCGCAGCCCCTATCCCATAAAAAGCGCTCAAGTTGAGCTCAGAAGTGAACGAGTGGAAGCCCCTGCGGGGAGGTAAAAGCGGCGAAGAAGGCGGAGCGGGCGGCGGGGGCGAAAATCAAGCGGGAAGAAAAGGAGAAGTACCGCGCGAAATACGGGTCTAACCCCAGGTGCGGCACTCGCGCTTACTACTTCATTGTTCTCCTTCACAATAGGCCGATTTCGGTATATCGCATCCCGCGCCTAGCGCTGACGCTTTGCCCGCAACTCTGTATGGGCATTCAACATGGCGCCCGCCTTCACGCGCGGAGCGCTGACGCTTTGCCCGCAACTCTGTATCGGCTTTTCACCCAGGTGACATACCGAAATCGGCGCATTCAAACCCTCGGGCGATGAGTTAATTGGCATCCTGTGACGCAGCTCGCGTGATGTGATTGGCCCTGGCGCGCGGCGGCCCAAGACGGAGGCGCACAAGGTAGGGTGGTGCAGGTTGACCCTATCAAACTTACGTTGAAAGCATCTGGAAAGCTCTTGACACTGAAATATGATGACGTGCTTTCGAGTTTTGCTTTCGATTTCAACTTGCGCCGCTACAACAAGGCGGCCATCTCCCTGGCGCTCAAGGCCAAGTGGCAGGACCCCGACTACAAGCTCAACCAGAAGGTAGGGCTCAGGAACCCTAAACCCGAGACCCTACACCCTAAACCCTAAACCCTAAACCATATGTATTTGCTTACTTCCGCATCAACCACCGCATAGTGTACCGCTGCTGTTTGCCATGTCATCCACCACAGAGAGTACCGGTGCTCGCCACATCATGCACCACATGGTGTACCGATGCTCGCCACGTCATCCACTTCCACCCCATTGTAAATCCTCGCATACTGGGTAATTAGTTATCCGCTCACGTGGTGCGAGCGTTGTTCACCTTGCCCTACTCGCGGAAGCAAATGATGTCGCGGAGTGTGGGGAACAGGGGGCCGGCGCAGTTCGAGAAGCCGCTGACGGAGGTTCAGAAGAAGCGGCTGCAGCTGGTGCAGGAGATGCGCGAGATCTACACCAAGGTAAGGCCCTTACCCTAAACCCTAAACCCTAAACGTTAACCCTCCTGAGATGCGCGAGATCTACACCAAGGTCAGGCCCTCGCTGTTTGAGTGGTTCCGAGCCTTACTCCGTTTGACACTCTGTTTCATACTGGGGCCTGCTGCGTTTGACACTGCGTCTTACTCCGTTTGACACTCTGTTTGAGACCAGGCCCTAATCCGTTTGATACTGCGTCTTACTCCGTTCGACACTCTGTTTGATACCGGGGCCTACTCCGTTTGATACTGCGTCTTACTCCGTTCGACACTCCGTTTGACGCTCTGTTTGACACCGGGCCCTACTCCGTTTGATACCGTGTCTTATTCCGTTTGATACTGCGTCTGAATCCGTTTGATACTCCGTTTGATAGCGGGCCTTGCACGATGGCGGTGGCGGCGGTGAAGGCGCTGGAGCACCGGCAGTCCACCGGCATGGACGTGGACGCCGTCATGGTAGGGCAATGCAGGTTGACCCTGTCAAACCCAAGTTGAAACTGCCTGGAACTAAGCGCTTGAAACTAAATTGTGGCGAACCGCTTTCAAAAATGGCTTTCAAATTCAACTTGCGCCGCTACATCATGATGGGTAAAGCCCGGGAGGCCGTGGCACAGACGAAGACGCTACTGGCATCCCAGGCAGGGGCTTACACTCGCTCACTTCTCAGCTCAACTTGAGCGCTTTTGATTGACCAGGGGGTGCGCGTAAGGGTTGTGTAGCTCATGTTACGGGGGTGTTTTGTGTGTAGGGTGTTTTCGTGTGTCACACACGGCTCAAGTTGAGCTGAGAAGTGGACTAGTGTAAGCCCCTGATCCCAGGACGTGATGTCGCTGGAGCCGGCGGCGGAGGCGCCAAAGAGGCCAAAGCGGAAGGCGAAGGGCAAGAGCCGCAAGGCTGCGGTGCCGGAGGAGTTCGAGATGGTCACCTATAGCGGGGGGAAGATTGTGGAGCGGGGGGATAGCGGGGGGAGGATTGTGCCTAACGTGAAGCCTATTATGGAACTGTGAAGCCCATCTGTAAGACGTTTGGTTCATTGGCATGTTGGTGTCAATGTAATTATTTACGCACTACAACACACACGCACGCACACACGCCAACCAACCAATCTGCAGATGGATAGATGAGTTAGTCTGACCAATGCGCGGTGCGGATGAGGCGGCGCGAGTCGTCCTCAGTGACTAAGGCCTGTCTTATGCACATGCGAGATCATTCCGGACCAAGATATTGACTTGGCGACGACTACACGAGTTTGAGATTTGTAACTCGTCAAAAAATATCTTGAAGTGCAGACGTTTGCAAAAGATGTGCGAGAACGTTGGATGGGATTCACCGAGATTCGGTCCCTGACTGTTTGCCCATAGCGAACATTTGGACAAATCTCTGTCAAATTTCTGTGTCAGACAGCACTTAGTCGGACTTGAGCGCGGTGTAGATGAGGCGGCAGAAGAAGAGCGCGGAGAGGAAGGACACGGCGCCGCACATCAGCCACAGCCCCGCCACTCAGGGGCTTACACTCCTCCACTTTTCGGCTCAACTTGAGCGCCATCTGTGGGACGGAGTGGATTTCGGAAGTGTTTAGAGGGTGTTTAGGGCGTGTCAGGGGATAAGAGGGGGTGTTTCTGGTGTGATTTCGTGTCAGATACGGCTCAGGTTGAGCTGAACAGTGGACGAGTGTAAGCCCCTGCCGCCACGATGATGAGCATGTACCCGCCGTACACCACCAGGCCCACGGCGCTGGAGATGTCCAACAGCCCCGTGGACACGTACAGCGCGGCGTACGCCAGCACGAAGAGCGCCGTGGAGCCGCCCGATAAGATGGACCGCCACCACCACCGGTAGTCCTCCGCGCACAGGAACACGTACGTCAGGACGATTGAGATCTCGGCGATAATCACCACGGTGTAGGGCTGGACGTTTAACACAGCCGACTGGTATCGAAACATGCAAAACGTCATGGTTAAGCTAAATCACATTTCCGTAAACTACTGTTCGCCAATCACATGAGAGGCTCCAACGTCTCTGGAGATCAAGATATGGATTTAAGCTGAGTCCCCCGAACGCCCAGGTTTAGGGTTCAGGGTTTAGGGTTCAGGGCTTAGGGCTTAGGGCTTAGGTTTTAGTGCGACCGACCCCGCCATGGTGAGCACAAAGACGGCGAACAGGAAGCCGAAGACGTAGTAGGTCTGGTGGAGCCACAGGCCAGGGGCTTACACTCGTCCACTTTTCAGCTCAACCTATGCCGATTCTGACACGAAATACACCCTAGACACCCCATAAGACCCCCTCACACGACCTATACACTCCCTATACAACCCCTGAACGCACCCCCTATCCCACAGAAATCGCTTGCGTTGAGCCGGAAAGTGGACGACTTTAAGCCCCTGCCACAGGCTGGTCATGATGTAGTAGATCTCGATGAACGCGGTGCCGAAGGGGAACACCCCGGCGGCCAGGGCGATCCACGTTACGGGGAGTTTCGTTGGGGGGATCTGTCGCGGGATCTGGTTGCTGCGGAGCTGGTTGCCCTTGCCCTTGCCCTTGCCGCCGCCGCCGCCGCCGCCGCTGCCATACTCCTCGTCATCACTGTTATCACTTCCACCTGCCGACAGAGACGCGGTGTACCCGCTGAGCAGGGCCTTCACTAGTTCCCTCTTCAGTTCATCATTAAGCATCGTCAAGGTATGATGTTGTGCTGACTTGGGTGGACTCAGGGACGAAACACTTAAGTTGAGCTGAAAAGGGGACGTGTAGTGCAAGGCCCCGCCGCCAAGGATGGACAATGGGACGGAGATGAGGAACCACAGGATGAAGAGGCTGAAGAAGAGGGAGAAGGGCATGACGCCGGAGGAGCGGGACCCCGTGGACGCCAGCGCCGTGTTTATCACCGCCAGGACGACGGATGCGAATGCCGGGAAGGCGCACGCCACCTTGACGGAGGTGCCCAGCCAGTGCTGGCGCGTATCGCTGGGCGGCGGCATCAGCGTCAGCAGGTGCACCGCCGTGTACCCGGCCGCGAAGCCGAGGACGAGGTAGATGACGACCATGGCGGTTAGCAGGGCACCGTGCGAGTCGGGCGACAGGAACCCCAGTGCCGCCACGCCGATGGACGCCAGCGCCATCTGGAAGATCTGCACGCCGCTGCCGACGCAGCACGCCAGCCACTGCCGGCACGGCGGGGGGCGGAACACGTCGCCGCTCACCAGCTTCCAGGCGGCGTCGTTGCCCGTGATGTCGTCCCGCGCGGCCAGCATGATGCTGCTGTCATCGGACAGGTCGTTGCGGATGGTCCGCAGCATGATCAGGAACACCATGCCGGCCAGGAAGCAGGGGCTTACACTCGTTCACTCTTCTGCTCAACCTAGGCGCTTTCAGTGGGATAGGGGTTGCATTTAGGCTGGTATAGGGGGTGTGTAAGGGGTGTCAGGGGGTGACAAGGGATGATTAGGGTGTATTTTGTGTCAGGAACGGCTCAGGTTGAGCTGAAACGTAGACGAGTGTAAGCCCCTGCCAGGAAGCACGTCACGAACAGGCTGTTGAGGATCGAGAACCAGTGGATATCGTCCCCGCCGCGCATGTTGAGGTACGCGTCCCAGCGATTGATCCACAGTGTGTCGCTCTGCTGCCAGCGCACGTCGTAGCTGAAGGTCACCTTGGTGAAGCGGCGCAAGTTGAATTTGAAAGCATAATTTGAAAGCAGTACACCACACGTTACTTTCAAGCGCTGAATGATGCATAGGGGGCCTCCCCAATTTATCAGAGTGAGGAAATCTTGGTCCATAGGGGGCCTCCCCAATTTATAGACCCAACGCGCTTTCAACTCGGGTTTCAGCTGGTGTCAACCTGCACCACCCTACCTTGGCGCCTGGCGTGATCTCCTGCGGCTCCGCGTCGATGCACGACGCCAGATCTTTGTCGCTCATCGCCACGCCTTGTTGTAGCGGCGCAAGTTGAATTTGAAAGCAAAGTTTGAAATCAGTTCATCGCAATTTAGTTTCAATCTCTTAATTCCAGGCGCTTCCAACACGGGTTTCATCGTTTCAAGCTGCACTGCCTCACCTTGTTGGCGGAGGTCGTGGACGCCGCGCTGCTCGTCGAGCCACGCGCGGGACACGCTGCACGGCAGCACCTCGAACCCGACGATCATGTAACCTTTCGGCGCCTCAATGCCACTGGTGGTGACACTCATGCCACCCGCACCGCCGCCGCTGCCGCCGCCGTGACCTTCGGTCATTTCCAGCATCACCTTGCGATCGAGTTTGGCCTGTAGCTCCACCCGGTCCGCCTATAACCAGGGTCCCACATGGCAACTCCCTTCGCTGCTGAAACTGGAGGCGGTGACGATTTCAGGCGCAAGCCGACCACCGGTGAGTTGACAACGGAACGCTAGATGGAGGGAGAGACACTTTCGTGTGTGTAGAGAGAGAGAGAGACGCTTTCGCGTGTATAGAGAGGCACCAGACTTTCGACCTGGCTCCTGTGGCTTCCGTTTGTGCCAGGGAGCATGGGGGATGTGCGGCGGTCATTGAGAACAGTTGTGTTATTTCCTAGTTTTTTATCATGAGACTTCCATGTGAGACGAACGTATATCAACGAGCTCTCGAACCGAAACGGAGCATGCCTGGAACGCCTGGTACGCCGCGGCCTGCTCCTCGCTCAGCGTCATCTTGTGCACCAGCACGTTGAACACCAGGTGGTTGTTGATGTACTTCATGTCGCTGCCCACGAACCTGAGCGAACGGCCCGCTATCATCCGTCTCAAGATAACACTCAGCTCTGTTAGGTCCAAGCAAGGGCCGGTAAAGTGACCCCAGAGTTTACCAGTTAAGATGGGTATATTTTTGTTATAGGGGATTATTAGGGGCATATTAAGGGGGTCGTCTGGTGTAACTAAAACCCTAAGACCTAAACCCTGAACCCTAAAGTACTTTTACAGTCTGTTAAGTGGTAAATTCTGGGGTCACTTTACCGGCCCTTGCTCGGACCTATCTGTTCGTGTGATACGGGCTACTGGGCTCCGCCCGAGCGAGAACCCCGTCATGACATCGCTCTACTGTGTGCGTTTTGGTACAGGGCCGCACCCTCCTAACCCCATCCAGCCCGCGTGGGCGGGGTTGTCGTATGGAGTTGACAGAGGTGTACGTACCATCTCACTACTAGGCACAAATTAGACTGTGTAGCTGACCTTCCTTCACCCTGATCACATTCTTTCACCCTAGTCTGTCAATACAACCCTGGGCCTCACCCAAGCGGGAAGCCGGTCTGCACGCCGCCGGCGCCGCCCCCCTTGGCGGCGGCGTCGCCGTCAGCCCCGGCGGTGCCGCCCGCATGCTGCAGCGCGTGGTTGGTGATTGGCATGGAGTCCAGCGTCATGTGCACCCGATACCAGGGGCTCACACTCGTCCACTTCTCATCAGCTCAACCTGAGCCGTTCCTGTCACTTAAAATGTACCCTAAACACCCCCTCAAACACACTCTAAGCCTAAAAACCCCTCTCAACATGATCTCGTAAACACTCCCTAAACCACCCCTAAATACGCCCTGAATACCCCCTATCCCACAAAGGGTGCTTATGTTGAGCTGGAAAGTGGACGAGTGTAAGCCCCTGCCCGATACCCGTCCTCCACCTTCTTGCCCATGTCCCGCGCCGCACGCTCATCCGACAAGTAGGGGCCAACTCACGTAGTACTTTGAAGCGACATGAGTCACGAGTAACTCGCAAGCAAAGCCCAAGCCATACTCGTAAGTCCCACCATTACATTCACTCTCGGCGGCACTTCACATGAGACACGAGGGTCGAAAGTGAGATTCATAAGTCGCGAACGTCTTACATACCCGCTAAATACCCCCTGAATACCCCCTGAATACCCCTTATATACCACCTAGGTACGCTTGAATGCCCCCTCATTACTCCCTGAATACCCCCTAAATACCCCCTAAATACCCCAGCCCCCCCCTACCACAGTGACCTCGCACAGCGTGCGCCGGCGCTCCGGCACCATCATGTTGAAGGTGTACGGGCTGGACTCCACGCTGTAGCGGCGCAAGCTGAATTCAAAAGCAGAACTTGAAAGCAGTTCATCACATTTTAGTGTCAAGATATTAGCTCAAGGTGCGTTCAACGTGGGTTTGATAGGGTCGACCTGCACTACCCTACGACGCGGTCACCCATGAGCAGCTCGCCGATGTTCTCCGCCATCTTGCGCGGACCCACGCCCAGGGCCTCCACCCACAACCTGACTGTTTGCTTGTAGGGTAGCTCGTGTACGGGTGTGAGTGGTAGGGGGCGGGGGCGGGAGCGAGGGCGCAGGCGCTGGCGAGGGCGTGGAGCAGAAGCCCGCGTTGGCGTGGTGGGAGAAGGCTGGCCCCGGGGGCGGCAGCAGGGGCGGGGGATGCGGGGTTGGTATGCACGAGGGCGGTAGCGGGAGAGATAGCGAGCGCGAGGAAGGGTGTGAGTGGTATACAGGTGCCTGTGAGCACACAGTGAAGGAAGGTGTCGGCAGGCCCCGGGCCCCGCCGCCCTGGGGCTGGCAGAAGGGCAGGCTGTAGTACGAGAACGGCAGCTCGGTGGCGGTGCTCGTCAGCGAGCTCACTTTCACGGCCGCGGACCAGGGCCGAGCGAGCGGAACGGATATCACCTCAACCGCCATCGCCAGCCGCTTTGTCCCCGCACTCCCTCTGAAAACCCTGTGCCGGTGGCGCTGGTCGCGCTGGTAGCGTGGGCGCGCCGCTCGAGCGTCGCGCCACCACTTCCATGCGTGCGTGTCCCGCCTGTTTGGCGAAGACAACGCCGTGGACGGGAACGGAGTGACGAGCGACACCCCCTTTGTGCAGAACACACACCGACAGCGACGCCGACACCGCGCGCTGGCGGGTTGCTCCCAAGTCCCTGACTGTGTACTTACAGTGCACCTGTACACCACCGCCGCAGGGCCGCGCCGCGCCATGGAAGGTCGGGTCGCGCGCGCTGCTTAACAACTCCAACACGCTGCGCAGGTCGCGGCACCGCCTCCTCCTTCCCCTCCTCCCCCTCCTCCTCCTCCTCCACCACCACCTCCTCCCACTCCTTATCCTCCTCCTCCTCCTCCTCCACCTCCTCCTCCTCCTCCCCCTCCTCCTCCTCCCCACAATAGGTGCCCCGGCTTAAGCGAACAGTGGACGAGTGGATGGCGGGACGGGGATGGGGACGGGGCCGCCGCGTGAGAGCAGGGACGCCGCGTGCGGGCCCCTGCCATAGAGGCGTTGTAGGTGAACTCCTGCGGGAAGGAGCCGGGGAGGTAGAACGCCGCGGCGGGGGGCGGCAAACACGCGGCGGCGAGGAGCACGAGGGCGGCGCCGCGCGCCGCCACCGCCATCGTCATGACCACAGGCCGCGCGGCGTCCCCGCTTCAGACGAAGAGGCGCGCGCGTCGCGTCGGGGTGTGACGAGGTGCCTGGCGGCTGTTGATTGGCTGTCCAGCTATGAAGATCTCGTTTGTGTGGTTGTCTCTCCAACTGTCGTTCGATTTGTCGAGGGCTTCGAGAAAAGACGCGTCTGGGAGGTCAGGGCGGAGGGACGGAAATTCCGATGGAATTTCCTAGACCTTCTGGGACGCCTCAACCGAGATTCTAAAAACACCTAATCACGTCACGAGTGCTACACTCTGGCTACGGCTACTCAGCTAGAAATCAATTCATATGTCTTCAGAAGGGCAATAGTATGTGACAAACGCCCCTCTCCCACGCTCCCACGGTCCCAAGACCAGTCTACTTGTATAAGTGCTTCAATCAGTCTCACGGCCTCAGCTGAACGCTAAACAGCAGGTCATCAGTCATCAGAAAGCATCAGTAATCGCAATCGGACGCGGCCCACGCTGATGGCAATCAGCCAGCGCGGCCGCTGCTCAAGGTCATGGCCACCATGCGGCCCATAAACAGGGGCTTTCACTCGTCCAGGTTTCGGCTCAACGCAAGCGCTTTCTGAAGGACAGGGGGTGCATTTAGGGGTTGTCAAGGGGGTGTTTATCAGGTATTAGGGGATATTACGGGATGTGTAGGGTGTATTTTGTGAAGGAAGCGGCTCAGGTTGAGCTAAAAAGTGGACGAGTGTAAGGCCCTGCCCACGAACTCGGCTTGCTGCTGCACGGCGTGCATCATCCGCGCGTCCGCCCCGACCGCGGCGCCGCGGTCGGCGAAGTCCGCGGCGGCGGGGGGCCGCATGAGGCAGGGAGCCAGCGCCACGCCCAGCGCCATCGGGCTCATGCGGCTCCCTCGGGGAGATACCCCGTCCACGCCGCCGCCGGGACTGCCGCCGCCACCGCCGCCGCCGGGACTGCCGCCGCCGCCGCCGCCGCCGCCGCCCTTGCCGCCTTTGCCGCTGCTGCCGTCGCCCAGGGGCTTACACTCGTTCTCATTTCAGCTCAACTTGAGCTGTTCTATCCACCGTAAACCCCAACTTAAACCATTGATGTGTCCTGGAGCGGCTCAAGTTGAGCTCTAGCGTGGACGAATGTAAGCCCCTGCCGCCGCCGAAGCTGGTGCGTGCCGCCGCCTGCGCCGCCGTGCGCACCACCGCAACGAGCACCTTGCGACAGCGGCGCAAGTTGATATTGAAAGCAAAAAATGAACGTAGATCATCACATTTTAGCTTCAAGCGCTCAGATCCTGGCGCTTTCAGCGCGGGGTTCATAGGGTCAACCTGCAGCACCCTACCTTGCGGTGCAGCGGCGGTAACGGCACCAGTGCCTGTGTCAGCCCCTCCCTCGTGGGCTCACTCTCCAAACACCTCCAATACAACCGCGCCGGAATCACCGGCAAGTAGGGCCCAGCAGACGTTGCTTGCCACGTCGTAGGACGCCGTTTAACAGGCCGATTTCGGTATATCGCCTGGATGAAACGCCCATACAGAGTTGCGGGCAAAGCGTCAGCGCTCCGTACGGGAAAGCGGGCGCCTGGTGAAATGCTCATACAGAGATGCGGACAAAGCGTCAGCGCTGAGCGCGGAAACCGATATACCGAAATCGGCCTGTTAAAGAATCGAGGGTTCAAAACGCGGTTCGATGACGTGGCGGGCAACATTTGCTAACCCCCACCGGTAGCGCCAGCTCCCTCAACCACGTCTTGAGCAGATCCGCAATGGCGTGGGGCCGCGCGCGGCTCAATGCCAAGTCGAAGTCGCAACTGGGCGCGCAAAAGTGTTTCACGAGCTCAGAAAGTTCCGAATTGTAGAGGCGCAAGTTGCAATTGAAAGCAAAATTTGAAGACTTGAAACAGTTAATCATGTCTTCGTGTCAAGCGCGGTAACCAGGCGCTTTGAACACGGATTTGAACAATGACGCGCCCTACAGGTTTAGGGTTTAGGATTCAGGTTTTAGGGTCTAGGGTTTTGGGTTCAGGGTTGACGCGCCCCACGGAAGCTTCGGCGGCGACGCGGAAGACGCCCTCAGCGCGCAGCGCGCCGGACCGCTCCAGCCCCGTCAGCAGCGCCATCAGCACCGCCGGCAGCGGGGCGTCGTCCAGGCCCGGGGCGGGGCGCGTGGTGGACTGCCCGCCCCAAGTGTAGCGGCGCAAACTGGATTTGAAATCAAAGTTTGAAAGCGGTTCATAACATTATAGTTTCAAGCACTGATACCATAGGCTCTTTCAACACAGGATTTGAA
>Ga0307489_10002221_pt1 | contig 12988 bp, 22 predicted proteins | sample SB12metaG_FD_202247 | JGI IMG/M metagenome (GOLD analysis project Ga0307489, IMG submission 202247) | Sea-ice brine microbial communities from Beaufort Sea near Barrow, Alaska, United States - SB 1.2 | ecosystem: Environmental > Aquatic > Marine > Coastal | place: USA: Alaska | collected...
AATACCCCGTGACACCCCCTGACACCTCCTAAACATCCCCTAAACACCCCCCGCATGCAACCCCTATCCCACAGAATGCGCTTAAGTTGAGCCGAAAAGCGGACCGAGTGTAAGCCCCTGCCCGGAGGTGGCGCCGCGGCGGGCGACGAGGGCCAGGCCGCCGCGCTCCGCCTGCTGCTCAACTTCGCGGCAGGGGCTTACACTCGTCCACTTCTCAGCTGAACTTGAGCCGTTTCTGACACAAAACACACCCTACACACCCTGCAATACCCCCTGATACCCCATGAACCCCCCCAAAACAGCCCCTGAATGCATTATGCACCCCCTATCCCACAGATAGCGCTTAAGTTGAGCCGAAAAGTGGACGAGTTTAAGCCCCTGCTTGGCGGCGCACAAGCGCGCGCAAGTGGAGGTGGTGGAGGTGGGGCTGGACCGCGTGCTGTGGGCCAACTGGAGCCCCGCGTCCTCCCCCGAGGTGCGCTCGCTCAGCTCCATGGTGCTGCACAACGTGCGCGGCAGGGGCTTACACTCGTCCACTTTTCAGCTCAACCTGAGCCGTTTCTGACACAAAATACACCCTAAACACCCCTTCTCACCCACTAATACTTGATTATTACCCCGTAAACAACCCCTAAATGCACCCCCTATCCCACAGAAAGGGCTTACGTTGAGCTGAGAAGTGGACGAGTGTAGGCCCCTGGTGCGCGGCAACCCCGCCAACACCACGGTAGGCCCAGACGGAATACGTTATGTTTTTGCCCAAATTCCCTATGCTCACTTCCCCAAATACAGCCTGGTATGCTCGGATTATGCACAATTATGCCCAATTATGCCCAATTATGCCTAAAATTCCCTTAGAAATGCCTTAAATTCCCGGCACCCGTCGGGAATTTTCGATTTGCCTGTTATGCCAAAAGTAATGCCGGCATATTCCGGCTGGCCCTACACCACGGCGCTGTACAAGGCGGAGCTGCGCGCCAAGCGGGCGTGCGCCGTGCTGCGACCGGGGTACGGCGCGGAGCGGGACTGGCAGCCGCCGGTGGACCCCGTGACGGGCGCGCCGGGGCCCGGCATGTTCCACCCGCACCCCGAGGCAGGGGCTTACACTCGTTCACTTTCAGCTCAACTTGAGCTGTCTTTGTGCCCCACGTAACCTAACTTGACCCGTGAAAATGTCCGAATGTGCTCAAGTTGAGCTTTGACGTGAACGAGTGTAAGCCCCTGCCCCGAGGCGGAGGAGCACCCCGCGGAGCCGCCCCGCTTTGGTGGCAAAGGGGGCAAGGGGGGTGCCAAGGGGGGTGCTAAGGGGGGTGCTAAGGGGGGTGCTGAGGGGGATGCTAAAGGGGGTGCCAAGGGTAAGTCCAAGGGGGGTAAGGCGGGGGCTGCCAGGGGGGGTAAGAAGACGCTCGAGGACTCAGCAGACGAAGGAGTTGGGGGTGGGGATGAGGGTGAGGGTGGGTACACTATGAGCAAACAGTCTGAGCAGCAGCGGCCGGCACGGACGTCAGCGGACGCGGTGGGCGGCGGCGGAGGCGACGGCGACGGCGGCGAGGCGGCCTCCTCCTCAGCGGCCGTGGGCCCGGAGGTGTCCGTGTCCGGCCGACCGGCGTCCCCCGCCCCGCCCCCAGCCCTGCGCGGCATCCGCGGCAAGTTCATGCGGTGGGAGGACGGCGCCTTCGACGGCATCACCACGCGGCACGATCGCCGCGCTACCAAGAAGGCTGCTGCTACGGCGCGCCGCACGCCCGGGTACGTGGGGCGGCTAGCAGCCGCCATAACGGAGCAGCGCGGCGCGCGTGGCATGGGCAGGGGCTGACACTCGTTCACGCTCAACTTCAGCAACTCCAGGACACATTCATGAGTTAAGTTGGGTTATACAGTAGACAGAAGAGCTCAAGTTGAGCTGAAATGGGAACGAGTGTAAGCCCCTGGGCATGGGCGGGGCCTACGAGCCCGGCGCGTACGTGACTGGCCCCACTATGGGGCCGGCCGTGGGGCCCGCGGCAGAGTGGGACCCGGCGTCCAAGGAGCGCCGCGTGCTGCTGGGCAGGGGCTTACATTCGTCCGCTTTTCAGCTCAACCTGAGCCGTTTCTGATACAACACACACCCTGAATACCCCCTAATTTCATCTACGACCTCCTAAAAACCCCCTAAACCACCCCTAAACAACCCCCTATCCCACAGAAAGTGCTTGTGTGGAGCCGAAAAGTGGTCGAGTGTAAGACCCTGCTGCTGGGGCTGCAGTCCAAGATGCGCGGCAGCCTCACGTCGGTGCTGGCGCCCGTCACGCACGACACGCCGGGCCCCGCGGCAGGGGCTTACACTCGTCCACTTTTCAGCTCAACTTGAGCCGTTCCTGACCCAAAATACACCCTGAGCACCCCTAATACCCCGTAATACCTCCTAAACACCCCCTAGGCATTCCCTACATGCACCCCCTGTCCCTCAGAAAGCGCTTACGTTGAGCCGAACAGTGGACGAGTGTAAGCCACTACCCCGCGGTGGGTGCCGCTCGCTGGCACCCCGCGGTGACCGAGTACCACCTCACGCCCGTGCCCATCCCGCCGCCGGCAGGGGCTTACACTCGTCCACTTTCAGCTCAACCTGAGCCGTTTCTGAATTCAAAGCACACCCTGCGCACCCCATAATGCCCCATAACACCCCCAAATCAGCCCCTAAACAACCCCCAGACGCGCCCCCTATCCCACAGAAAGCGCTTCCGTTGAGCTGAAAAGTGAACAAGTGTAAGCCCCTAGCCGCCGGGCTCCAACGCCCGCGACCGGCAGCACATGAAGCCGGTGAGCGTGCGGCAGGTGGCGAAGGTGCCGTTCCCGCGCCGCCCGCGCACCTCCGTCTTTGTGCAACTCACCGACGGCAGGGGCTCACACTCGTCCATTCTTCAGCTCAACTTAAGCGCCTTCTATGTGACGGGGGGTGCAGTCAGGGGTTGTTTCGGGGGTGTTTATGGGGTGGTAGGGGGCATGAGGGGTGTTTAGGGTGTGCTTTTGTGTCAGAAACGGCTCAAGTTGAGCTGAATAGTGGACGAGTGTAAGCCCCTGACCGACGGCGTCGCCGACCGCGAGCTGTACTCGCGTGCGTTCCAGGCAGGGGCTTACACTCGTCCACTTTTCAGCTCAACTTGAGCCGATTCTGACACAAAAACACACCCTGAACAGCCCCTAGTACCCTCTGAGACCCCCTAAACGACCCCTGAACAACCCCTAAGCGCACCCCCTATCCCACAGAAAGCGCTTACGTTGAGCCGAAAAGTGGACGAGTGTAAGCCCCTGGTTCCAGGCCTCCCGCGACCATGACGCGGAGGTTAAAGCCCGAAATCGCACGTTACGAGCGACCACGGCGCCCGACCGGGGCGGGGGGGCAGGGACTTACACTCGTTCACTTTTCGGCTCAACTTAAGCCGTGTCTGACACGCAAAAACACCCTACACACCCTAAACACCCCCTAACCTCCCCTTCACACGGGATACACATCCCCTACGTGCACCCCCTATCCCATAAACAGCGCTCAAGTTGAGCTGAGAAGTGAATGAGTGTAAGCCCCTGCGAGGGGGCCGGGGGCGAGGGGAGCATGGAGGGGGTGGGCGGCGCCCAGAGCAGTTACTATCACAGCTTCGGCGGCGAGGACAGCATGTATGATAGCGGCGGCGAGCTTGAGGACATGGTAGGGCCGGGCAGATATTGCTCGCCAAGTCATAGGATGTCATAGGATGCCTTAGGATGCCATAGGATGTCATAGGATGCCACTTCACTCATGGAACGGGGCTCAAAGCTGATTGCGATGACGTGGCAGGCAACATTCGGGTGTCCCTACGTGATGGGGTACGACTACGCGGCAGAGGCGGAGGCGGAGGAGGAGCGCATGTTCCCGCACCCGCTGCTCACGGCGCGGATCCCGGCGGTGCTCACGGCGGACTTGCTGCACGCGGCGGAGGGACTGGCGGCAGGGGCTTACACTCCTCCACTCTTCAGCTCAACTTAAGCGCCTTCTGTGTGACAGGAGGTGCTTGTAGGGGTTGTTTCGGGGGCGTTTAGGGGGTGGTAAGGGGTGTTAGGGGTGTTTAGGGTGTTTTCTTGCGTCAGACGCGGCTCAAGTTGAGCTGAGAAGTGGACGAGTGTAAGCTCCTGCTTGGCGGCGGCGCGCGGCGCGGACCAGCTCACCATCGACCACGGCGCGGCGCCGCGGCAGGGGCTTACACTCGTCCATTTTTCAACTCAACGTAATCTCATTTCGTGGGAGACGCTGGGTGCATGATGTTTCCCCAGTCTATTAGACAGGGGGACAAGGGGAGGTGTGACCAAAACGGCTAAGGTTGAGCTGAGAAGTGGACGAGTGTAAGCCCCGGCGCCGCGGCCGCTGCAGGCCTACTCGGTTAGCTCGGGGATGTTCCCGCTCGCACGCAACAGCGGGGCAGTGCCCGGGGCCGGCAGCGGCAGCGGCAGCGGCGGGGGCGGCGGGGGCGGGGGCGGCGGAGGAGGAGGAGTGGGCGGCGAGGAGGGTGACGGGGGTGACGGCGGCGGCGAAAGTGGCGGTGGCGGCGGTGGCGGCGGTGGCGGCGGTGGCGGCCGGATCCGCTCGGTCAGGTCCACGGTAAGGCGATGCAGGTTGACCCTATCAATCCCACGTTGACAGCGCCTGGAACTAAGCGCTTGAAACTAAAATGTGACGAACCGCTTTCAAACTTTGTTTTCAATTTCAACTTGCGCCACTACACCACGGGGAGCCTAACGGCAGGCAGCTCCCCCGGCACTGGCACCGGCGCGCCCGACCGACCGCGGTCCGACCGACCGACCACGCAGTCGCGCGTCCTCCCCGCGCACGTCCGCCGCACGCTCGCCACCCGCACCTCCTTTCACGGTAGGCCGGTGCAGGTTGATCCTATCAAACCCACGTTGAAACCGCCTGGAACTAAATGCTTGAAACTAAAGTGTGATGTAGTGCTTTCAACTTCTGCTTTCAAATTCAACTTGAGCCGCTACACCACGGCGGCGACACGTTATCGCTCTCGCAGTCAATCTCACAGTCGACGTCACAGACACAGTCGAAGTTACAGTCACTGTCACTGTCTCTGCCGCACTCACCGCTCCTGCCCAGTGGCGGCGGTGGCGGCGGCGGAGGCGGAGGCGGAAGCGGCGGCGGCGGCGGCGGCGGCGGCAGCGGCGGCAGTGCACAGTGGCGGCCCTCCAGCGGCGCCGGCGGACGGCGATCGAATCACCCCACGCTGTCCACGGCGCACTCCGACTCCTCCGCCATCGCCCTCCCCCTGGTAGGACAGTGCAGGTTGCCACCATCAAAATCCGCGTGCAGGTTGCCACCATCAAAATCCGCATTATGAAAGCGCTTATGGCTTCAGTGTTTGAAGCTACAATATGATGATCCGCTTTCAAACTTTGCTTTCGAATTCAAGTTGCGCCGCTACACCCTGAGGCCCGGGCACCTCCCTCGCGCCGCCGGCTCCCATAACCACCCACCGCACCAGCGCGGCACCACCAGCCCTGCCGCCGCCCGCAGCCCAAGCCCTGGCCTTGGCCCCAGCCCCGCTGCTGCCGGCGTTGACTCAATGTACTCCCTGTTCTCCCACGGCGTGTCGGGCGCCGCGCCCCGCGGAAACTACACGTCGGCAGCGCACATCCCCGACGAGGTGATTGGCAGGGGCTTACACTCGTCCACTTTACTGCTCAATCTGAGCCGTTTCTAACACAAAATACACCCTAAGCACCCCCTAATACCCTCGAACACCTCCTAAACACCCCCTAGGCAACCCCTGAGTGCACCTCCTATTCCACAGAACGCGCTTACGTTGAGCCGAAAAGTGGATCAGTGTAAGCCCCTGGTGATCGGCCCGCCGCTCACCGTGCTGCCCCCGCGCGAGCGACTGGTGGCCGCCGGGCAGGGGCTTACACTAGTTCACTTTTCGGCTCAACGTTACCACTTTCTGGGGGATAGGGGGTGCATTTAGGGGTTGTCTAGGGGGTGCTGCAGGGTATAAGGGCGTGTTCATGGTGTATTTTGTATCAGAAACGGCTCATGTTGAGCTGAAAAGTGGACGAGTGTAAGCCCCTGCCGCCGGGTGCGACCCGTCCGCCGCCGTTCGACCGCTCCCGCCGCCGCCAGACCCCAACGCAGGCACACGCCAATCACGCTCGCCACGTCATGCACTGCCTTGTAAACCCTCGTCTATCGAAATTAAACGGCATCCTGCGACGCGGCGAGTGACATGAATAATGGTCGTCGCCACATCCTGCGCCACCGTATGAACCCCCATCCATCGGGTTAAACTCAGTGTCGGGGTGACATGTACATGTCACCCTTATCTCTTCGAAATCGAGGGTCTATTTACACAAGGATGGCGACCCGGTCGGACTTTCGGCGAATCGGTCGGTGGGAGGTTCGAAATGGACAGCTCTGATTGGTCGAACGGGACTCGATACCATAACTTTGATACCAGACCCGACACTGAGTTGAAGCCTAAGCGGCATCCCGTGACGCGGCATCCCGTGACGCGGCATCCCGTGACTTGGCCCCGCAGCGGCGCCCCGGCCCTGCCCGGCGGCGGACGATCTGTCGGACACAGCCGGTCGGTCGGACACGGGGGGGGCGGTGCGCCGCCTGGCGCCACCGCACGGCACCTACAACCGCTACGTGCCGGGCGGCTTCGTCATGCCGGGTGACGCGGGCAGGGGTTTACACTCGTCCACTTTCCGGCTCAACGTAAGCGCTTCCTGTGTGATAGGGGGCGCATTCAGGATTTGGTTAAGGGGGATTTAGCAGGTGGCAGGGGGTACTCGGGGGTGTTTAGGGTGTATTTTGTTTCAGTAAGGGCTCTGATTGAGCTGAAAAGTGGACGAGTGTAAGTCCCTGGACGCCGGCGATGCGCAGGCGGGGGGCGGGTCGGACTCGGAGGAGGAGGCGGGTATGGAGGCAGGGGCTTACACTCGTCCACTTTTCAGCTCAACCTGAGCCGTTTCTGATACAAAATACACCCTAAACAGCCTATGTTACCTCCTTGACACCCCCTGAGCAACCCCTAAATGCACCCCCTATCCTACAGAAAGCGGTTACGTTGAGCCGAGAAGTGGACGAGTGTAAGCCCCTGTATGGAGGCGTGGCGCGCGCCCATGCCGCTGAGCGTGGTGATGAGCGGAGCGGCGCGGCGCCCGCTGCGCTTCGGCAAGGCCAACCTGCCGGCCGACGCCGCCGGCCACGCGCGCGCTCTCGTCTTCGAACACTTCCACGGCTCCCGGCAGGGCCCAGGGCCGTCCCCACTCCTTCCCTCCTCCACCTCAACTTGAGCCGTTACCTCAGCTTGAGCCGTTACCCCAACTTGAGCCTTTACCTCAGCTTGAGCCGTTACCTCAACTTGAGCCGTTACCCCAATTGGAGCCCTTACCTCAACCTGAGCCGTTACCTCAACTTGAGCCCTTACCTCGACATGAGCCCTTACCTCAACTCGAGCCATTACCTCAACTTGAGCCGTTAACTCAACTTGAGCCGTTGTCCCTGACCCACCCAGATGATCCCTCGAAGGTGCTCGAGTTAAGCTGACAAGGGACGAGTGCGCGGCCGTGGGTACCGCGTGTTCAACGGGGTGATGTCGGTGTACCAGCTGCCCAACGGCCGCGAGGCGCACTACTACGACAAGGGATCCGCCGTGTACGAGGTAGGGCGGCGCAGGTTGACCCTATGAAACCCATGCTGAAACCGCCTGGAACTAAAAGCTTGAAAGTAAAGTGGCATATACTCCATTCAACTTCTGCTTTCAGTTTCAATTTGCGGCGCTACAACGAGGAGACGCACCTGGACGTGCTGACACCCCCGCTGCAGCCCCGGACGCTGACCGCCCTGTGCAACGACCAGCTGCCACTGCGCGACGTGCTGGACCGCCTCAGCAACCCGGGCAGGGGCTTACACTCGTCCACTTTTCAGCTCAATCTGAACGATTTCTGACAAAAGAAATCACGCTAGACACCCCCTAATGAACCTCGATGCCGCTAAACACGCCCTCAACAACCCCTTAATGTGCACCCTATCGCACTTGAAGCGCTTACGTTGAGCCAATAAGTGGTCGAATGTAGGCCCCTGAACCCGGGCCATGGCGGCAGCGGCGACGCGTGGATGGCGGCGCCGCCGCTGTGCCCGCTGCCCGGAGTGCACACCCTGCGCGTGGCAGGGGCTTACACTCCTCCACTTTCAAGCTCAACCTGAGCCATTTCTGACACAAAATACACCCAAAATACCCCCTTATATCCCGCATCACCTTCCAAACACCCCCTAAACCACCCCTAAACAACCCCTAAACAACCCCTAAACAACCCTTAAATGCACCTCTGTTGCCACAGAAAGCGCTTAAGTTGAGCCGAAATGCGGACGAGTGTAAGCCCCTGGCGCGTGGCGGACCCGCGCGCGCTGGCCAACCCCGAGGCGTACGGCGACCTGCTGCACGTCAACATCCGCTTCATCGTCCGACCGGAGCAGGTGCTGGAGCAGAAGGAGTTCAACGAGGTCAGCCGGTGCAGGTTGAACCCATGAAATCCATGTTCAAAGCGCCTACAACTAAGCGCTTGAAACTTTAAATGATGAACTGCTTTCAAATTTTGCTTTCTAAATCGACTTGTGCCGCTACAACGAGGACCGGCTGATCCACGCGCGCGAGCCCTGGTGAGGTTGTGCAGGTTGACCCTATCAAACCCACGTTGAAATCACCTGGAACTAAGCGCTTGCAACTAGATTATGATGCACCGCTTTCAAGTGTTGCTTTCATTTACAACTGGAGCCACTACATCCTGGAGCATCTACAAGTCCATCTACGCGCCGCGGCGGAAACGCGAGAGCGACGCCAAGGACTTCTGGGACGGGCCCGAGGCAGTGGCTTACACTGGCTCACTTCAAAGCTCAACTTGAGCGCTTTTTGTGGGATAGGGGGTGCGCCCAGGGGTTGTGCAACCCGTGTAAAGGGGGTGTTAGGGGGTGTTGAGGGGTTCTTAGGGTGTGTAGGGTGTTTTTGTGTGTCAGACGCGGCTCCAGTTGAGCTGAGAAGTGGACGAGTGTAAGCCCCTGGCAGGAGGTGGCGGCAGCGTGCTGTGCGCTGGACTGGGCGGCCACGATGCAGAAAGGCAAGTTCCACAAGTTCCTGGGCATGGAGCACCGCAAGAACAAGAGTAAGGACGCCGCCACCTTCGACGACATGCTGGCAGGGGGGGGCGAGCAGAGAGATCCGCCACGTCATCGACACGCACATTGAGCCCTCGCCACGTCATCTACACGCACATTGAACCCTCGTTGCTTGTGGTGAATTGCATCCTTTGACGCGGCTCGCAGTATCTGGCAGGCCCTGTACTATGGCGCGCATCCTGTTGGTGCTGCAGGCATGGGCTTACACTCGTTCATGCTAGAGCTCAACTTGAGCAGCTCCAGGACACATGCACGAGTTAGGTTGGCTTACACGGTGGATAGAAGAGCTCAAGTTGAGCTGAAACCGGAACGAGTGTAAGCCCCTGGGCGCAGACGCACTACCTGGCGTTGGAGGCCGCCTTTCGGTACTACGCATCCACGGGCAGCGGCAACCTCATCACCATGCAGCTCAACGAGTTCAGCGAGCTCATGACCGTGTGCGACGTGCCCGTCATCGGCAGGAGCTTACACTCGTCCACTTCTCACCTCAACCTGAGCCGGTTTTGTCACTAGAACCTCCATGGACCACCCAGCGTATCCCACATAAGGCGCTTATGATGAGCCGACAAGTGGACGAGTGAAAGCCCCTGGTCATCGACAGCGCCACGTGCCGCCGCTCCGACCTGGGTAAGGCGGTGCAGGTTGCCCCAATCAAACCCGCGTTGAAAGCGCCAGGATCTGAGCGCTTGAAGCTAAGCTAAGATGTGATGATCTGCGTTCAAATTTTGCTTTCAAATTCATCTTGCGCCGCTACACCTGGACACCATCTTCATCACCACCAACTTCGACGAGAGCGACCAGCGCGCCGGCAACAGCGGCACGCTGGACGCAGGGGCTTACACTCGTCCACTTTTCAGCTCAACTTGAGCCGTTTCTGACACAAAATACACCCGAGGCGCACCCTAATACCCCCTAACACCCCGTAAAGACCCCCTGAACAACCACTAAACGCCACCCCTATCTCACAGAAAGCGCTTACGTTGAGCTCAAAAGTGAACGAGTGTAAGGCCCTGGGTGGAGGCGGCGGCGCCCCGGGGGCCCAAGGATGCCAACAACGACGTCAACTCCATCACGCGCAGCGAGTTCATGGAGCTCCTAGTGCGCATCGCCGCGGTAGGCCTCACACGGAGCGAGCGACTAAACCCTAAACCCCAAACCTTAAACCCTAAACCCCGCGGTAGAGCTCAGTGTAGGGTTTAGGGTTTAGGGTCTGTCTAAGGTAGGGCTCACACGGAGCGACTGACCAGACGCGTCCGAAACTTCCGAAACGCTTCTGAGACTAAGGAGACTTGAGCGACTGAGACTGAGACTGAGAGACAGAGAGGCACCCGGCTTCTGCGTGTACGATGAGGCACCCGGCTTTCTCCCTGGCCCCCGTTACGACGGCGTGCAGACGCCTGTCACGCCGCTCACCGCGTTCAAGACAGGAGTGTCATGAAAGCCATCCAAGCCCTACGGTGGTATCTGGGGGCCCTAAACCCTAAACCCTAAACCCTAAACCCTAAACCCTAAACCCTAAACCCTAAACCCTAAACCTGGTATCCGAGGGCCCTGCGCGGCGGCGAAGCACGTGTCACTGGGGCGCACGGCAGGGGCTTACTCTCGTTCACTTCTCAGCTCAACTTAGGCGGTTTATATGGGATAGGGGGTGCGCGTAGGGGTTGTGTAGCCCGTGTTGAGGGGGTGTCTAGGGTGTGAAGGGTGAATTTTGTGTGTCAGGCACGGCTCAAGTTGAGCTGAGAAGTGGACGAGTGTAAGCCCCTGGCGCACGGCGGACCTGGCGGAGGCGGTGGAGATACTGTGCTCGGAGACCATCGTGGCAGGGTGGTGCAGGTTGACTCTATCAAACCCACCTTAGAAGCGCCTGGAATCGAGCGCTTTCAACTAAAATATGAGGAACTGCTTTCAAATTTCGCTTTCAATTTCAACTTGCGCCGCTACATCGTGGCGCGACTGCCGCCGCACGTGCGGACGGACCGCTCCGTCTACCGCAACGCCCGCCTGTATACGGAGGCAGGGGCTTACACTCGTTCACTTTTGGGCTCAACCTGAGCCATTTCTATGACAAAAACAGACCCCCGAACGCCCCATTATGACCCCTGAGATCCCCTAATCACCCTCGAAACAACCCTTAAACACACCCCATATCCCACGGAAAGCGCTTACGTTGAGCTGAAAAGTGAACCAGTGTAAGCCCCTGCACGGAGGGCATGGACGACGTGTTCCGCGCCCACCTCGACTTCCTCAAGCTGCTCAACCAGGCGGGGGGCTTCACAGTCTTCCGTGGTACCTCGAATGGCGGTCGCCAATTCTTAAGAAATAGACGGTCGCATCGCCATTCTGTGCCATTGTATGGCAAATCTGACCGTCTATTTACTCAAGGTCGCAAATCTGCGCACCGTTGACCGCCATTTCAGGTACCCTGGAAAACTGCGAAGCTCCACCGACGCGACGCAGCATCTCCGCTGTATCCTCCCCCTCCGTGCTGCGCGTCTATATGAGCATTCACCCTGAAGGTATCCACTTAGTCATGCGGGGCACGTCCGATCTCGGTTCGAGTGCTTGTTCTGAATGACCCTGGCGCCAGGTTTACCGGCGGACGGGCGGCGGGGCGCGCTCGCAGGCAGGGGCTTACACTCGTCCGCGTCTGGGCTCAACCTAAGCCGTTTTGGTCACACCTCCCGGTATCCCCCTGTCTAATAGACTGGGGGAAAACCATGCACCCAACGTATCCCACGAAATGTGATTACGTTGAGGTGAAAAGTGGACGAGTGTAAGCCCCTGCTCGTAGGCGATATCCATCGAACAGTTTGAACAGCTGGCGGAGCAGATGGATTGGTTCGATGCCCGGTGCACGGTGCAGGGCGTGCGCAACTCGTTTCTGTTTGCGCAGATGTTAACGGCAGGGGCTTACACTCGTCCACTGTTCAGCTCAACCTGAGCCGTTTCTGACACATAATACACATAATACACCCCCTCATACCCCCAAAACCCTTTAACACCTCCTGGGCACCTCCTACACAACCCCTAAATGCACCCCTATCCCACAAAATGCGCTTAAGTTGAGCCGAAAAGTGGACGAGTGTCAGCCCCTGGTTGACGGTGGACAACGTGGGCAAGACGGCGTGGAAGGCGGAGGGGCTGCAGTTCATCGAATTTCTGGAGGCGCTGGCGCGGGTGGCCGAGCTCAAGAACCTGCCCAGCGCCGCGGAGATAGCCACCGGCACCTGGGTGGGCGGCGCGCCCAACATCGTGGAGTACCAGGTGCGGACCCGGGTGGACGCCAACAAGGCGGTGTGGGTGCCGGCCGCCGCGGACCGACCGCCGGAGCACGGTCTGGCGGCCTTCCTCGAGCTCGTGGCGCGCAAGGTGGGGCCCCCGCCGACCACCCCCCGCCCACACCGCCGCGCCGCACGCCCCCCTCCCCCGGCTGCCGCCGCCCCTGCCGCCACTGCCCCCCCGCCGCCGCCGCCGCCGACGACTCCCCCCTCTGCCGCCGCCGCCGCCACTGCCACTCTTTCGTTCCCCTTGCACCTCCACTTGATTTGTGTTTCCCCTGAAACGTCGCTCGAAACAGTCCTAGGTGCTCAAGTTGCAAAGGTGCTCAGGTTGAGCTGAAAAGCGAAGCGGCGGATTTGTGAAGACCCTGGCGCGAGATATTTCTGCGCGCCACCACGGTGCCGGAGGGGGAGGACTTCAACTACCCGCGTGTCATCAAGCTCCTCACCCGCGCCATCGAGAGGGTGTAGACTGCACCGCCGTAGTGTACCGGTACACCAGCAGCAGCGCCCCCCTCTC
>Ga0307489_10002222_pt1 | contig 12981 bp, 21 predicted proteins | sample SB12metaG_FD_202247 | JGI IMG/M metagenome (GOLD analysis project Ga0307489, IMG submission 202247) | Sea-ice brine microbial communities from Beaufort Sea near Barrow, Alaska, United States - SB 1.2 | ecosystem: Environmental > Aquatic > Marine > Coastal | place: USA: Alaska | collected...
ATGAATTTTGGCTTTGCTCGCAATTGGTAAATGATCCCACACTGTGGCTGTCACAAACACGCCAACGCGAGGAGGTAGCCGAGGGCGAGTAAGCAGCCGAGTTATGTAAACATGTCCATTCTCATGATATTTAATCATGGCTGCCCACGTTACCTTGCATGCTACACCCGACTGACAACGTCAGCACCGCGTTGCCGCAAGTGCGACGTGCCGTGTCTCGTCCTCTCCTCGCACGCGCGGCCACTGTGCACATTGTGCGGAGCATCGAACCACTCTATCCAGTATTTCAAGGTCGTTCTTCACATCCATTGCCATCTGGTCATATCGTCTGTCCACAGGTCAGTATGATGATGTGCTGTACCCATGTGCTGTACCTCGGGTCACGTTTGTCAACTGAATGAAATTGACTAACGTCCTACAGGTATTTATATTGGTCGAGGGCCTGGCAGATGTTGCTTGCCACGACGTAGGACGCCAAGTACTTAGAAGTCGAGCGGCGTGGGGTGCGGCTGCCATGCCGGCCCCTCCCGCCGTGGACGACGACAACAATAACGACGGCGACTAGGTGTTCCAAAGGCCGCGGTACGTCTCGTGACAGAACGGCGCTGGGCGCCGCGGAAGGGAGGAGGAGGCTCGCCGATTGATTCACTAAAGGTAGCGCGGAAGAAAGTAGAGCCACAACAGCAGACGCTTGTATCATATATCAATATAGAACGGGTTTATTGTGATGATGCAGGATATCCGATTTTCACACGATATCTCATTCCAAGTACCTTGTACTCGTATGTGTCCATACATGCGTGCCAGGTGCCACGCACCTCGTCTTGGCCTGCATGGTGGGGGTCGGGCATTCATGTCAAATTATGTGCATATTGCTCGCCGCCCGGACACCCGTGCTCGATTGCCCACCTCAGCACCTCCAGGTGCCCTTCATGAGCGGCGCCCTCACACGTCCGCTCATTCCAAGGGCAGTGGTGCGCCCGCGCCCACCGCAACACCTCCAGGTGCCCCCACTCAGCGGCCCACGCACAAGTCGACTCATTCCACGGGCAGTCGTGCCCCCGCGCCCACTGCAATATCTCGAGGTGTCCGCCCTCCGCGGCGAATGCACACGTATCCTCATCCCACTGGTACACATGCTCCCGCGCCCACTGCAGCACATGCAGCTGCCCGCCCTCAGCAACGAACGAACACGTCTTCTCATCCCTTGGACAGTCGTGCTCCCAAAGCCACTTCCACACCTCCAGGTGTCCGCCCGCGCAGCGAGTGCACAGCAGTCCATTTCTGAGTCGTCAAGGTCCTCCTCCCAAGGGCACCCGCGCTCCCGCGCCCACTTCAACACCTCCAAGTGGCCGTTCTGAGCGGCGATGGCACAGGTGGCCTCATTCCACGGGCACTTGTGCTCCCGCGCCCATCGCAGCACCTCCAGGTGCCCACCCTCAGCGGCGCGTCCACAGGTGCCCTCACCCCACGGGCAGTCGTGTGCCCGCGCCCACCTCAGCCCCTCCAGCTGCCCGGCCCCGGCGAGAGTTTCGCACGTGGCCGCACTTTGCCAAGGGCAGCCGTTCGCCACGGCCCAGACGAATGTCGACAGGGACTTGCAAAACGGCGCGATGCCGACCCGCGGCTCCTCCGCGCTGCCACCGACGCGCTGCAGGCCCGAGCTGATCACTGCGGTGCGGACCGCGCTCTCCGTCCGCCCGAGCAGCGCGAGGTCGAGGGGGTCAAGGCGCTCGAGCAACTCCTTTTGAAAGAGGTCGGGGAAGTCCTCGAGCAGCGCGAGAAACGGCGGGCGCGGTTCGGGCGCTCCAGCGCCGGCGCCCCCCTGGGTCGCGGCCACCTGCAGCGGCGGCGGCACCGGCGGCAGCGCGCCGCCCTGCGACGCAGCGAGGATCCCGGCGCGGAACCCGGCGTCGTACCCCGCGCCGTACCCGGCCAGCGGATGCTCGGCCGGCCAACGCTGGGCGACGTAAAATGGCCGTCCCCCCCGCTCCCGCCACCCAGCGAGATCGCGGCAGCGCTCCCCCCCGCTCCCGCGCCCCCGCCGCTGCCCGTACCGCCACCTCGCCGCTTGCTTGCTCGGGTCTCCATTGCTGCCGCACCTTCGAGCCGTCGGGAGAGTGACCGCCGGCCGAATGCGCGCGTGTGTTTGTTCAGTGCACCGTCAATTTTAGGTTTAGCAGTTGTTTCAATTGGACAAATCTGACTGGTGTCGAAGCCAACTCTCCAAATAGAATCGAAACAAGGAAGAAGAGCAAGAGAAAGGGCAGTCGGCTTGACGGCTGAGAGGCGAGGCTACTCGCACGAGATGTGGAACGATAGGCTACATATGGCCTCGCGGAGAAGGTGTTCAGGTTTATGCGCATGAACGAAGCAATCTAGTGGGGCAAAGTTCAGAATGGTACCAGCAACTCGGAAAGGCACGCATGCCGCAATGTGGGGGTTGCTGCCGCAGGCCACTTGCGCTGTGGACGACGACGATGATGGAGTGTTTCTTGGGCCGCTTTAAGACGTGTGTCTGAATGATTCCGGGCCGGCGCCATGGTAGGGAGGAGGGGGCTCGCGCTGGGGAGGTGGTGGCTCGCGTTAGTTTCGACCAGGCTCGCCACGGTGAGGAGGAGGCTCGCGATGGTGAGGCGGTGGCTCGCGATAGCTTTGCGGTGGCGCAGAACATTGAGCGCTACAGCAGACGTTGAACGGGTTCACTGTGATGATACATAATACACTTGCACGCTATCTCATTATCAGTTCGTGTGTATTTAAAGTGGGACTTCGCCGCACGCGTTGCCCAGAAGCCTGCAAGTTGGGGGTTGGGGGTTCAGGTCAACAGGTGCGCAAATGGTTCGCCGCCCGGACACCCATGTTCGATTGCCCACCTCAGCACCTCAAGGTGCCCTTCATTAGCGGCGCACTCACACGTGTCCTCATCCCACGGGCAGTCGTGCTCCCGAAGCCACTCCAACACCTCCAGGTGACCGCCCGCAGCGGCGAGTGCACAACAATCCGTCTCTGAGTCGTGGAGATCCTCATTCCACGGGCACCCGTGCTCCCGCGCCCACTGCAACACCTCCAAGTGCCCGTGCTCAGCGGCCCATGCACACGTCCACACATCCCACGGGCAATCGTGCTCCCGCGCCCACCTCAACACCTCCAGCTAACCGCTCGCAGCGGCGTATGAACATGTCCACAAATCCCACGGGCAATCTTGCTCTCGCGACCACTTCAACACCTCCAGATGCCCGCCCCCCGAGGCGAGTGAACAGCAGTCCATTTCCGAGTCGTCAAAGTCCTCAGTCCACGGGCACCCTCGCTCCCTCGCCCACCTCAGCACCTCCAGGTGCCCGCCCCGAGCGGCGTGAGCGCATGTCCACTCATTCCACCGGCAGCCTTGCTCCCGCGCCCATCGCAGCACCTCCAGGTGCCCACCCTCAGCGGCGCGTCCACAGGTGCCCTCACCCCACGGGCAGTCGTGTGCCCGCGCCCACCTCAGCCCCTCCAGCTGCCCGGCCCTGGCGAGAGTTTCGCACGTGGCCGCACTTTGCCAAGGGCAGCCGTTCACCACGGCCCAGACGAATGTCGACAGGGACTCACAAAACGGCGCGATGCCGACCCGCGGCTCGTCTGCGCTGCCGCCGACGCGCGGCAGGCCCGATAGCTGCACCGCGGCTCGGATCGCGCCCCCCGTGCGGCCGAGCAGCGCGAGGTCGAGGGGGTCCAGGCGCTCGAGCACCTCCTTCTGGAAGAGGTCAGGGAAGTCCTCGACCAGCGCGCGGGTTCGGGCGCGCTCGCACCGTCGCCCCCCTCGGTCGCCACCGCCCCCGGCCCCGGCCCCGGCACCGATGGCGGCGGCAGCGCATCGCCCTGCGACGCAGCGAGGAGCCCGGCGAGAAACCCGGCGTCGTACCCCGCGCCGTACCCGGGCAGCGGATGTTCGGGCGGCCCGTCGCTGGGGAGCGACGCGAGATGCCCCACAATCCCACCACCAAACGAGACCGCAGCAGCGCTTCCCCCCGCCCCCAACGCTCCCGCGCCCCCTCCGCCGTCCGCGCTTGCACCGCTGCGCCGCTTGCTAGCTCGGGTATCCATTGCTGCCGCGCCGTCGAGCCGTCGGAAGAGTGACCGCGACCGACGTGCTCGCAGCCACGCAGCGTGTTTTTAGGTTTGGATAGACTGGTGTCGAAGCCAACAATTCAAACAAGGAAAATGCCGAAAATCCGAGGCTTGCTGAGTCGCTGAGAGGCTTCACGCTGTGTGTTGTGGAGCAGTACATGCACGAGTAGGTTGGATGTTCAGTAACATCTCGAATAGGATATGTTTATAAGTCTGCACACGTACGAGGCAGAGGGTGAGGTTCAGAATGGTGCCAGTAAGGTGAAGGCACGCATGCCAAAGTGGGGGGGGGCGCTGCCGCCGGCCACTTGCGCCGCGGGCGGCAACGACTGGGTGTTGCAGAGGCTGCGAAGCGAAACTCTGCGTGCTACAACAGCCGCTACTACAGAGCGAGTCTGTTGTGAGGATGCAAGATTGGCTTTCGGCGTTGTCTCGTTCCATGTCCATGTTCATACAAGCGAGCCTTGCGCCCCGCGCCTCGCCCCGGGGCCCGAAAGGTGGGGTTGGGCGTTCACGTCAAATGGTTATCATTATTATAGCTCGCCACCCGGACATTCTTGCTCGATTACTCACCAACAACTGCGTCGGTTACCCATCTCATCGACAAGCCCACCACAGGAAAAACTTGAAAATGTTCAGGATCGTTGTATTTACAAATCGAAAGGCAGACTCGAGGGGTCGTAGAGCCCTAGCGGGATCAAATCCCCGCCCGTCTGCAACATAAACAACAGCGCTAACAAATAAAACAGCGATAACAAACATAACAGCTTCAATAAAACAGCAAATAGCAAGCAGCAAACAGCATAAATAAAGAAGCAGCTCACAGTAAAAGAAAGCTTTATTATGCCCCGGTATCATGGGTTGCCGTTAGTGTTCTGATATCAATGAACGGATAAATACGATCATCGGATTTATCGTAGCGTACATTATGTGTACTCTGCATACGTTGAAGGATCTCAACACTCCACACCCCCCCTCCATCGCACGGATGGGCATTTCAGCCCCGTCTTAAAAGTTTTCCAACCCCATCCGGAACAGGCACAAAAAAATTACCGCGGATAGGATGGTTTTCTTCCCAGACCTTGTTCTAGGGCCCGCCAGAAATCGCTAAATCGTCCATTTAAAACACATTCGTAACCCTCGTGTGTTGAGCTACATACCACCCTGTGATGTTTCGAGCATTCTCTACTAACCCTCATCCCTTAAAGGCTTTTGGGTCTATCCGCTTGAAATGGCGGGGTGGTTAATGCAGACCATGTGAAGCGCCTTGGGGCTCGATGAACACGTTACCAGTAGCAAAAGAAAAAACAATGATGTCTAAAAACAAATCTCTACTGGGCCCTACTTGAGCTCGGTCCCGCCCTTGATAACCTGGGTCGGGGGCGGGCGCTTCTCCACTTCGATAATCTTTGAGTCCAGAACCGTCTCCAGGTCCTTGGCCTTCATCGGCTTGTTGAAAACAAGCTTGACACCCGCGTCAAAGGCCCGGAGGAAAACATGAAGTGGCAGATAGAACATAGAAGAGCGGAGGAATGGACCGACAGGGTACAACCAATGACAGGAGGTACCGAGGAGGAGTCATATCAGACCAAACTGAATGGCGTGACAGTGGGTACAATATCACAATATCAGACCAAACTGAATGGCGTGACAGTAGATACAAGCGTCCATACTAGAATGTGAATTTGCCAAATGGAGGTCATAACGGAGAGCTTGTGGTGGGGAGATGGCTCAAGTGGGTGGCGTGACATTCGAGGTAGGATGGAAGCGGTATCTGCCACCGGGCGGGCCTCACCGACGTCGCGGCACTTCTGCAGGATCTCGGCCTCCTCGTGCGCGGTGATGACGCAGATGATGGGACACGGCTTTTGCATGCACGCGCACGTGTCGCGGATCTCAAAGATGAGTGTGAAGCCGACGCGCAGGGAACCCGTCACCAGGATTCAGGTTTTAGGTTTAGGATTTAGAGTCTAGGGTTTAGGGTTTAGGGTTTAGGGTTTAGGCCGCCGCGCAGGGAATCAAACCAACCAGTCTGACAGCCACGGTCGATGCGAGCCAAGCACAATTATAAGAGCATGCAGCGGCTGGGATTGCGTCCGTGAATACATTATAGACACACAGCCTTACCGTCGATGCGCGGCAGGGATAGGTCGAGGAATACGTGTGTGAAATTCTGCCGCCGCACGTTGCGCATCGCCCACGGCCAGAGCCTGCCACTCGTCCCCTTGTTCAGCTCAACTTAAGCACCTTCAAGGGATGATACAAGTGGGGCCAGTGACAAAACGGCTCAAATTAAACTGAAACAGGGAACGAGTGTGTGCTGCCTCGCCTCCAGCCCGTTATCCACCACGTGCAGGTCCACCACGCCCAGACCACCGAGTTGCTTCGCCAGGATTCGCTTGCACATCTCGTTGTCCTCCGCCACCATCCAGGGACTCATGGAGTGGGGGGGGATATTTATTAAGAGGTGGTATAGGGGTCTAATGATTGGAGCTAATCGGTGAATCGTGTATTAAATCAAGAGCTCTGGTGCCATTCTCTAACTCAAAACTTGGACTGATGGATACTGCTCGCCACGTCGTGGGACGCAATTTAATCCAGGAAACGAAGGTTTGAACAGCGTTTTATGACGTGGCAAATGCTATCCATCAGTCCATGTAACCGGAGCCGGTACTGATGGATAGTGCTCGCCATGCCATAGGATGCAGTTTAAGCCAAGAAACGAGGGTTCGGAATGCGTTTGAGGACGTGGCGAGCGCTATCCATCCGTCCGCATACCCGAAGCCGGGACTGATGGATAGTACTCGCCACGTCGTAGGATGCCATTTAACTCAAGAAACGAGGGTGCAAAACGCATTTGCTGACGTGGCAAGCACTATCTGTGCTCGCCACATCATTTGATGCCACTTGACTCAAGAAACGAGGTTTAAAAACGCGATTGATGACGTGGCGAGCACAATCCATCAGTCCCTACCACCAGGGCCCGCACCTCCGTCCAGGGACTGACAAACATATCGCTCCCCACATCACAGGATGTCATTTTAACTCACAACGATTGTTGAAAATGTGTTCGATGACGTGGCGAGCACAATCCATCAGCCCGCACCTCCGTCCGCACCTTGTTGTAGCGGCGCAAGTTGAATTTGAAGGCAAAGCTTGAAGGCCGTACATCATGTTATAGTTCAAAAGCTTATTTCCAGGCGCTTTCGACATGGGTTTCATCGTTCAACCTGCACCGCCCTACCTTGTTCCCCGCCGCGCCGTGACCCTTGGTCGGGCCGTGCCGGAGCGGCGCAGGCTGAATTTGAAAGCAAAATTTGAAAGCGGTCAATCACACTTTAGTTTCAAGAGCTCAGTTTCAGGCGCTGTCGACACGAGTTTGATAGGGTCAACCTGCACCGCCATACCGTGCGTGTCCAGGCTCGTCTCCAAGTCCTTCCACTTCATCGGCTTCGTGAACACGAGCTTCACACCGCCGTGTAAGGCCCGTTGTAAAAGAATTGCATCCATACTAAGACGTGGATGTTACCAAACGGAGGTCTCAACGGCTGGAGCTCGTGTGGTGGGGACATGGTCGAAGCTAGTGGCGTAGAAATAGAGGTGAGATGGAAATGGAAGACATCTACCATGGGCCGGGCGGGCGTGATGATAGAGGTAAGATAGAGATGAACAGCATGTGCCGTGGGGCGGGCCACACCAACGTCGCGGCATTTCTGCAGGATGGCAGGGTCCTCATAATAGGGCCTGACAGACATTGCCCGCCACGTCAGCCAACGCTTGATGAACCCTTGTTTCTTGAGCTGAAGGCAACCCCCGATGCGCTATGTAACGACGTTCTCTTTCGTCGGGCAGAGCCGACTTCCAGCCTGGTCGGACACTCCCTCAGCATCGTGTGCTTGGTCGTGGTGCACCTCCAAAACGACGTGGCGCAGGTCTATTCTAGTGGGGCCGATTCCCAGCTCCACGCCAATGACGTGGCGAGCAACATCTACCGGCTCCACCTCGTGCGCGGTGACGACGCAGATGATGGGCAGCGGCTTGTGAAAGCACGCGCACCAGGGGCCTACACTCATCCACTTATCAGCTTGACGTGAGCACTTTCCTGTGGCACACGTTGTGTGGTTACATACAGTTCTGGTGACGACAATGGTTCAGGCTGGCTGAAAAGAGGACGAGCGTAAGCTCCAAAACGGCTCAGGTTGGGGTGAGAAGTGGACGAGCGTAAGCCCCTGCCGCACACGTGTCCTGGATCTCGAAGATGAGCGTAAATCCGCCTCGCAAGGCCGGCGCTGGTCGACCCCTCACTGTTTGCACCAGTGTACCCGCGGGGGTTGACTTTGGAACACGCGGGGGCAAGGTTTGCGTGCGTGGGTAGACGATGACAAAGGACGTGGAACTGTTATCAATAACGATTGACATCGTTCGATACTGATCGTTAATCACATTGTTGTTATTGGTCGAGAGAATGAAATTTACATGTCGACGAATAACAGTAGGGTATATAACGATCAATATCGATCATTATTGGCCACAGCTCCACTTCCATTGTGAGATGAACACAATCCTTACCGTCGATGGCCGGGAGGGAGAGGTCGAGGAAAACATGCGTAAAGTTCTGCCGCCGAATGCTGCGCATCGCCTCCAGTCAGGGCCCGGGAGGAGCAGGCGGCGAGTGTGTTAGTACCGGCACACTCTCAGGTACTATCACATGAGCCAGCAGGCAGGTACCGAGTGGTCAGGCCAGGGAGGAGAACGCGTCGATTTCGAACAGCTACATTACGAGTATAGCCGTTGTCAGAAACAGCTTATGTCCGCAGATGTCAATATGCCTGGTTTGGGCTATGTTGGGCTGTTTTGGGGGATTATGGGCGATTTTGGGCCCCAAAAGCCGTCGTCAACAACTCCTTGTTGAAAACAGGTTGTGAGCTGTACTAGTATGAGCAAAGAGTCAGGCTGGCCCCGCCTCCAGCCCGTCCACCACCACGTGCAGGTCCAACACGCCCAGCCCCCTGAGCTGCCTAGTGGTAGCGACGCAAGTTGAATTTGAAAGCAAAACCTGAAAGCGGTTCATCAGATTTCAGTTTCAAGCGCTGAGTTCCAGGCGCTTTCAACGTGGGTTTCATAGGGTCAACCTGCACCGCCCTGCCTCGCCAACACCCGTTTGCACATCTCGTTGTCCTCCGCCACCAGCGCCTTCACCGCCGCTCAGGGACTGACGGATATTGCTCGCCACTTCATAGGATGCCGTTTAATTCAAGAGTAAAGAAATTCAGCAATAAATAATGCGTCGGCTAAACGCCTCACGTGGCGTGCAACTAGTTGCTAGATGGTAAGTTCGGACTACACTAAGCGCATGCATCTACGATCACAGTACGGCTCAAGGAATGAAGGTTTTTAAGCGTTTAATGACGTGTCGAGCAGTTTCCACCAGTCCCTACCGCCGCGCGCCCGGGGCCTGCCCCCCCGACCCCGCCCGACACCGCCATCGCGCCCTCGTCCCAGGGACTGATGGATAGTGCTCGCCACGTCATCAAACGTTTTTGGAACCCTCGTGTATTGAGTTAAACGGCATCATATGACGTGGCGAGCTCTATCCATGAGTCCCTACCTCGTCCTGCGCCGGCACGTGCGAGTCCAGAATGGGCTCCAGGTCCTTGGTGTAGCGGCCCAAGCTGGAATGCAAAGCAGCATTTGACACCGGTTTATCATGTTTTGGCTTGAAGCGCTGAAAACCAGCGCGGTAATCCCAGGGGCAACCTGCACCGACCTGCCTTGGACTTCATCGGCTTCACAAACACAAGCTTGACACCGGCGTCGCGGCACTTCTGCAGAATCTCGGCGTCCTCGTGCTAGGGCCCAGCACATACGCACGGCCACGTCACACAACGCGCTTTGCACCCTCAGTTGTTGAGTAGAATGACATCCCATGATGTGGCGAGCACGATCTGCCAGGCCCCAGTATGAGGACCCTGCGATCGCATGACGTGGTGAGCAATGTCAGCCAGGCCCAACCTCGTGCGCGGTGATGACGCATATGATGGGCATAGGTTTCTGCATGCACGCGCAAGTGTCCTGGATCTCGAATATGAGCGTGAAGCCGTCATGCAGGGCCCGGCCGCTCTTACGTCGTCCCCAAGCTGATTGCTTATAGCGTACCTCCATAGGAGTGTACTCGTGCAAATCACTCGCTGCAACAGCCATCAAACGTTAGGCAGTCAGCTTTTCGGTTTTGTCATACAGCCTCTATGAAGCATCGATCCTACCGTCGATGCGCGGCAGGCACAGGTCGAGGAACACGTGCGTGAAGCTCGACCGCCGCACGCTGCGCATCGCCTCCAGACCGTTATCCACCACGTGCAGGTCCCCCACGCCCAACTTTAGGGCCTCACATTAGTTCACGTGTCGTATCAGCGTAAACTCAGCGTCGGAATTGGTATCAAATTCGTCATCGAATCCCGTTCGACCACTCGGAAATGTCCATTTCGAGAATCCCACCGGCCGACTCGCCGAAAGTCCGACCAGGTCGCGATCCTCGAATAATTAGACCCTCGATTTCGAGGATCTTAGCGTGACCGGTCACGCCGACACTGACGTTAAGCTGTCTTGACCGTGAAATCACTGGCTGGTAGAAAGAGAGATGCCTCCCCGTGCATAATGTGAGGCACCAGGCCTTCGCCCTGGTCCTCGTTGAACCAATGGCAGGTCTCCCTCGAAGGGTGGATGGTGCTTATGCTGAGCTGAAATGGGAACGATTGGAAGGCCGGCAAGGCCCTGCCCAACTCCTTGAGCTGCTTTGCGAAGACCCGCTTGCACATCTCGTTGTCCTCTGCCTCCAACTAGGGCCGGACAGATACTGCCTGCCACGTCACTCTCCACATTGTAGACCATCCATCGCCTCGTTTGTGGAGTTCAATGAAATCACACGACATGGCGAGCATTATCTGGTAGGGTCTGACCGATACTGCCTGCCACGTCATCCTCCACATTGTGAACCTTCGCTTCTGAACTTATATGATATCACACGACATGGCGAGCATTATCTGGTTGGGCCTGATATGACACATACTGCCTGCCACGTAATCCTCCACATTGTAGACCATCGCGTCCTGTGGACCATCACGTCTTAGTTGAAACAAACGACGTGGCCAGCATTGTACATTAGGCCCTACCACCAACGCTCTCACCGCCGCCCGCCCGCCCCCGCCCCCGCCACCGCCCGTCACCGCCACCGCGCCGCCCTTCAGGGTCTCGCACAAGTCCCGGTTTCCAGCATAAACTTGAACCTCCTTAAGTGTTCAAATTGAAGTCCCTTATACAGACACTAGGGTCTCTCCGCTTGAAATGGCGGAGGGTGGGGAATGCTGAAGGTCACCGTGTGAAGCGCCTTGCGCCTGGATGAACGTTCGTCGTAAAGAAAAGTATTCAACATGGCCAATGAACTTCAGTGAGTCAGGTCCGCAACAGCCGATTGGCGTTTTGTGAATTCTGGCCGCTGGCACGGGAAACGCGCGTAAAGCTGAGCTGCGAGGTGACCGTGGAAGGGATCGGAGGTCCAGGGGTGTGCAGATCCTGCCGTCCACGTCTACAGGTCCACCGCCCGGCAGAAATGACTCCCCTGACTGTTTGCCCATACAGGGAGTCAACGTCGATGCAAGTATTGGGGAGGCCCAGGGGTGTGCAGACCCTGCCGTCCATGCTGCCCCTGCGCATCGCCGTATCCGAACTTGCACGGACCCCTCCGACGAAGGGCCCGCCAGAGCCGATGAAAACTCGTTGGGTTTTTGAGATATTTGCCGAGTGTCCGGCACGCAGTATTTTGTTGTTGTTAGTACCGTGACGTGAGTGGCAGTTCCGGAGGGAGCAGAGGGATGAGGGGTACGAGCAGGTCCTCTGCTCCCGCCATGCATCGGAGTCTCATAGCAGTCGGCGTGGCTGTGGCGCGTGGCGCGTCGTCGCCCGTCGCGGTCGAGTGCAAGTTCCCGTCCATCTCCGCGGGGGCAAAGAAAGTTCCCATTCCGAACAAAAAAACGTTTCGAGTGCGACATTCGGACTGCTGTTTGGCAACGTCCCGTCGTGTACCCGCCCCGCCGCCACTGCCACACGCTGACGGGTTCCCCATGGTGCACCGCCCATCCGCCGCAGCCGCCGCCGCACGATTTCTCCCCGTGGTGTACCTCATATATGGGCAAAGAGTGAGCGGAGGCGGGAGCCGGAAGGGAGGTACAATGGAGAAGGGACAAGCCGTCGTGTGGGTGGCGGCGGCAGCGGCAGAAGAAGGTATACCACGGGCAGGCAGGCGGCGTCCGCGGCTGCGGCGAAATTGAGGTGCATCATGTGGAAACCATCAGCGCGGGGCGGCGGCGGCGTGGCGGCGGCGTGGCGGGTACAGGTACACGGGACGTAGCCAAAGAGAAGTCCGAAACAATGTCGCACTCGAAACGTTTCTCATTTGGTTTTTGGGTGAAGAATGTGTTGTTCTGATGGTGGCGGGGGTGCGGCGGCAGCCGCCGCCGGGTGTGTGGTGCGCCACCCTGCCTCCCACGTCGGGATTGAGACACGACCCTTTGCCCATGATAGCGCCCGGCAGGTTGAGGAGGTCGTAAGGAGGAGGTGATGAATGAGGACGTTTTCGTATCTCACGTGACGTGGATCCTGAAAATGACCAAATCCGGCGAATGTGCGAGTTGATGACGAGCAATAAGTATTGTTGGAATTAGACCGTGGTTTTTGAGTTAAAAATCACTCAACGACGGTTCATGGACGATCTTTATCTCTTCAAATCTTTGGCGAACACAAAGTGGTTCATCGGACGACGGTTACCGCCACGTCACCTGTCACCACCCCGCCCCGGCGCCCCTCGTCCTATATCAT
>Ga0307489_10002223_pt1 | contig 12980 bp, 11 predicted proteins | sample SB12metaG_FD_202247 | JGI IMG/M metagenome (GOLD analysis project Ga0307489, IMG submission 202247) | Sea-ice brine microbial communities from Beaufort Sea near Barrow, Alaska, United States - SB 1.2 | ecosystem: Environmental > Aquatic > Marine > Coastal | place: USA: Alaska | collected...
AGGTCTTGAGGTCGAAGGCCTAAGGGGTAAAAGACAGATATCACTGACAATGCAGAAACATCAGATAATGGATTTGACGGTGGCCTGGGCAAGGCGCCCTGGCACATATCGCCTGATTGCATTTTGGGACAAACGTAAATCCCTTCTGGGATATATGATCACCAATTTAAAGCGCAGCGAATTCAGTGCTACGCAAGTTATTGAGCTCTACAGTCTGCGGTGGCAAATTGAGTTATTGTTCAAGGAATGGAAATCCTATAACCATTTAAAGACCATAGGGACAGCACAACCACACCTAATCAAAACGCTGATTTGGGCCAGTGTACTGTGTGCCTTGTTGAAACGATTTGTCACCTATTCGGTCATGGGTATTTGTCAGGTATACCTATCGACACAAAAAGCCGCGCGCAGTGCCCAGGATTGGTTACCCAAACTGCTAACAGATATATTTACCGGTCATGTTGCCACAGTTGAGGAGACACTGGCCGATACGGCAAACTACTTATAAAAACACGCCCGGCGGGCGAATATGAAACGCGATAAAGATACGCCGCTATTTAAATATGGCTGTCATCCACCAATAAAACTTTAATTAGGTGGTTAAAATATGAGCTTAAGTACCTACCTATGACCCATGAGTAGGTACTTTGACCGCCACCATGCTTTCTGCATAACTCCGGTACTATCGTCGCACCGATTTCACCTTCGTTTAAAATTGCAAATATCTTCGCTTCGGTAAATCGTATATTTTTCATCTTTTTTTCCCACTGGTCTTGAGGCTAGTGGAAAACTAAACATTAGTGATTATGATCTTTGGGGAGGGTTACATGACGATGTCATGTGTAAGAATTTACTCAGGCCATTCTCTCTCCAAACGAGCGGTTAGCGTTTACTTTCGTCTGTTAAAAAGACAGTGATACATGTGTTGCACTTTTTGGGACAGTCTGGTTTAACTCGCAAAATAAGCAATGCAAAGTTCGCTTATAATTTTATAAACATTATATTTTTCAATTCGATAGGTATTTTATAACGTTAATTTAAAGAATTGGCGTGAGCCTTGCTCAGTTAAATGTGAAATCAGTCCTAATGTCTTTAATAGAAATTGAGACTGAATAACGGGAGCATAGTCAAATTGTTTGTGTTCGGCTGAATACTCTTAATGTGTACAGCAACTAAAACTTACGCTCATGTTTAGAAACACAACAAATTCTTTGGAGAATTGAAAAATGAAGCCATCAGTTGAGCAAAAATTATGGATGTACGAGCACATGTTTGTTAGTAGATATTATGAAGAGACGATCGAAAAAATATATTTGGAGGGGAAATCCCCGGTTTTTAATATGGCAAAAGGGCCTATCCCAGGCGAAATGCATTTATCAAATGGACAAGAACCTTGTGCCGTTGGTGTTTGTGCCCACCTACATGATTATGATGTTATTACTGCCACGCATAGGCCTCATCACCAAGCCATTGCAAAAGGAGTTGATCTTAAGAAAATGACCGCAGAAATATTTGGTAAAAAGACCGGTCTAAGCGGTGGCCGCGGTGGTCACATGCATATATTCGATCCCGACGTTAGCTTTTCATGTTCTGGCATCGTTGGCCAAGGCCTGGGCCCTGCAGTGGGCGCCGCCTTGTCAAGGAAGCTACAAAATAAGCCCGGCGTTGCAATCTCATATATTGGCGAAGGTGCTGCAAATCAAGGTGCGTTTCACGAAGCGCTTAATCTGGCATCTGTTTGGAAATTACCGGTCATTTTCATCGTGGAAGATAACGCCTGGGGCATCTCAGTCTCAAAAGAAACCGCAACGTCAGTTCCTCAAAATGCAATGCGCGCGCAAGGGTATGGTATGCCGGGTGTATTTGTGCCGGGTAACGATCCTGTGGCAATTTTCGAAGCTGCAGGTGAAGCAATAGAGCGCGCACGCAACGGTGAAGGGCCAACATTACTGGATCTGGAAACATATCGACTGGCAGGGCATTTCATGGGCGATGCTGAAGGTTATCGTCCTGAAGGTGAAAAAGAGGGGCTAAATAAAAAGGACCCAATTCTGCTCTTTGAAAAAGAATTGTTAGCAAACAAAGAATTGACACATGAACAAAATGAGCAAATAAAAATTGCTGCTCGTGCACGAGTTGACGAAGCTGTGGAATTTGCCCGAAACAGTGATTACGCACCTGCGGAAGATGCAATGGATTGTGTTTTTGTTTAACTCCGTCATTTTTGGTTAGAAATATCAGCGTAATTCATGAATAGATTTGGAGAAAAATAATGGCTATTAAAGAAAGAAAACTCACAATTGCTCGAGCTATGGCAGAAGCAACTGCACAAGAAATGCGTAACGACGAAACCGTTTTCGTGATGGGAGAAGATGTGGGTCCTCTGGGCGGTGTTTTTGGCAACACCCGCGGTTTGGTAGACGAATTCGGTCCAGATCGTGTAAGGGATACGCCCATTTCAGAAACTGCTTTCATGGGCGCAGCCGTTGGAGCTGCCTCTGATGGTATGCGACCAATTGTTGAGCTTATGTTTGTAGATTTCTTTGGTGTGTGTTTTGACGCGATCTATAATAACATGGCAAAAAATGCTTATTTTTCAGGGGGTAATGTGAAAGTCCCCGTTGTGTTAATGACTTCAACTGGTGGAGGTTACAGCGATGGTGGACAACATTCGCAATGTGTCTACGGTACTTTTGCTCACCTACCTGGAATGAAAGTTGTTGTACCCAGTAATGCTTATGATGCGAAAGGAATGATGATTGCAGCAATTCGAGATGATAATCCAGTCATTTTTATGTATCACAAAGCACTACAGGGCATGGGCTGGTTAGGCACTGAACCTGGTGCGACCGTACATGTTCCTGAAGAGGAATATGTAGTCGAATTTGGTAAGGCAAAAACTGTTCGCGAGGGCAGCGATGTAACCATTGTGAGTCTCGGTGTGGGTGTCCATCACAGTTTGAAAGCAGCTAAACAACTTGAAGAAAAGGGGATCAGTGCCGAAGTAGTAGACCTGCGCACGTTGGTTCCTTTGGATCGCGACCATATTTTTGAGTCAGTGAAAAAAACGGGACGTCTAGTTGTTGTCGATGAGGATTATCAAAGTTTTGGGGTAACAGGCGAGATAATTACGTCAGTCGTCGAACGTGACGTGTCAATTCTCAAAGCTCCTCCTAAGCGTATTGCTTATCCGGATATTCCGATCCCGTTCTCACCTGTTATGGAACAGTGGGCGTTACCTAATCCTACAAAAATTGTTGAGGCCTGTTTAAAGTTTAACATCTAGGAGAAAGCTTATGTCTGTTGAAGTTTCGATCCCCGCTGATTTGTGGGAAGGCGATAGCGACGCAGTAATTACGACCTGGTTTGTCAACGATGGAACATCGGTTAAGGCGAAGCAGCTTTTAGTTGAGGTAATGACTGAGAAAATTCAACACGAGATACATAGCCCTGGAAATGGAAAAATCACCATTTTAAAACAGGTTGACGAAGTGGTGGGCAAAGGAGATTGCATCGCTCGAGTTAGTTAAATCACCTCTCATATTACAATTAGTATACACAAATTTTCTAGCTTTCACCTGTTACATTGACAGATGTAACAGGTATTTTAAACAGCATGTCTAAGCTAACCTTTTACAAGGTGAAAAATGCAACATCAGTTAATTTAAGGTCTGTTTGGATGGTTAAAAAATGATTCCAACGAGTCAGGAAAGTGGCAAGTCCTAAATGGCTTGAAACGGAAATAAAATTTACTCCGATGCCTGAAAAAATACGCAGAACTGCTGGTTTTGTTGTTTGGCTGGGAGTGGATACAATTTGAGTTCCCACAACTTTGAGTAACCAATATAAGGGAGCGTCCTCTCAAGTCACTCATACAGGTAAAAAAGTCCCAGTCAACTCCGGGCAATCGCTAATTTTCGATTGTTCAAAATAGTAGGGTTTTTAACGTGATGGTGGCGTTTAGCATACCGTCATTGTGGTCTTCTGAAGTCGTTAGTAAAAATTGCAATCAGATTTACGGATTGCCTTTTATTAATAGGCTAAGTTGTCTGGGTATTACTAAGGCTAAATTAATTCCATTTGAAAATAAGCCAGGCGATGTGACTTGTACTGTCACTCAAAATGGAAAAAATATTGTATCGTCATCAACGAAAGTTTTCGTGGTGAAAAATCACAAGAATGAACACTTTACAATATGTTACCACGGAGTTGTTTTAATCGATCCTATATTGCCATATGGAAACTACTTTATGCAATTTGTGAAGAATAGTTTCAATCAGACTATCGAAAAAAGCTGTACGCCTGCAGTACAAATCACGGAGAAAAAAGCCAACCTCTAAAGACGTTCTTGCTCAGTCCCATACCAACTATGGAGGGGCGATTTGTTGTTTAGTGACTGCAAATGAAGAACCAATGAACGCAGATAGTAATCATATTAACTAATCTAGTAGGAACACATTATGACTCAATTAACTCGTTCACCACATCATATAATACACGATATGTATTGGGGGTGTGTCATATCACGCGCCGTTCATGCAGCCGCAGGGCTGGGGATCGCCGATGAAGTATCCGATACGCCAACTTATATTGGTCAAATAGCGCGCCAACTCAAGGTCCATAAAGATTCACTATACCGTTTGATGCGTTTGCTGGCGTCATACGGTATTTTTAATGAAACAGAAGATAAACACTTTGCTAATACTCTATTGAGTGAGGTACTGCAGACCGATTCCAAAGACAGTATTCGTTATGCACAGCATATGATTACATTGTCAATGTGGAACGGATTAGGCAATTTAGAACATTCGATAAAAACCGGTGAACCGGCTTTCGATAACATTTATGGTGACTCTGTATTTGACTATTTGGAAAAGCACTCTAGTGAAAATAAACAATTCGATATGGCGATGGGTAATTACGCGCAAATGGAAAACCCAGTAATTGCTGCTGCTTATGATTTCAGTGGTTTTGAGCACATTGTAGATATTGGTGGCGGTACCGGAGGGTTTCTCGTTGATGTGCTTGACTGCGCGATTGATGCTTCGGGTACTTTGTTTGATCAACCTCAGGTGGTTAGCGATGCGAAATTCGTATTCAGCAGTTCAATGAAGGACCGTTGTAATATCGTTGCAGGAGATTTTTTTCAATCAGTTCCACCGGGTGCTGATGTGTATATTCTCAAACGAATACTACATGACTGGAATGATGTTGATGCCCTTAGAATTTTAAAAACGCTAAAATCAAATCTGTCTCATACAGGGAAAATTTTAGTTATTGATGCTGTTGTTCCCCCTGGAAATCAGCGCCATTTTAGTAAAGACTTGGAAATATTCTTAATGACTTGGGGAGGGAACGAACGATCATTCACCGAGTTTGAGAGACTTTGTGCTCAGGCTGAATTAAGGATAATACAAGTAATCTCAACGGGGACCGCATTGTCTATTCTGGAGCTTGAACATATTTGATGTAAGTTTGCACGAGAGGTATTAACTCAATGTTAATTCCTCTATCAAACTTATACAAAAATCCTAGGCTTCATACATGTGTCTTAAAAAAGATGCTTTCAAAGCGGAATAATTATTGAAATTCAATTTTTTTCATGTTTTTCCATTTACTACAGGGTTGAACTGAACTGTATATAAAAGCAGCTATATTGCGGAAAAATTGAGATAAATGTACCAGAAGCCAGCTTCCTCACATGGCAACAACAGTTTCAAACCAATGACGATTGTCTTTTATATCTGCAAGATATGAAATGGCCAGATGGGTTTATTTGCCCTAAATGTGACTCTGATAAAAGCATACAACTACGTTGCCGTGAATTGTATGAGTGGAGTGATTGTCATAAATAAAAGTCACTTACATCAGGCATCTTATTCCATCGCACCCATTTAACTTTACTAAAGTGGTTTTGGGCTATTTATTTTATTGGAGGGAAACATAAAGGTAAACGAGGGTGAGGAGCTGAAGGTAAAACACCCGTTATCATAGCCTTTGGAAACCGAGGTAAAAAAGCGGGATTTATTGCCATGAAGGCGGTGGATAATATCAACTTTGAAAGCGTTAGGCATTTGTACAACGTCAGCTGTTAGCCCATCAACATGACAGAACAGATGCTTATCTGGCATTGAATATTATTGATAAAAAACAGGATCATGGGCCAAGGGTACACCTAGCTCAAAAGTATATAAATATGTTAATTTATATATGCATATAAGTTCTTATATAGCTAGTTTTCTAACCACGTTAATGTTACGTTAATGTAACGTTAAGTTGCGTTAGCTTTACGATAACGTTATGTTTACAATTAACTTATTATTCTACTGTCTTGCCGATCAAGGATGAAAATATGTGCCAATCTAATTCGTTTTATGAGCATGTTGATAAAGTTACAAATCTAACAAATTTACCAGAAATTGATGCTATGATCGAAGGTGTGGATGATGTCATTACAAACTCTTGGAAGCGATGCATGGAAGATTTCCAACTAGATCCCAGCCATTCTGTTCCAGCCCATATACTTCCTTCTAACGAAATAATAGAACACAAAGATCAAATAGATAAGTTTTTGCATGTGGCTCGAATTGGCATGGAAGGGCTTTATAAGCAGGTATCAAGCTTAAATTACGTGTTATTACTCACTGATGCAACAGGCATTACTGTTGACTACATTAGTGACGGTAAATTTGATAGAGAACGGAAAAATGCTGGGCTTTATTTAGGAGCAGACTGGACCGAAGAACGTTCGGGTACAAATGGAGTTGGAACCTGCCTAAGTACACAACAGAATGTGATATGTCACCAAACGGATCATTTTCATGCTAAAAATATTGGGTTGACTTGTTCCGCAGCACCGCTATTCGATCCTTGTGGAGATCTGTTGGCGATTCTTGACATATCCGCTTTACAATCACCTTCGGCAAAAGAAGGCCAGCTGTTAGCTAATCAGATGGTCAATATCTACGCACGCATAATTGAAAGTGCTAATTTTGTTATTCACTTTTCAAATAGCTGGATAATCCGATTTACCAATACACCTGAATTTGTCGATGTCGCAACAGATAATTTACTTGCTGTTGATGGGAATGGGAGAATACTTGGGGCCACACAATCCGCAGCGTCAAATTTAAAGCATGGGGCTAAAGTTAAGGATATTGTAGGTAAATCTGCAATTGAGTATTTTGAATGTTCACTTGATGAACTCATGGGAATTACAAAAAACAGTAAACATAGAGCAAATAAGTTATTGATTACTCGTGAAAAACACGAACTTTTCTATGCTGGAATGATTGAACCAAAAGGAGTTGCTAACCAAACTTCGGTGTCGATGTATAAGGATTATAACTTCAAACCACTGGAAGGTTTGAGCAACAAAGACCCCCTAATGGATAAGGCTATCAATCGTGCGAAACGGCTTATCGATAAAAATGTAAATATAATTATTGGTGGTGAGACAGGGACAGGTAAAGAAGTGATGGCCAAAGCACTTCATGACAGTAGTCAAAGAGCTTCTAAATCGTTCATTGCAGTTAACTGCGCAGCTATACCTGAATCGTTGATTGAAAGTGAACTCTTTGGTCATAAAGCGGGGGCATTCACCGGTGCCAGCAGTAAAGGCAATAAAGGATTGATCATGCAATCCTGTGGAGGAACGCTCTTTTTAGATGAAATTGGTGATATGCCTTTGCAATTGCAGTCTAGATTACTTCGCGTACTTGCCGAAAAAGAAGTAATGCCAGTGGGCTCAAATAAGGCTGAAAAAATTGATCTCCATGTGGTGTCGGCAAGTCATAGAGACTTACGAGTTTTAATTGCCGAAGGCAGTTTCAGAGAGGATCTTTATTATCGACTAAATGGGGCGATTCTAAGTTTACCTGCGTTACGTGAACGAACTGATAGAGGTTTTATTACCATGAATCTACTCTCGCAGGAAGCAAGGGAAAGAGGCATATCCGTAAAAATGACAAACGAGGCGATGAAAATTATTCTTGCATACGAGTGGCCAGGTAATGTGAGGCAACTGCGCAATGCAATACAATTTGCCTTGGCGGTTTGTGAAGACAATATTATTAAACCTGAAGACCTTCCAGATGAAATATTTGAATCCAATGAACATATGGTTCAATCAATAGAGGGGGTATTGCCAACAATTCCTGATGCAACTGAGAATAGTGAATCTGCACAATATCCCTTTAAAATCAGAAAACTATTGGAAGCTTTGCAACAGTCTCAATGGAATGTTACTGCGGTGTCAGATGAGTTGGGTATTTCTCGTTCAACAATTTATCGCCGCATGGAGCGGTACGGGATTGTCTCGCCAAATATGATGTGATTTTTTTATCGAAAAAGTAAAACCACTACTGCTACAACTGTAGCGGGATGAAACAAGTGTGCCAACAACATCAATTGCTGAGGGTATATTAGGTCTACTTTAGATTTCTTCATTACTATAAAACCACCATCAAATCCTAATTTATGGATTCAATTGTCAATCATTACAAAAAATCAGATAGAACTTTTTAAACTGGCCTTTATATTGCTTTCTCTTTATAAGAAAAGTGAGCGTCAGGGGATCACTTTTACCTAAGTTTGATATTCCATGGCAATAGGTGGTCTAGGCTAGACCGAGACGCTATATCCGCCATTGTTGGGCGTTAAAACAATTTAATTAACATATAAATTCATTACCTTACAAACATTGGAGATAAATATGAAACTTTTTGATATGACAGGTGCACCTAATCCAAGGCGTGTTCGAGTATTTCTAGCCGAAAAAGGTATTGAAATAGAAAAAGTACAAATCGATATTATGGGAGGTGAAAATCGTCAAAAAGATTATCTGGCGATTAATCCACGAGGATTATTACCCACATTGCTGCTCGATGATGGTTCAATCATTGATGAAACCAGTGCTATCTGTCGCTACTTTGAAGAAACACATCCAGAGCCAGCGTTATATGGCGATACGGCAAAATCAAAAGCGATTATTGAATCATGGATCCGCCAAATTGAAGGGGATGCTATTACTCCGGCAGCCGATATACTAAGAAACGGAAATCCCGCTTTCGAAAATCGTTCTATTGCGGGTACTTCTGATACTCCACAAGTGCCTGCACTTGCCGAGCGAGGTGTAGCACGCTTGCAAGGATTTTATGTGCGACTTGATAACAAATTGTCAGATTCAGAGTTTGTTACAGGTGACTCGTTAACTGCTGTAGATATCACGGCAATATGTGCTATTGATTTCGCTGAATATGTTGGCGTTGCAGTACCGGACTCTCTTACCAGCCTGAAGAGATGGCACAATCGTATTTCATTACGCCCTAGTGCTCAAGCATAATAAAAGTGTTAAACCACCATCTTTAATAAAACTTGTCTTTAACTAATAAGTGCATAACTTGAGCAGTTAGCTTATATAGGCTAATCGCTTTTTCTCTAGTAAGAGATGCAACAATGAAAACATATAAACAACTGACCTATGGACTACGATGTCAGATTTATGACTTAAATAAAAAAGTATGACCTAAAATAAAATTGCCAAGCAGCTAAATGACAGCCAATCAACCATTAGCAGGGAGTTTTCCCATAATACAGGTAAGACATGGCTATTGTATTAAGCAAGCTCATACATCAACAGACACACACCGATTTTGATGCGATCAACAAACGTAGCCAATGGCGGCAAAAAATCCGGGACGGCACAGCGCAAGTCTACCTAATGTGGGAGTGGTTGGATGCGGCGCACAATATCATAGGTAGTGCTGACTATATTATTGGCGAAACCGGGTGTAGCTCGAATGTAGAATTTGCAAATTTAAAGGAGGCCGCTCAACAACAAAAACTGGCTTGTTCGACACTGGGAGTTTACTCGTCTCGATACCCGCACTCCCCTGGCGGCGTTGTATTTAAACAATATCTTCATGGTTACTTCAAGGCTTGGTGTTACGCTCGCTGACGTTAAAATAGTATCCGTTTACAAATCTGGGACCGAAGTGGCGAACTGCTGGAATTAGACTGAGACTAAAGGTTACAAAAGCCTCAATACCGGCCTGGGTATAACCTACCAATGGAATACTAGCGGGAATAAACCAGGCGACCAAAGCTCCCACGCCCATTTATCTTATCTGTTCACATCCCGATGTGCTGTGTAATCTGTAGAATAAATTTCTTGTTGATCCTCCGTTGGACGATTTGTTATCGATTAGTTGTGAAATGGATCTGCGTGGTCCAAAAAATAACTTCACCGGTGGCATGTCAGCCTGTTTCATACGGCAAATCAGGACGATACTTTGTTTCAGACAACCTGCGGTGTACCATAAAAAATTTTTTACCAATCCCGCAGATACAATGCGTATGAGGCTGAAAGTCAATCTAGCGGGCGCAGTTAATAACTGGCGATGATTTGCAAATTACTATTACCTGCGTGAAACCTTCGAAGATGCCTTTTTATCGAGTACCCTCAATCATCCTAACGCTATTGACGGCAAACTGCCGGTCACTTTTGGTGACCGTATCCCGGGTGTTCATGGGCATAACCTCAAGCGGGGAATAGCTATCACATCTCAGAGTAGTTCAGCACCAGGTTGATGTGCTGGCGAACACGCACCAATTTCTGCGTGGTGACGTAGCCAACCTATATGCTCAAAGAATGGTTATTCGTTAGCAAACGTGACCGTCAACTAACAACTGAGTGACCTTATCGAGTTTACCGCACAGGTGAAAAACCTGTTCGATAAAAAACACAAAACGTTTGGCTTGTAAGGAGAGGCAGTGGAATCCCGGTTTTTAAGCCCGGGTGCTCCGCGAACGTTTTTCGCTGGTGATAAAATTACGCGGGTAAACATTTAAGTCGAGCCATACAAGACAATAAATGAATCCTGCGGTCCGTCAAGGAAGTGACTTACAATCTCAACATACGCCGCACCACACCGTCATTTCTAAACGCGTGATAAAGAGCGCCGCTAATGTGCACAGAGACGAGCGCTAGCAATGCCCAGCATGTCCATAAGTGAATGTCCGAGAACAACATGTTCAGCTCTTCGTCTTCATGGCCCCAATCCGGTAAATCGACCAGCCACCACAATGTGGTTGTCCAGCCACTGTATGCGGAAGACAAATAGCCGCTAAGACAACAAGCAAAGATAACAATGTACAGAATAATGTGGTCGATAACAGCCAATTTGTGCATCCACGGGCGCATTTCATGGGACGTTTCAGGTGCAGGACGATGTTTGAAACGCACATACAGCAGCACCGCCAGCACCATAATAAGGGTCATACCCATATTCTTGTGCAACTGAAAAGGTAAAACCCGATACCTATAGTCAGCAGACGGTAGTGGCAGTGCCAGCATCCACCAACTGGAAATAAATAAGAAAAAAATTGAAACGGCTAGTAGCCAGTGCATGGTAACGGCTGTTTTACTATAACCTGGTTTTTGCATCCTGATACCCTCTTTATTGAATTTGATGTGTCAAACTTTAACTCGTTATAAGGTTTGTTTAACCGGCAAGCGGTGCCTCTATGCTTTTGCTACGCCGGCCAGCGAAAGCACCGGCTGACATCATCAGATGGATAGTGATCCAGAGGAATATTTCCCATAGGTACAATTGCCTCATTAGCGGTCCGGTATTAACAACAGCGATAAAGCCGATTATGTCGATGGCCGCTAATGCAGAAAAGCTTATTATTGCCGCTTTCGGTGCCCAGTTGCGGTAATCAACCAGTGCAATGCCAACAAATATGGAGCCAAAGGCGACAATCGTGCCGACAGTCATCAGTCCTATCTGAAAAGTACGGAACCAGTCCGGCCTAGATATAATCATGCTTTTGACATTGGCGCCCATCATTTCGCACTCGGCCAGGCTAATTCCCTCTTCCGTAAGCTCATCAACTGGGCATCGCAATGGCAAATCATATGCCGCCGCGGAATCTGCGGTGATTACGACTTGCTTAAGCAATTCATTACCGTGAGCCGCCACCAGTAAAATGCCGAAGACAATGGCGATGATGCCCAGGCAACTCGCCCATGCAGCAGTTACAGGTCGGGAGTCTGTCATATATTCGCTCCATTCAAAAAGTCAGGCAACGGCATTGTGGTGTTAATCTGGCATTGCATCATCATAAGGGATCCCATATTGTGAAAATATTTTTGCTAGAGTTCCTGTTGCTTGCATAGCGCTGATCATTTTGTTGAATTCTTCTACGCTGGCTGTGTCCGCCTTACGAAGAGCGACTGCATAATCGTAGTCCAGCGTTACTTCCAGCAAAGGAGCAGCCGGTATGGATTGAAACTCAAATTCAGGATGATTTTTCTTGAACCAGTTTAAACCAATATTGGTAACAACTGCCGCATTTGCTTCCTCGCTAATCAAGGTATTCAGCATATCGTTCTCGTCGAAGAAACGCTCTACCGTTTCTATACCAAGTTCCCTTAGCCGATAAAAAGCAATTGAGCCACTCGGTGCCGTTACCACCATGTCTTTTAGGTCGCCGATTGTTTTTACAGGTTTTCCTGCAGGGGTGACTATATAGCTTGAAATTCTAAAAAATGGCTTTGTCTTTTTAACATAAGACGAGTCCTCATCATCTTCCAGTTTTGCGACACCCACAAATAAGTCACACTTCGTGCTCCTAGCTTCCGAACGTAGATTAATCCAGGATTCTTGTAATTCTACTCCGAGTTGTGTAGCAAATTGGCGTGCTATGTCAACCTGGAAGCCGGATGGTTGGTGATCACGCGTGGACGTGGAGTAGGGCAGTGCATTATCTTTAACGCACACTTCTAGTGTCCCGGTCCCGAGTATGTGTTTGACATTGTCAGCGTAAGCTATTTGCGCCGGTAAAAAGATAGAGGCAGTTGCTAGAACGGCTGCGCCGACCAACATTTTAAAACCTTGCATTGCAGTTCCTCCCTTTTGGGACCTCATTCCTGAGGCCTTTCTGTGTCATTGCTAGCTGAATCTACCGTGAAGGCA
>Ga0307489_10002225_pt1 | contig 12976 bp, 17 predicted proteins | sample SB12metaG_FD_202247 | JGI IMG/M metagenome (GOLD analysis project Ga0307489, IMG submission 202247) | Sea-ice brine microbial communities from Beaufort Sea near Barrow, Alaska, United States - SB 1.2 | ecosystem: Environmental > Aquatic > Marine > Coastal | place: USA: Alaska | collected...
TTTGTGGGCGCGTGCGTGTGCGTAGAAGTGGCGCTGGAAGCGTCGATTGTGTCGAGAAAAGGCGAAGCAACCCTATTTTCCCCTTCTAGGAGGGTCCTGATCTACCCCGTTATTTATTACCCCTGGTATGGCCAAATCACGAAGTCTGCCAGTGCCGATCCCAACACGAATTGCTCGTACGAAAGCTTTCGCGTATGGGCAAGTCGAATGCGCCCGATCCCTGCGCGAATTGCCCATACGATCGCAAAGTGGGAGCCGTCTCGACGAAATTTCGTAGATGCGAGGGACTGCCCGTAGGTGCATCTTATCTCACCTTTGTACACGTGGTGTGTCCACGCTTACGCTTCGTTTGCGGCGTCCAAGAATCTTGGGAACGCCACGTCTGCACTTCAACCCCGCGCTGCGCCCAGACACCCCTTCCATCTCCAGCGCTATGCCGGATCCGGTCGTTCCCGTCACCGCCTCCGTGTGGGGCATGGAATTCTCCATCCACGGTGAGCGTCCCGCCACGCAACACCCGAACACAATTTCTATCTTTCCTCGTTCTGTACATAACGTGATCGTGAGCGCGCCGCCTCTTCGCTTTTTTCATTCTTCGCCGCCTCGTCCGTGGTATAACCATCTCCCAACACCACCGCTGTCGCCGCTGCCGCACCCCGTCGCCCCATCGGCAGCCAACGCGGGTCCGGCGGCCTCCTCCGAAGCGCTTCCTCCCGCACAACCATTGCTGTTTCCTCCAAGCCAACTATGCCGTACCACCATTGCCGTTTCCTCCCGCACCGCCGTCAGACCGTTGCCGTTCTTGGACTTTTCGCCGCCATCTCGTTCTTTCGCTTCGCCTCCTTGGCGCCGCGGATGGTGGTCACCTTGTCTTCGGGTCAACCGAAACGCGCTCGCCATGTCAAATATGCAGCTTTCCAGGGGAGTCGAACGGCGGTCGACACTGGAGTGAAGTGGCGAGAAACTAACCACTTTTACCGATACGCACTAAAACCCTGAGTCGTCCCTTCCTCTGCCTGCAGAGTGCCCGAAGCGGCATGCGGCGGAGGCGGCGGCGATGTTCCCGGGCGTGGACTTGACCGGGCTCCTCGTTGTGCCCACGTGCCAGGTATCCCCCGCCCCATCTCCCTCCCACTCCGCTTCCCTGGTGTTCACCTCTTTATCCTCCGACACTCCAACACGGGACAGTGTAACAAACCATGCCGGCCGGCGTTCCAACGATACACTGGTATAGCGCCCTGGCTCCTCGTGACCCACCCACGCTGACACACCCGCCCCCGCCGCCCGCCCCGCCCCGCCGGCCGCTGCGCTGTGCAGAAGACCAAGATCGACACCATTGCGGAGAGCGCCGCCGTGGACGCTGAGAAGGACTTCTGCCTCGAGCGCTTCATGGCAGGGCCACATCACGCACACCCTCACGGTACCCAGTGTATACTTAATACTGGTCTTCCCCTATGACTTGGCGCCCAATATTCACGTGGCACGTCATGATGACGTGTAACTTCATTTTGTCCATTTGCCTGCCACGTCACCCGCCACCTGCCTGACATGTCATCACGTGTCCGACACAACATGCACCGCGATGCACACGCACCTGCCCGTCCCTTTTCAGTTTCACACAAGCAACTTCGCGTCATTGAGGTGTTAGAGCGTAAGCGGTCACCACCTCGGAGTGATTTCAGGGATGTGCCCGCACTACAGCTTGTTTGTCCGAGTAGCTTCTTGTTTAGACTGTAGACTTGGTGCTGGTCTAACTAGCGTTGCGGTGAAGAGAATCCATAGGTGTGATGGCTAAAGTTGTCTGAGGCAGAAAGGGAGTGTCATATCAGGCCCTGCTGTTTGCAGTTTGCCAAGAACGTGACGGACAAGCTGATCGCGCAGGGGCACTGGGCGGACTAAATCGACCCGTGCAGTGGGCAGGGGCTTCCACTCGTCCACCTGTGAGCTCAACGTAAGCGCTTTTTGTGCGATAAGGGGTATTTAGGGGGTGTTTAGAAATTGTTTAAGGCGGGGTTGCAGCGGGTGTTCAGGCGGCCAGGGGATGTGTTGAGATTCAGAAACGGCTCAAGTTGAGGTGAGAAGGGGACGGGTGTAAGCCCCTGGCAGCGGGCTGTCCATGGTGAACAAGGACTCGCAGCAGATCTACGGCGAGGTGGACGCGCTGGTGACGCTGCTCAACTACCAGGTCACCAACAGCGGGTGCTGCAAGGTGGTCCTCCACCCCACCTGGGGCAGCGGCAGGGCCCAGTGTGACATCATATCCCCTATTGATATGGAGGATGACTGTATCGATACAACCTGACTGACTGCTCATGGTGTACCAGTGCACCAAAAAGCACTGCGTTAACGATGTTTCAGGAAATGTGCAAGGCCCTGGGCGTCGCCGTGTACCCAGCGTCCCTGTTCACCAAGGCGCCGGTGGCGGATCTGTCGGCGGCCATTGCGGCGGCAGAGCTGGACATCCGCGCGAGCGAGGTTGGCGCGTGAGCGCAGTCACCTGCGTGCTCATCGTTACATATTTGTGTGTATAAGCGTCGTATTAGTCGTGTTGTACAGAATAGACACCACTTTTTGTTAATATTGCATGTCTTACGACAAAACACATGTACACGAGTAACGATCACAGTCACAATAATTGCGCCTTTGATACACATATGACACCGCCAGACTTGTTATCGTGGGCGGGACCGGTCTAATGCTCACCATGTGTGCTACAGTTACTCACACATATACCCTAAAGTACTGTTGCGAGACGTGAATGATGGGGAGCTTAGAGCTCGCCAAGTAGGGGTTGCGAGATGTGAATGTTGGCCGCTGCGCCGCCGTGATATCACTGAACAGTCAACAGCTGAACACGTGAGAAGACACCGAAACTCCCCGCTCAGCAACAACACCTGAACGATACCTTGACGGCCTGACTGTTTGATGCCGGCGGGCGTTTTGTGGGGGCGGCGGCGCGCAATTGGGAGCGCCTCCACGTATGTGCGCGGCAGCTGATATGCTTCATGAGTCGTATATCAACCTAGCCCCCCCATTCCGACTCTACGCTCAACCCGCTCGGCGGATCGGAATCTACACGCTGGTTTATGCACAATGTGTAAGCGCCTTTTAGCCTTGGGGCTCGATAAGGTGTTCATACACATGCATTCCTCGATTCTTGTATAGCCAGGAATCTATTGATTCGTGTAGGTAGAAAGTAGCGATTGAAAGGAAAGTTGGCAAGAGGTGCTTCACATTTTGGAACATTTCAGCGTCAAGCGTTGAAGACAAGCAGGGTCAATCTGGGGTCAATTTGCACTGGCCCAACGCAGTCAGAAACCCCGGAGGATAGTGGCGCAGGTTGCATTTGAAAGCAAAGTTTGAATGTGGGTTATCACGTTCCAGTTTCAAGTGTTGAAAGCATGCAGGGTCGACTTTGGGTGAAAACATGGTCAACTGAAAACTGCACTATCCCACCGGAGCCGCGCGAGGGGCAGTGCAGCGTCCTCCGGGAACACCGCTTGAAAGGGGCACGGCTGGTGGTTGAAAGCATCGTTTGAAAGTTGTTTCACGCATATCACTTTCAAGCGTCGAAAGCACATCCAGGGTCAACTGTGAAAATCACGGGTACCCGGGGTCACAGCTTGCACCGCACCATGTGTGTAACGGGCACACTATTCCCCAACACAGCCTGTGTGTACCAGGTACCCTATGCTGCCACAGTCAATCCATTGTTTAGGGTTAAGGGTTCAGGGTTCAGGGTTGGCCGCCCCACTGCTTGGCAGCAGCTTAAGACTCCGCCGTGTAGTGGCACATGTAGCAGTTGCAACCAAAGTTTGAAAGCGGATTATCATCAAACACTTTCGAGAGCTGCAAGCGAGTGTGGGCTGTGGGGTGGACTGCGAAACCCCAGGATCAATCACTCAATCGGCAGCGCCCCACGCAGAGTGACAAGATATGATCTGGTCATCCTGTCTACAAGACGACCATATGACAGTATCGATTTGGAAAACGCCCTTAACATGATAGTATCGAATTGGAATGTGACAGTATCGATATTGAAGATGACCTTAAGATGACAGTATTGATATGGGTGATGACAGTATTGGTATGGAAGATGGTAATGTCGATATGGGATATCTTGTCACTCGGGCCCCACCGCCGACGGGGTCACCCCGCTCCACGTCGTACTGGCACCTGTCAGGATTTAATAAGCGTGAGGTATGGTTTAGTATTTAGGCTTTAGGGGTTTAGGCTTCAGAGTTCAGGGCAGGTATGGTTTGGTGTAAGGAATTAACTTTCACCACACTTCATATGCTAGAAAGCGCGGGATGGGGTCAACTGCGAGATGCTGGGTTCAACTCACATGCGCCGGCTCTCGATCAACGCTGAGATTATCACATCGCCGGGAATTCCGCTTCCGCCCCCGCACTCCCGAGGTGTAGCGGCGCAAGTTGGATTTGGAACCGAAACTTGAAAGCGGTTACATCATATTCTAGTTTCGAGCGCTTCATTCCAAGCGGCTTCCACGTGGGTTTGAAAGGGTCAACCTGCACCGCCCTACTGAGGCGGGTGGTTGTCGTGCTCGGTGTAGTGCCGACGCTTGCATTGGAAAAACAAGTTTGATAGCAGCGTATCGTATTTTAGTTTCAAGAGCTGAATGTCCCTGAAAGCAAGCGTGGGGTCCACTGCGAGAACCCGGGGTGAACCTGCACTGCCTCAGGGGTCAACTTCGAGAATCCTGGGTCAATCTGCACTGCCTCGGGGGTCAACTGCGAGAAATCTGGGTCAACCTGCACTGCCTCAGGGGTCATCTGCAAGAGCCCTGGGTCAACATTCACTGCCTCAGGGGTCAACTGCGAGAAACCGGGGTCAGCCTGCACTGCCTCAGGGGTCAACTGCGAGAACCTTGGGTCAACCTGCGCTGCCTCACCTCGGTGCTGTGCTGCGCGAACAACGCCGAGACCGACATGCGCCCACTGTGTGGTGCCGCTACTTGCAGTTGAGGGTTAAGGGTTTAGGGGTTAGGGTTCAAGCTTTAGGGTTTAGGGTTTAGGGTTTAGGGTTTAGGGTTTAGGGTTTAGGGTTTAGGGTTTAGGGTTCAGGGCTTAGCATTCAACCGAAATCCGCCCACTGTGTAGTGCCCCAAGTTGCAGTTGGAAGCAAAGCATGCTAATTTAAAAGCGGAGCGCCATAGCTTGGGCACAAGTGCTGAAACAAAGAGTGGTCCGTCCGGGGTCAAAGTAAGGTCAAAGCATGGTCAAGCCGCACCCCCTTACCACTGAAATAAGCCCCTTCATATGCCGCACCTGTCGTGTACCAGGGCCTTTACAGTACAAACATTGACCCTGTTGACCCTACAGCGGACACACGTTGACCCTTTACAGAGCACGCATTGACCCTCTTGACCCCACAGCGAGCACACGTTGACTCCAAGGAACAAACATTGACCCAACAGGAAACAAACCTTCACGGTGGAAGCTCGCTCGGTTTTCGAATCATTAATTACATTTAATTACATTTAATTGAATGCTCCGCGGTAAGTGCCGCCTTACAGCGTCCGACGGTAGTTCAAGGGGGGTCGGAGTAGACCAGAACTACATGCGTATTCCGCGATTTTCGCATTTTTTCCCGAAACGCACTGGCACCGGCAATGGAAACTCTTTAACTCGAATATGCTCAAATTGGAATTAGAGGGGTGTAATGTGTACGTGTGTAAACAGGCCACACGCCACGGGGTCATTTGGAAAGGATGCCCATAAATTAGCATGCAAGTATGGTGGAAATGACCTCATGAACCCCGAACCCTGCCGGGCACCGCTTGCTGCAACAGAACCCGCCGCTCGTGATGGAGGGGCGCAGAATGCAGTTGAAAGCAAAGTTTGAAAGCAGCCAATGATGTTTGAGATTCAAGCGCCGAAGCCCCGTGGGTCAACTGCGAAAACCCAGGGTCAACCAGCACCGCCCAACCATGATCGCATCGGCGTTGCACGCGAGGGTACCATGCTGTAGTGGCCGGCTGGCAGTTGACACCCGACTTTGAAAGCAGTTTATCACATTTCGGTTCAAGCTAGTGGTGCAGGCTGCGGTTGAAAGCAAAGATTGAGAGCAGCTCATCATATGTCAGTGTCATGTCTCATGTGTTGAAAGTCTTTGAATTTACTCGAAAGCAAGCGTGGTGTCAACGGCAATAACAACGGGGTACCCGGAAGGGGTCGACCTGGGGCATACACTCCTCCATTTCATAGCCCAAATTGAGCCGTTTCTGACACAAAACACACCCCAGACACCCCCTAATACCCACTGACACCCCCTCAAGGGCCCCTACACGATCCCTAAACTATGACCAAACGATACCCCGGAAGACATCGCTTACGTTGAGCAGAAAAGTGGACGAGTGTAAGCCCCTGGGGTCGACCTGCACCGCCCTACCGTGGTAGGCAAACACAATTCCAGGATGTGGTGGCCAACGTTGCAATTGAAAGCAAATCTTGAAATCGATTATCACATTTTGGTTTCAACGTTTGCAGGCTAGCGCAGGGTCAATTGCTAGAACCAGGGGTCAACCTGCATCGTCCTACCAGGCGCAGCTGCTGTGCCGCCCTTGTTGTAGTGGCGCCGGTGGCAGTCGAAAAAAAGTTTGAAAGCAGTTAATCCATAGCTAAGTTCCAAGATTTTACAGCATGCAGAGCCAACTATGGGTGAACGTGGGGCCAACCTGCACGGCCCTGCCTCAGCGAGCACCGCCTCAAGGAACTTCCGCACTGTAATGACGCAGGTTGTAGTTGGAAGCAAAGTTTGATAGCGGATTATCTGGTGTTAGCTTCAGGCGTTGAAAGCAAGCAAGGACAACTGGGGTTGAAACTGGGGTCAACCTGGGATCAATCTGGGGTCTACCTGGGTCAACCTGGGATCAACCAGGGGTCAACCTGGGGTCAACCTGGGGTCAACCTGGGGTCAACCAAGGGTCAACCTGGGGTCAACCAGGGGTCAACATGGGTCAAACCTGGGTTCAACCTGGGTTCAACCTGGGGTCAACCTGGAGTCAACATGGGTCAACCTGGGGTCAACCTGTTGTCATCATGGGGTCAACCTGGGGTCATCCTGGGGTCAACCTGGGGTAAACCGGGGGTACACCTGGGGTGAAACGGGGTCAACCTGGGGTCAACATGGGGGTCAACATGGAGCCACCCTGGAACATGGGATCAACCTGGGGTCAACATGGGGTCAACCTTTGGTCAACCTGGGGTCAACGTGCACCACCCTACCGCACCGTAGGCACTTTGATGTCCTGAAGCTAGGGCTGGCGTGGTGGCGCAAGTTGCATTAGAACCCAAAGCAAGCAACGTTTGAAAGCGATTCTTCATATTTCAGGTCCATTCAGGTCCATAATTCAGGTCCGGCGAGGGTGAATGGCGAGGGCAATCGATACATACCATGAGCGGAAGCGGGAAACAAATCATGTCGATGCCTTACCCATGAATCCGGGTTGAGGTGCAACTCGAGGTCGAGTGCGGTGAAGCCGCGCAAGGTGCAGGGACGCAGTTTGAACTTGGAAGTTGAATGTGACGTTTGAATGCCGTGTGTGATGTTTTAGGCTCAAGCGTTGGAAAGCACGAAGGGTCAAATTTGGGTTAAACGGGGAAACAACCGGGGTCAACCTGGAGTCGACCTGAGGTCGAACTGGGGTCAACCTGGGGTTAATCTGGGTCAACCTGGAGTCAAAGTGGGGTGAACCTGCACAGCCCCACCGAGGCTGTGGCATAAGCAATGGAGACGAAATATGCGACGCCATAGCGGAGGGGTGCAAATTGCAGTTGACAGCAAAGCAGGCAACGTTTGACAGGAGCTCATCAGATGTCAGTTCTAAGAGCTGAAAGCGCCTGAAAGCACCTGGAAGCCCATCCAAATGCCTGATAGTTCCTGAAAGTGCCTATTAGACTCTGAGAACAAGCATGGAGGCTACTACGAAACCTACAGAGTATGCAAGGTCAACCGGCGCTGCCTCATGTGTGTACCGGGTACACTATGCCCCAACACACCCTCCTGTGTGTACCGGGTACACTATGCCCCAACATACCCTGTGTGAACCGGGTGCCCTATGATACAACAAATCAACAGTCAACCGAGGGTCATCCTGCAGCGCCCCACCTTTGGAGATGGCGTCGGCGGCGACGGCGTTCGAGACGGCGCGGGCGGCGCCGACAGCGCGGCCAGTGTGTAGTGGCGCATGTTGCAGAGTGACAAGATATGATCCAATATCGATATGGGAGATCGATATCGGAGATCGAAATGGGAGGTCGGATACACATGGGATATCGATGTGGATTATGGGTTATCGATATTACATGTGATATGGCAGATCGATATGGTTTTCTACCATATCCATATGGTCATCCTGGATATCAATATGGGATATGGGCTCATGATTTCGGAAACGAAAGTATCGATATGGTCATCTTGGATATCGATATGGAATATGTGCTACTGATATAGGAGATGACCGTATCGATATGGTCATCCTCCATATCGATATGGGATATCATGTCCGTCTGCTAGCAGTGCCCCACCGGTGGCTGCGAAAGCGGCAGGGTCATAGAAGGGAACGACGGCAGCACCCGCACTGTAGTGCCGCGAGTCACAATGGGGCATTTTCGGTATATCGCCTGCGTGAAATGCCCATGCAGAGTCGCGGACAAAGCGTCAGCGCTTCGCGCGGAGGGGGGGGGGCAGGGGCCAGGTTGAGTGCCCATACAGAGTTGCGGACAAAGCGTCAGCGCTCGGCACGGGAAGCGATAGACCGAAATCGGCCTATTGAAACCACAGCAAGCAAAATTTGGAAGTAGACAGGTCAATTTGTACTTTCATGCGCTGAAATAAAGCATGGAGTCCACAGTTTAAGCCCGGGGTCAACCCGGAGTCAATATGGGATCAACCCAGGGTCAACCCGCGCCGCCTCACCGCGCTCACGAAGTCCCTCTCGTGGCGGGAGTCAGGGGCTTACACTCGTCCACTTTTCGGCTCAACGTGAGCATTTTTTGTGGTGAACGCCGGGTGCTTTTAGAGGGTTGCAGTGACGAGGACGGCTCAGGTTGAGCTGATAAGCGGACCAGTTTGAACCCCTGGCGGGAGTCAGGGGCTTGCACTGTAGCGGCGCAGGTTGCAATTCAAAGCAACGTTTGACATCAGCGTATCATGGCTGAAGTCAAGCGCTGGGTGAACTGCCAGAATCTGCCTACACCGCCTACACTGCCTCATTGCACCCGTCACTCGACGTCCACTTTTCAGCTCAGTAATGCCATGTTGTGTTGGGTACCAGAGCGTAAGCGTACATATCCGGTACAAATATACGGGGATCAGGGCGAAAGCCTAGTGCCTCCTTCTACCCGTGGAAGCGTGCGTCTCTCTCAGTCTCTCTTTCTCTCTCCCATAAAAATACTTGGACGTAAGGCCGGAAAGTGGACGCGTGACTGTTGTCAAAAGCAAGCTCCTGTCGGGAGTACATCTGCCGGATACCTTCCGCCAGGGGCTTACACTCGTTATCTTCCCAGCTCAACTTGAGCGACATTGTATCGGATAGGGGGTGCGCGCAGGGGTTGTGTAGCCCGAGTTGAGGGGTGTTAGGGGATGTATAGGGTGTGTAGGGTGTTCTTTGTGTGCCAGACACGGCTTAATTTTAGCTGAGAAGTGAACCAGTGTAAGCCCCTGCCTTCTGCGAGTGATAGTAGGCGCCGCGTGTGTGCGCGCGTGCTGGCCGCGGAGGAGGAGGTCGCGGCGGCGAAGGAGGAGGAGGACATTGAGGAGGCGGTCGCGGCGGCGGCGGCGTCGAAGGAGTTGCTCGTCGAGAGGCTGGACCCCACAAGCAGGAGCGTACACTCTTCCACGTTTCGGCTCAACTGAAGCGCTTCCTCTGGGATAGGGGGTGCGTCTGGGGGCTGTTTAGGGGGTGTTAGGGAGTATCGGGGGTTGTTCAGGGTGCATGGTTTGTGAGAACGGCTCAGGTTCTGAAGAGTGAACGAGTGTAAGCCCCCGCCTTCTAGGAGGTCGGGCACCGCCTGGAGCACCTGGTCGAGCAGCGGGGGAACGTCGCCGCCGTCGCCGTCGCCGTTGATGTAGCGGTCGCCGGGGAGGGGGAGCGGCAGCGCGGAGAGCGAGGGTGTGAGGCCGGGTGCGGGGGTGGACGACGCCATTGCTCCGGGCATGTTTGAGACTGCGGCGGCGGGGGAGGGTAGGGGCGCGCTTGTTGTTGTGGTTGGATGACGCAAAACATAGATCTATCGAAGGGTGCAGAAAGCGGCTTACCGAACACCCCACCTGCAAATAAAGACAATCGAAGGTGTCACAAAGACCCTCAATAACGGTTAGGACCTCCAAATATTGTAACCTTTAGTAAAATTAGCATTAGCATTAGAATAGAAAGCCCCTCGATATGACCATAAACCTTGACAGACTGAGGTCTGTCCGCTTGAAATTGCGGAGAGGGTTGGTTAAGCTCACCATGTGTAGCGCCGTGGGGCTCGATGAACGTTAAAAAAAATAAAAAAATCCCCGTAGGTCTGAAGGCCCTCATATGATTGGTCGAGAGCGTACCGGTATCCTTCCAAGAAGACTTCTAAATTTTTCGGAAGCGCCCCATATTCCCTCACATGTCCCGGCACCAGCACGCACACATCGTTAACGAAGCGCGCGTGACCCAATATCGAAACTATGACAGCGAGCATGAACACCCGCGTCCTCGCCCCACGCTCCCGGAGCGCGCCCGCGCGCTTCGCCCCCGCCGCCGCCACCGCTATCACCACCCTGGTGGCGCTCCTCTTCCTCTCCGCTGTTGTCGGTACCCAAGCCACTCGGAGCCTTCGGCAGGACGTGGAGGGTCTTGCCGCCGCCAAGGCCGCGCCCACCGCCGCCGCCGTTGCCGCCGCCGCCACGCTCACCCCCGCGGAGCTGGTGGCATGGGCTTACACTCGTTCCCGTTTCCGCTCAACTCGAGCTTACCTTGCCCCTTTCTGCTCAACTCAAGCTCACTTCCCCCCCCCTTATAACCCGAAATAACCCTTGGATGTGGCCTGAAGGTGCTCAAGTTGAGCTGCAACGTGAGCGATGTGTCCCGAAGGTCCTCAAGTTGAGCTCTGAAGTGAGCGAGTGTAAGCCCCTGGTTGGCGGCCTCCACCCTCGACCCCGCCACCGGTAGGGCCGCTCTTGCGCCAGCGCGCGCGCGCGTCCATGCCAAGGAGCAACGTCTCGCCGCCTTCGCGGTGACCCTGCTGGCTTGCCACGGCACGAGAACTTTCCTCGGAGTGCCCAAGAGCATTTTTTTGAAGGTTTACTTTTGAGGTATCCATGAGTTCTCATAGTGGGCCTACACTTGTCCACCTGTCAGTTCAACGTAAGCGCTTTTGGTGGTATAAGGGGGATTTAGTAGGGACTGTGCAGGGGATGTTGAAGGCGGGGAAGGAGGGGGTGTTAAGGCGGTTAGGTACTCAATAGGTCGATCTGGGGCTCAATGTGTCAGCCGTGTCAGCCTTGCACACGTTTTTGGCCGTCAGTCGAGCAACATCCGACCGACGCCTCCGCATAAGGTCAGTTGGGGGAAGGGAGACCGTTTGCCAACAACTCGTTCGACGAGCCGTTCTGACCAACGGTGTTTGCGTCGTTATGATGCTACGCTTTGCTATACGAGTTTAACCGTAGAGTAAGCGTAGATGCATGCACTTAGTGTCGTCACCCGCCAACCTTCGCCCTGCCCCCCGTATTGTGACCAACGAGCAAGCCCGCGGGGACTGGGCCGTTTCATCCATCGTCTGTTCTCCACGCCCCCCGCGGACGATTCGTGTAGGTTATGCTCATCCAGTTTTTCCAAAGTCCAGTTGAAGTCGAGGTGCGAATCAGTTCGATCCTAGCTCTATATCTGTTGCGTGTCCACGCGCGTAACTCAAGAAATATCAGGGACAAGCGGAGTAAAGTTAAGCTGGAAATATACTCACCCAAGGCCCTGGCCAACGGGCTGCGCACCGACACCTTCGTGAAGCGCCTCGGTGGAACGGTGCACGTTGACCTCAAGTTGGCCCTGCGTTGCCCCCGCTTGGTTTTAGCTCTCGAAACTAGATGAAGATTCACCGCTCAAGTGTTGCGGTCAATGTCAACTTGCGCCCCTCGCACCCGGCATCATGACCCCCGGCGGCAGGCTCTGCCAGATACCACTCGCTCCGTCATAGGAAACCATTTAACTCAAGAAACGAACTTCGAAACCATGGGCTTAAACTCGTCCACTTTCCAGCTCAACCTGAGCCGTTTGTTGTCCCCACCCACAGAAACAGAGTATCCCACAAAATGTGCTTACGTTGAGCCGAAAAGTGGACTGGTGTTAAGCCCCGGTTCAAAACGTGTTGACTGATATGTTGCGCAATATTTGCCGCCCGGCCCTTCGCAGCGACGTCATCAACTCGCGGTGGGGCCGTTCCTTTCGTTTCTCCAGTAATTATCTCAGCACGACTTGAGTCGAATGGTGACGCATTGCGTGGGGTAACTCAGACAAGTGGTATCGGTGGTCACGGTCAAACGAACATTGCTTCAATTGAAGCTGGAAAAGCTGGAAAATGTCCTCACGAGTGCCGCATTGCGTGGTGTGACTCAAGTGGTATCGGTCATCACACATCAGGGATGAATGGCTTCAGTTGAAGGTGGAAAAGTATTCAAGAGTGTCTAATTGCGTGTGATAACTCAAGTGGCATCCGTCGTCAGAGACTTCACGTTCAGCTGATGAGGGAGTGCTCAGGTAGTGTGGTGGTGGTGGTGTAATCAGGGGCTTACACTCGTCCACTTCTCAGCTCAACCTGAGCCGTTTCTGACACTCAACACTTAACAGCTGAACAACCCCTACACCCCCGCCTTAAACACTCCCTAAACACCCCCTAAATACCCCTTGTCACACCAAAAGCGCTTACGTTGAGCTGTCAGGCCAACGAGTGTAAGCCCCTGGTGGTGTAATGCACCCTGG
>Ga0307489_10002226_pt1 | contig 12974 bp, 24 predicted proteins | sample SB12metaG_FD_202247 | JGI IMG/M metagenome (GOLD analysis project Ga0307489, IMG submission 202247) | Sea-ice brine microbial communities from Beaufort Sea near Barrow, Alaska, United States - SB 1.2 | ecosystem: Environmental > Aquatic > Marine > Coastal | place: USA: Alaska | collected...
GCACGCGGACGGGGGGAACTGCCAATGCGATCCGCAATCTGCATCGCAGCGGGGCGGAGTGCCGCGCCGGCGGCAGCGACACTCCACTCGGTTTTGAGCACGTATGTTAAAATCAGGCCGGAAATGGGGACTAAAACGGTTCTAGATTCGCGTCTGATTTTTGATAGCGATTTTTTTACTCGCCCTCGCCACGCGGATCTCAGCCTCCCCAAGCTTGTAAGCGGGGCTGAAGCGGGAGGCTCTGGTGCCAAGTCGCAATTTGAGAAGAATCACCGCCGAAACCGCGAAAGCGAGAGTTCAGACATCTGCTCAACACCGCGCGAAGGGGCGCCCCGCCACGCCGGCGGCGGATAATTAAACGCGTGGCTCCCCGCCTGGTTCTGTCCGAGGGGTGTTGTTCGCACAAGGTGGCGGGCCCTGAATTCGCAGTTCGGCGCCGCGTGGCGCCAGGCAAGTTCGGCGGTTTCCCAAGCGTCTGAGCAGGTCTAGTCCGCCAGTCACCCACCGCGACGGCCATGCCGCGAGTCCGACCCCGCGCAACGGGGCGCACCCCCACGCCGGCGGAGGGCACTTCGCCGCGTAGCTCTCCGTGAGGGTCTGTCGCGTGGGCCAGTTTCGCAGCGTGTCTTGAATTCACAGCTGGGCGTTGGGAGGCGCCACGCAGGTTGTGTTCCAGCGCCATTCGATGCCGTGGCTCGCGGAAGACCGAGCTTCCCAAGCTGCATTCTCTCCGAACCCGTGCAACGGGGCGCCCCCCCACGCCGGCGGAAGCACTTCGCCGCATGGTTCCCTGCGATAATTCGTCTGTCGCGTGGGCCTTTTTCGCAAAGCGTGGCGGGCCCCGAACTGGCCTCGCGGCGCCGTGCGGCGCCGCGCGCGGTGTGTACCTGCGCCATTCGGTGGCGTTGAAGCGCGTAAGCCCATTCAACCGGCAAAACATCGTTGAACACTCTCTGGACCAATCAGAGGGCGCAAGGAGGGAGCTCTTTTGGCGTGTTTTCCCGAGGCCAAAAAGCCGCTCTCGAAAAATGGTCCGTGTTCGGCCTGATTTTGACATACGTGCTCAGGACCGAGTGACTCCGAGAGTGCCAGAGGCTTAATATGCCTCATGGGAAGACGCTTTCTGGCGCTGGCGGTAGATGCGACGCGACGGCGTGTGCGGCGCACATTGTGTTTTTATCATATAAATGACTCAAGAGTTGACTCGTCAAACGCCAGCGCGCCGCCGACGCCGTCGCGCCGAACTTGGCGTATCCGCCAGAGGAGCGTCTACCCACAGCCGATTTTAAGCCCCTGGCACGCTCGCAGTGTCGCCGTCGCCCCTGCGGCGCTCCTCCATGCCGCCGTTATGCTCGCGGCGGGGGCCGTATTCCTGTCCTATTTATTGCCAATGCGTGCGCGCAACAGGTTATGGTTGGCCCCATCAAGCATTTCCGAGTAGGTCGACATGTAGCGAATCGACGGTCTATTAACTCATAAACTTTACCGAAATGGGTGTATCCTTGGGCTTGGTGGGGCGCGGACAGTGTATGGCGAATCGACGGTACATCAATTCAAATATCCGTTTTCCTTGGAGTGGACAAAAACACCTATCATTTTGTGCTCGGCAACTGCAGTAGGCAATGCCTGCGTAGGCTCGAATCCTGCCAACGACATCGTTTTCTACTTTTTGGCGGTGTTTTCTTTCAATTATTCGTCCGCCGTTTGTTGGGGAGTCTTTTCACACTGGTGGACGCTGCTCAATCGGAACGACCTGCACAGCCTGTCCGCGTGCCCGAGCTTGGCATGGCGGTGGCGGGCCGCCAATATAAGCAAAAAGTAACAAATTTACCATGTCCGTCGGGCTTTCAGCCGGAGCCCACGGAACATATGGTCGCCACGTCATCATGACATGACATGTAACTTAAGATACGAGGGATGCAAGTGAGTTCAAGGTCGCGGCGAGCAATACATCTGATCGTGCAACGCGCATTTATGATAGAATTGACTCATGGATGTTTTTACGTGGTCGGGATTCCAGCCGATGGCCGAGCGCGGTCCATCGGTGAGGAAAAAACATTTCCTGGAGCTGATTACCTATGCCCTCGCTCGATGAGCGCGGCCCCAGGGGGGCACGATTGGCACGCTGTGAGCACGCCCGCATGAGCATTAGCGTGCCCCCTGCACAAGGAACACACTGCAACTCCGTGGAAGAAACCATATTCATTAAATTCACCTCCGGGGCGCCCGCCGTTCACCGGTGAGGCAAAAGATGTCCAAGAGCTGATTACTTATGCCCTCGCTCGATGAGCGCGGCGTCAGGGAGGCACGACTGGCACGCTGTGAGCACGCCCGCATAGATATCAGCGTGCCCCCTCCGCAAGGATGACACTGCAACTCTGTGGACGGAACCATATCAATTAATTCCACCTCCAGGGCGCCCGCCATTCGAGGCAAAATATGTACCTATGCCCTCGCTCGATGAGCGCGGCGTGAAGGAGGCACGATTGGCACGCTGTGAGCAAGCCCGCATAAACTTTAGCGTGCCCCCTGCGCAAGGATGACACTGCAACTCTGTGGAAGAAATCATATTAATTAAATTCACCTCCGGGGCGCCCGCCGTTCACTGGTGAGGCAAAATATGTCCGAGAGCTGATTACTCTTGACCTCGCTCGATGAGCGCGGCGTCAGGGAAGCACGACTGGCACGGTGTGAGCATGCCCGCATAATCATTAGCGTGCTCCCTGCGCAAGGATGATGCTTGACTCTCTGGAAGGAACCATATTGTTTTCATCTCCAGGGCGCCCGCCGATCCCATATCGATATCGAGGTTGACCATATCGATACTGTCATCTCCCATATCCTTACCCATATCCCATCATCCACCCGTCCATCCACCCACCCGCCCACCATCCACCCGTCCATCCACCCATCCACCCTTGCCCGCGAGAAACGCCGCCACTCCCCCCCGCCGCCGCCCGATCAGCTTGTTTGTAAGGCCACTCTGTGGCGTGTGGTGCCGTTTTCCCAAAACGAGGCACACGACCGGCTCACGCGCTGTCGCCCCAGCTGTCGCACACTAAACGCTCCCCGAACGAGCTGCGGGTATTTCCTAGGACTTAGGCCGAGCCGCCGATGGAGACTTTGAGCCTGCGGCCGCCACCGCCGCGGGCGCCGCCGCCGCCGCCGCCATTCAACCCCCTCCGCCATTTCAAGCGGACAGACCCTAACGTCTGACAAGGTTCAGGATGTATCGAGGGGCTCACTAATCACACTATTCTATTCAAGTCTCTCAGCCCAGCCCATGACCACCATGTCTCACCTACCACGGCGGCGGCGGCTCCACCGGCGCATGCGTATCGATGAGCAACACCTCGCCTTTATCCTTCAGCCGGGCCGTGAAGTACGCCTTGATGTAGCGGCGCAAGTTGAAATTCAAAGCAAAGTTTGAAAGCAGTTCATCATATTCTAGCTTCAAGCGCTAAAACCATAGGCGCGCGCGTGTGAGAAGAAGCTGCCGCTTGTCGGAACCGGAAGCGCAATCTTATCTCCTCACCTGAACCCTAAACCCCCTACTCGAAACCCTAAACTCTGGGACGCGGCTGCGGCTGCGAAGTTTCCGAGTCGGCGCTGGAGCAATCCACAACTCCCGCGCGATGGCTTCCCAAGGCCGCCCCCTCCTCGCGCTCGCGCTCGCGCTTGCATGCATCGCGCCCCTTGCCTCCGCGCAGTTCGCCGCACAACCCGGCTTGGCGCAGCCGATGCAGCAGCCGCTGATCGCCGGCCAGGTCCGTGGGCCCGCGCGCTCGCAACGAGCCCTTTCCCATCCCTGGCCCCGGCCCCCGCGCCCCGGCCCCCGCCTTTCCCGCCGCTCCCCGCCCCCCACTCCACTCCCCCCTCCCCTCCCCGCCTCATCCGCGCCCCCCTCCCCCGCCCCCTGAGCACTATCCGCCCCCCACCCCGCTCTCTCCCGCCCCCTCCCCCGCCCCACCGCTATCTCCCACTCCCGAACTGAACTCCCCTCTCCGTCAATCGGTCTTCGCGAGTAGCTCTGACATTAGCTCTGGTGTACCGGCTGTACCCGGCACACGCGCGCCTCCGACTAGCGCGTAGAGCGTCCTCCATCATTCGTCCAGCGTCCCGGACGCCGCGGTCGGCTCGCTGAAGCCGACGCGTGAATGGCGGTTCCCTTCCCCGCCGGACGGGTGGATGCCAAGCGGTCCACCCGCCAATTCTCACCTTTGGTACAGTTGGTACACCTCCTCTCACCCGCCACTGCTTACCCTGGTACACTTGGCACACCCGCCACTGCTCACCTTAGTAGTACAGAAGTACACTGAGCACATCACCTGTCACCCGCCACTGATCACCTTGGTAAACTTGGTACCTTGGTCCACCGCCATTCACCTGCCACCTCTCTCCTCGTCACTGTCAGACTGTGACTCACTCGGTGCACCATTCACCCATGTCAGTCGTCACCGGCTCTCCCCTTGGTTTCCTTCGCCCCGCACTCGGTGCCAAGCCTGCTTTTAAGTAAACAAATTTACGCACGCCTACTCTGAGACACTGGGTGGCTGTCTTTCTTTCGCGCAGCCGCAGCAGCTGCAGCAGCAGCTACAGATGCCGCAGGTGGCGCAGCAGGCGGCGCAGCAGGCGGCGGTGCCCATGACGCTGCAGACGCCGCAGCAGGCGTCGGCGGCGCAGCAGGCACGGGCTTACACTCGTCCACTTTTCGGCTCAACTTAAGCGCTTTCTGCGGGAAAGGAGTACAGTTAGAGGTTGTCTAGGGGGTGTTTAGGAGGTGCCAGGGGCTATTAAGGGGTGTCTGTGGTGTATTTTGTGTCAGCGGCGGTTCAGGTTGAGCTGAAAAGTGGACGAGTGTAAGCCCCTGGCAGCAGGCGCAGCAGATCGGGAATCTGCAGATGGAGCTGCCGCCAAACGCCGGCGCGGCTGCCGGGCCGGCGGCGGCGCCCATGGAGATTGAGTTCCCCGAGGCGGTTCAGACGGTCATCAAGGCCCAAGGCAGGGGCCTACACTCTTCCACTCTTCAGCTCAACTTAAGCGCTTTGTATATGATAGGGGGTGCGCGTGGGGGTTGTGTAGCCCGTATTAAGGGGGGAGTAGGGGGTGTGTAGGGTGTGTAGGGTGTTTTCATGTGTCAGATACGGCTCAAGTTGAGCTGAGAAGTGGACGAGTGTAAGCCCCTGGCCCAAGGCCTGCCCAACGAAGCGTACACGTGGACCGACGAGCAGGCGAAGGAACACCTGGCAGAGACAAACAAACAGATCTGCGCGCCGGTGATCCGACGCTGCCCCCGCACCGCCAAGAAGTGCAAGTGCAGCGTTGGCAAGCCCGCCGCGCCCTACATGGCTGCCGTCTTGCAGGTGCGTGACCTCCGGAGATTTAAATCCTGGGCCGCCTAGATCCAGGCGGCCTGATTTCCTGGATTAATGACCAGGAGATATGTGTGGTGTCGATATATTGTTGCAACACAATTCCTATCACCTGTTCTAGGGTTCTCAACTCGTCGCCAGGCCGCCTAGATCTAGGCGGCCTAAGATGTAAATCTCCGCGTGACACCTGCCTTTCACCAGTCGGCAACTCTCATTCACAAACACGTGGAGACGCGCGAGCATGCCGAGCGGGTATCTTTCAACCACCTGCCACTGTTCACTCACACTCACTCACCCACCGTCTTGACCCCAATCACTGACACTTGCCTCCATTTAACGTGTCGTCTTGAATGGTGGTTCCTTTCCCCGTCGGAAGAATGCCAAGCGGACCACCCGCCAATAGGCCGATTTTGGTATATTGTCTGGGTAAAATGCCCATACAGAGTTGCGGGCAAAGCGTCAGCGCTCCGCGCGGAAACGCGGGCGTCAGGTTGAATGCCCATACAGAGTTGCAAGCAGAGCGTCAGCGCTCAGCGCGGGAAGCGATATACCGAAATCGGCCTATTCTAACCTTGGTACACTTGGCACACCTCCACTCACCCGCCACTGCTCACCTTGGTTCACCTGGCACTCACCGACCCTGCACCCCTTTCAACCGTGCTCCTTTGAACGTGCCGTCTTGAACCACTCACCGACCCTGCACCCGTTTCAACCGTGCTCCTTTCAACGTGCCGTCTTGACCCACTCACCGACCCTGCACCCCTTTCAACCGTGCTCCTTTCAACGTGCCGTCTTGACCCACTCACCGACCCTGCACCCCTATCAAGCGTGCAGATGCGCGAGTACGCAGAGCGCGTGGCGGCGCAGAACGAGCACCAGCAGCTGCAGGCAGAGGCTCACACTCGTTCACTTCTCAGCTCAACTTGAGCGCGTTTTATGGGATAGGGGGTGCGCGTAGGGGCTGTGTAGCCCGTGTTCAGGGGGTGTGTAGGGTGTTTTTGTGTGTCAGACACGGCTCAAGTTGAGCTGAAAAGTGAACGAATGTAAGCCCCTGGCTGCAGACCCAACAGGGCCAGTTCCAGGCCCAACAGTTGCAGGCCCAGCAGCAGCAGATCTCTCAGGAGGCGCAGCTGAACACGGCATGGGCGCGGGCGTGCGCTGCTCATCACGTCATCCACCGTCGGCCCTAGTTTCGTGAGAGCCAAGTATTGTGTTAAACTCAGTGAGGGGACGATTAGTCGTCCTTATCTCCTCGAAATCATGAGTCTTTTAACTCAAGGACAGCGTCCAGGTCGGACTGTCGTCGAGTCGGTCGGTGGGAGTTTCGAATTGTACAGTTCTGATTGGTCGAACGGGATTCGATACCATTTCATCGATACCAGACCCGACACTGAGTTTAAGTGACGTCCTTGGACTTAGCAGCCCGGCCCCTGCAACCCTAACCTCTAAAACCTAAACCCTGAACCCTAAACCTGCCCTGACCCTGCACGTGGGAGAAGGAGAGCGAGGCGAAGAACATGCAGGGGTACCAGCTCCTGGCCGCCGCGCTGGGGGTCTGCCTGGTCATCTCCGTCGGCGCTAATTACCTGACACTCAAGGGCGGGCCGGCAGGGGCTTACACTCGTCCACTTCTGAGCTCAACTTGAGCCGTGTCTGTCACAATAAAACACCCTACACACCCTAAACACCCCTTGACACAGGATACACAACCCCTACGCGCACCCCGTATCCCATACAAAGCGCTCAAGTTGAGCTGAAAAGTGAACGAGTATAAGCCCCTGTGGGCCGGTCGGTCGTGATGCCAACATGCGCTCTGAGGTCAAGGCGGCCATCGCCTCCATGACCCGCGCGTGATCAACGACCAATTGTCAACCAAGGGACGATCATTGGTCAACTCGGAGTCAATGATCCCTCGGTGATCTGACTTTAGAACCCTGTGAACGCACGTTTCAAGGAGCTCAACAATTGGCTGATTTCGCCATGTCGCTTGGGGAGACGCCCAACGTGTTGCAGGGAGCACAACTACCGCGTGGTTTAGAAAAGTGCCATGTACACTTGGGGGCGGTGTGACCGTGTCACTATTGATGATTATGATGTTTACGTTCATGACAGGTACTTCTCCCCCGTCAGAGGCGGGGCGAGCACCACTTGAGCCGTTGTAATGAAGAAGATTGCGGCTCGCTCGTTTCAGTACTGTTCGCTCATTCCCGCGCCACGCCACGGCAACAGGTTTATGCATGCCTAGAGTACAATGCCACCCACCAGAGCGTTTTATCGTCTGGACTATATGCACACACGCGAAAAAGCATGGTGCCGCCTTATACACACAAGAGTCTCTCTCCATCTCTCTCTCACACACACGCACACACATGGAACACCCACACACCCAGCACGCTATACATGACACACCCAGCATACTATACATGCAGTTGACGATGGTGACGTCGCGCTGACGCCGACGACAGTAGCGACAATGGTGGCAGCGCCTACTGAGGCAGCGCCAGAGGCGGCGGCGGCAGGAACTTGGGCAGCGGCAGATAGTCGTAGATCGAGGAGCCGGCCGGCGGCAGCGGGGTCTCGCCCCTACAAAACCGCGCGAGCAGCGGCTCCTTACCCTGCGGCACCACCTCGTCCAGCCACACCTGCAGCCAGGGGCTTACACTCGTTCACGTTAGAGCTCAACTTGGGCAACTCCAGAACACATTCATGAGTTAACTTGGGTTACACGGTGGACAGAAGAGCTCAAGTTGAGCTGAAATTGGAGCGAGCGTAAGCCCCTGCCTGCAGCTCTGCCCCCCCGATCTTCTCCTTCTCCGTCAGGTTCGACTCGATGACGCGAAGAATATCGAGGTTGACCTGCACCACCTCCATTGCCACCCACAGCGCGGAGGTGGTCATCATCTGCACCTCCTTTGCCACCTGTACGTTGGTGGTGTCTGCGGTTCTGCCGCCGCCGGAGCTGTTTTCGGCGCCGCTGTTGGACAGCGTGGGCACCGACATGGGCCCGATGGTGAGCGACAGCCCGAACTCCGCCACGGCCTTGTACCAGGGACTTACACTCGTTCACGTTAGAGCTCAACTTGAGCAACTCCAAAATACATTCATGAGCTAAGTCGAGTTATACGGTAGACAGAGGAGCTCATGTTGAGCTGAATTGGGAACGAGTGTAAGCCCCTGCCTTGTACGCCAGGTCCGTGGCTTTCTGGATGTCGTCGTACGCCCCATTGGTCACCCGCCCGCACGCCACGATCTCTGCTGCCCGCCCGTGCGTTAGGGCCCGATTTCAAGCGGAGAATGACTGTCAGGTGCTACCGGGCTTTGGGTGGAGGACATAGGGGAGGAGGAATAGAACAGGAGGGGAGGAGTAAGAAGTAGGAGAAGGAGAAGGAAGAGGAGGAGGAGAGGAAGTGGAGGAGGAGGAGGGGGAGGAGCAGGAGGAAGAGAAGTTAGAGGTAAAAGTGTACATGTGCTGGCATCCTCCGCTGTCCGAGTGACATTACGGAGAGGGTTGGTTAAAGTCACAGTGTGAAGCGCCCTGGGGCTCAACGAACGTAAGAAGAAAAAAATGAAAAAAATGTGCTGGCATCGCCCTGCCGCCCATGAGCGTGACGAGGCGCCCCCTCAGCTCATCTTCAAACATGAGCTTGCGGTCCTCTTCGCCCGGCGGGATGTACGTGTACCCCAGTGCCAGGGGCTTACACTCGTTCCCATTTCAGCTCAACTTGAGCTCTTCCGTCCACCGCATAACCCAACTGAAGTCATGAGTGTGTCCTGGAGTTGCTCAAGTTGAGCTCTGACGTGAACGGCTGTAAGCCCCTGCCTAGCGAGCCGCCGCTGCGGCTGATGATGGACAGCTGCTCCGGCCGCGGGTGCCCCGGCAGCAGGCACCCCACAGCTGTCCCCACCACCGCGTGCCCCGCCTCGTGCGCTGACACCGTCGCCTTCTCCGCCTTGCTGTAGCGGCGCAAGTTGAACTTGAAAGCAGAGTTTGAAAGAAGTATAACACACTTCAATTTCCAGCGCTAGGCTCCAAGCAGTTTCAATTTGGGTTTCAGAGGGTCAACCTGCACCGCCCTACGAGGCTGAGCATGCTGCGCTTCTTCTCGATCCCCCCCAAGGTGCGCATGACCGCATCTTCAAACTGCTTCATGCCCACAAGCTTGAGACGCTGCCGCGCCGCCAACAGCGCCGCCTCGTTCACCAGGTTGGCCAGGTCTGCCCCCTCCAGGTGGCGCCGGGTGGGTACGAGTGCACTCTTCAAATGATGTTCCGTACCGTCCAGCAACCTGGACACTAGGTTTTCTTTTTTGGAGAGCGTACCTACGCAAAAATCGCCTGAAATTGTGCAAAACCGCCCAAAACCGCCCAAAATCGCCTCGTACAGAGCCCGGAACCTCTGGAACAACTAGGGTGCGTACGTGGTTCGGAACATCACTCAAAGAGTGCACTCGTACTAGCATTATTGGCTACATCATGTCATAGTTCTAACATTGTACTTAAGAAACGATGACTCAAAATGCGTGACGAAGACGCGGCAGGTGACATGTGATTGTCCCTCTGGAGAGGTGTCAGCGTTGGGTGACGTGTCGGCGGGCATTATGCGCGTGTCCTCACCGTGAAGCCCTGAGTCATGCCCGCGATGTCCTGCACCGCCATATTGTAGCGGCGCAAGTTGAAATTGAAAGCAACAATTGAAATCAGTTTACATATTAAAGTTTCAAGCGTTTGGGTCCAGGCGCTTTCAAAGTGGATTTCATAGGGTCAACCTGCACCGCCCTACCATGTCGAGCGCCAGGGGGATGCCCCGCAGCCCGATGTGCACGCCCAGGATGTCCACGCGCCCCTGCCGGTCCGGCCGCTCCACGCTCACCGTGCGGTCGAACCGACCGACAGGGCCTGCCAGATATTTGCTCGCCACATCATAGGATGCCATTGAAGTCAAGAAGCGAGGGTTGAGGGTTGAGGGTTTAGGGTTGAGAGTTTAGGGTTTAGGGTTTAGGCCATAGGATGCCGCCATTTGTGTCAAGCAGCGAGGGTTCAACATGCTCTGTGTGACGTGGCGAGCAATATCTGGCAGGCCGCGGCCGCACCGGCCGGGGCGTTTCAGCGCGGAGTCCAGCGTGTCGGCGCGGTTGGTAGCCGTCAGGCAGGGGCTTACACTCGTCCACTCTTCGGGTCAACGTAAGCGCTTTCCTTGGAATAAGGGGTGCATTCAGGGGTTGTTCAGGGAATGTTTAGGAGGTGTTATGGGGTATCAAGGGCTGTGTAGGGTGTATTTTGTGTCAGAAACGGCTCAGGTTAAGCTGAAAAGTGGACGGAGTGTAAGCCCCTGCCGCCAGGCAGATGACCGGTTTGCCAGGCGGGCCCATCTCGAAGCCGTCAAGCTCCGTCAACAGCTGGTTCAGCGTCTGCTCGCGCTCGTCGTTGCCCATGCCGCTCATCTTGCCTCCGCTGCGGCTCGTGCTGTAGGGTCGCAAGTTGAAATTGAAAGCACAACTCGCAGGCAGTTCATCGTACAGAGCGCTAAATTCAGGTGAAATCAGGCGCTTTCATCACGGGTGTAGGGTTTAGGGTCTAGGGTCTTGGGTTTTGGGTTGAGGGTTTAGGTTTTAGGCACCACCCCACCTTGCCCACAGCGTCGATCTCGTCGATGAACACGATGCACGGCGCGAAGTCGCGCGCGCGGGCGAAGATATCCCGGACGCGCGCGGCGCCCGTGCTGTAACGGCGCAAGCTGAAATTGTAAAGAACATTAGAAAGCAGTTCATCATAGTTTACTTTCGAGGGCTTAGTTCCAGGCGCTTTCAACATGGGTTTGATAGGGTCAACCTGCACCGCCCTACCATTCCCACGTAGAGCTCCACGATTTAGCGGCGCAAGTTGAATTTGAAACCAAAATTTGAAAGCAGTTCCTCATATTTCAGTTTCAAGCGCTCGGTTCCAGGCGCTTTCAACACGGGTTTCATTGGGTCAACCTGCACTAGCTTACCACGAATTCGGAGGCGCTGACGCTAAAGAAGGGCACGCCCGCCTCGCCCGCTACCCAGGGGCTTACACTCGTCCACCTTTCAGCTCACCGTAAGCGCTTTCTGTGGGATAGGGGGAACATTTAGCGGTTGCCTAGGGGGTTTTGAAAGGTATTAGGGGGAAGTACGGGGTGCTCAGGGTGTAATTTTGTGTCAGGAACGGCTCATGTTGAGCAGAGAAGTGGACGAGTGTAAGCCCCTGCCGCCACCGCACGCGCCAGCAGCGTTTTGCCCGTTCCCGGCGCGCCCCACGCGTACCGCCACATCAATACTGCTTGCCATGTGACAAGATGTCATTGAAATCAAGAGACCGGTGTTCGAAATGTGTTGGATGATGTGGCGAGCATCAGCATTGTTTACTCTACAGTTGGGCATTTCCTCTGGGGGATTAATCGAGGGTATATTTGTGTGATTTCGGTAGATCGAACTCGCGACCACACTGTTACCTCAGGTGTCCTAGACAAACTTGTACTCGCCTGATGATGACGGCCGACTCAACCGAAACACGATCCTATCATTTTGACACAATCTACTCGCGCCGAGCCCTGCTTCCATAAGAAACACGTGGTTTGGAGGAGATGTCCGGATCCGGTATCGATCGACCAACCGGCCGGGCTTTCGCTTTGCCTGTGTTAATGACCCCTCAAATCGACCATTGAGGAATCGAGGTTTTGGCGCGATTTGACCCCTCAGTTTGTTATGGTAGAGGGGGTCGGACCGCGTAGATGATTTGCGGTGGCCCAACCTGTAACAGCACGCCGGAGGGCGGGCGGGCGCCTAAGTCCAGGGGCTTACACTCGTACAACGTTTAGCTCAACGTAAGCTATTTCCGTGGGATAGGGGGTGCGTTTAGGGGTTGTCCAGAGGATGATCAGGGGGTGTTAAGGGGTACTATGGAGCGTTTTGGGGTTTGCTTTGATTTTAGAACCGGCTCAGGCTGAGCTGAGAAGTGGACGAGTGTAAGCCCCTGCCTAGGTCGGTGTAGTCCTCCGGCCGCTTCAGAATGTCCACGATCTCCTGTAGCTCCTCCTTGCAGGAGCGTCACTGACAACACACACTCGAGGCGAGATCAGAGCATTGCAAACATTCAGTGTGAATGCTCGTACAGATGCGCGGACTCAGTTCGTCGATTCAACGTTGGTGGTGTGGTTGTTGTGAACATAGCGGAGATTGACATCCTAGGCCGCCGAGACCCAGGCGGCTTGGCGACAAGTTGACAGCCCATGAACATGTGATAGGAATCATGTTTCGACACCACATGTCTTTCCCGGTCATTAACTCAAGAGAACAGGCCGCCTAGGATTTAAACCTCCGCTTGCCAGGGCTTCGTCCACGCCCGCTACGTCGGCGAACGTGGTGGTGGGCGGCGCCAGCGCGCCGCGCTTCTGCCCGCCGCTCTTGCTGTAGCGCCGCAACCTGAATTCGAATGCACCAATTGAAAACAGTTTATCATATCATAGTTTCAAGCGCTGAAACCATAGGCGCTTTCAACACGGGTTTTGAACCTGTCATCGGGCACGGCCCTACCATGCGCCCGGCCGTGTTGTACGGCCGCAAGCTGAGATTGCAAGCAGCA
>Ga0307489_10002227_pt1 | contig 12973 bp, 18 predicted proteins | sample SB12metaG_FD_202247 | JGI IMG/M metagenome (GOLD analysis project Ga0307489, IMG submission 202247) | Sea-ice brine microbial communities from Beaufort Sea near Barrow, Alaska, United States - SB 1.2 | ecosystem: Environmental > Aquatic > Marine > Coastal | place: USA: Alaska | collected...
TAGTCAAATCGAGTCGATCTTAGGTAGTGACATCGCTTTCGCGCTCATTATTTTCATTATATAGCTATCATAACAGCTTACGAGATGGTGTGCTACATTGCAACATTTTTTTATTTTTGGCGTTTCTCCACGCTAGAGCTACACCGTTATTTCAGTCGCATTAATAGTGTTCATGACACCTACGACTTGCGGGTGACGTTCATACGTCCCCCCTCGCCCGACAGCGGGCCCGTGGTCTAGGGACACGCACATGCTGCCTGCCACGTCATCCAACGCACGTTGAACCCTCGTTTGTTGAGTCACATTGCATGACGTGGCGAGCAGCATCTGGTGCCACGTCATACCCCGTTTGTTCCCCTTTAATACCCCCTCTATATCCCATTAGTGCCCCCTCAATACCCCTTCACGACGCCTTAAGGAGGTCAAGTGCTCATTACGACAAAGTGCGTTAAACCACTTAGACACTTTGTGAGATTCAGTGCTAAGTCGTCCCGCTCGACCAATCAGAACGCTCCATTTGGACGACTCAGCACTACTTGTTGCTAAGTGTCTTAGTGGTTTCGCGCACTTTGTCGTATTAAACCAGTAATTGCCCATGATAGGGGGTTCAGGTGCACATCATAGGGGGTCACGAGCCCTACGGCGGCCTGCTTGACCACCTGCGGGGTGAAGTCCTCCCCGTTCGCCTCCCAGATCAGCGTCCCGTCGCACGCGCATACCTGTGTGGTCAGGTTCACGGTTCACAGGGTTGTCAGCGGATGATAGGTTCATTGAATGTTAGCAGATGAAGCCGAAGGTTGTTAAGCTGTTGGCGGCTGATGGGTAAAGTTGCCAGTAGGTGATATGATTTTAGGTTCAAGTGGACGGGAGACGGGCTCACCTGCTTAAGGTTCTCGCCCACACCCGCGCTCCGGGCCAACACAGCCGCCACACCCCCTGCCCCGGCCCCCACTGTGGACGCATCGTGCACACCTAGTGAACGTCCGATGATATCCCAAACCTTGACGCGCCCGTCGAGGACCCGGGACGGGATCATGGCGTGACCCTCCGCGTCGGCCACCACCACGCCCAGCAGCCCCGCCTCTGCCTCCACCGCCGCCGGTGCCCACACCCCCCCCGCCCCCACCTCTTAGGGCCTCCAGCCACGTCATCCTCCACATTTGAGACCCCCCTTTCTTGACGTAAATGGAATCGCATGACGTGGCAAGCATTATTCGTCACGCCCTACCACCTCTGCCTCCGCTGCCGCCTCTCCCGCCCCCGCCACACCCACCACTGCCCCCGCCCCCGCCCCCGCCCCCGCCCCCGCAGCTGCCGCTGTGTTGTACACCTCCCCTACGCTGGCAACGCCGCTGGTGGTGTCCTGCGGCGAGTACATGTGAATGGCCAGTGCGTGGGGACCAGGAGTGAGGCCGTTCAGCAGGGCCAGGTTCCGGTGCTCGCCACGTCATAGGATGGTTTTCACTTTAGCAAACGAGGAAGAACAAGGCGGTGTGCGACGCCACGAGCATGGCTCAATGGTTCCTACCGTCCAGTGACCCCTCGATCAGCAACGTGTCCTCGTCATAGGGACAGGCAAATAATGCTATCTCATTTCACTCACCACACTTTACACCGTCGTGTGGTGAGTTGAAAATCACCCTATGACGTGGCGAGCATCATTTTCAGGACAGGTAAATAATGCTCCTCACGCCACTCACCCTCGTGTGTTGAATCAATGTCACCCGATGTCGTGGCGAGCATGATTTCTCGGCCGTACCTCGTCGACCTGCACGAATCGAATGACGCCACGTGTCGTGCCGTGTCCGTACACCTCGCCCTTGAACTCCGCCACCGCGGCCACAGACCAGGGGCTTACACACGTCCACTTTTTCAGCTCATCATAAGCACTTTTCGTGGGATACGTCGGGTGGTTTCACTACGAGTGGCGTGGAACTCAAGGCCAATGGTTTATAACTCGCAGCAAAACTGGACACAAAATGGCTCACCGACCATAACGGCTCAGGTTGAGCTGAGAAGTGCACGAGAGGAACCCCCTGCCAGAGACTGTTGCAGCGTGCGGATGTCGGTTCCAATGCGACGCGCGAGGTCGTCACCGAACATGTTCACGTCGCCCTGGCCCCAGGGGCCTACACTCGTCCACTTTTCGGCTCAACGTAAGCACTTCTTCATCCACCACCGACATGTTTCAGCCCTCGTTTATCGAGTTAAATGATACGCTGGGCATCGAGTTAAATGATACGCTGGGCGGCGAGAGTGACAGAAACGTCTCAGGTTGAGCAGGAAAGTGGACGAGTGTAAGCCCCTGCCTGGCCCACGAGGCGGCACCGGTACCCCGCGGCGGTGACGGCGGCGCTCACCTCGTCGGTGGTGGTGGCGGTGGCGATGACGCGCACCGAGTTGGACGATAGCGTCGCCACCACGCCAACCACCAGGGCCAGACCATCGCATTGTTTCAGTATTAAAAAAACGGGTGGATGGCAGTTGTGCTGGGAGATGGATGCTGTGTCGAGCCCAGGACGGCGGCAACAGACAGGGCGGCGGCGGCGGCAGTGGTGTACAGGTGCACCATGAGCAAACAGTCAGGGGACGCGGTGTCAGGGCCCCGCCCTCCACGCCTGGCACCTGGGCCACCGCGGATTCCACGCTGCTCACGCACTTCCCACACGCCATTTCCACCTGTTGCAGTGCGGGTAGAAGGCGACGAGCGAGAGCGGGTGAGGTGATTCATGGTGTCAGAAAGCGCGAGTGTGAGTTGATGATGTTGTGAGAGTGTGAGAGGGGGTCAGGCGACGAGCGAGAGCGCGTGAGCGTGAAAGCGGAGTGATGGTGAGTGTGAGTGAGCGTGAATGTGGAGACGTTGTGAGAGTGTTCTGAGTGTGGGTGAGAGTGCGAGCGAACCATGAACTCCATCTGCCGCGCCACGCCGGAGGATGTGGATGTCGGCTCCGAGGCCGGCTCAGCCGTGTCGCTTACGGCGGCGACGACCGTGCGCGTGCGCGCGCGCGACGCCGGCGCGACAACGCGCCGAGACGTGGACGATGCATTTTTGGCGGAGGTGGGAGAGCGGCGCGGCCCCGCGGTGCGGAAGGCGGCGGCTGGCGTGGCGCTGCACACGGCGGCCATGGTTGCGGCGGGCGCGGTCGTTCGAGTGTAGTTGCGTCTGCGTCGTGGTGTGCCCGGCTTCAGCAGTGGCGGGGCCTCGCCCGTCGCCGCTGGTGTCCGCAGGAGCTCATTTCACATTTGTCGTCCGGAAAGTGCTAGCCGTGCAAAGCGCGCGCAAAGTTGAAGCTGGAAGCAGTGAAACCAACACTGGAAGACGCCGAAACGCAGAAAGCGCAAACGGGTAAACGTAAAAGTAAAAACGTTGAATACGCCTCACACCAACGATCTCGACACGTGTGCGATCGAGCGAACACGTGGCGGCTTGCAGATTCGACACAGTGGCGGATAAAGTTGAGTGCGCGCGATCGACTCCCCTCACTTCTCCCTCCCCGCACGCTCCCCCACACACACATCCCTCTTCTCAATATGGCCGCCATGACCGCCACCTTCGCCATGCCCCGCACTGCGCACCAGTGCAGCGCCAAGTGCGCGTGCCGCGGGTAGGACAAACAAAGTTTACCTGAAAACCTTTCCAATATCGGATTACTGAAGTACTTTGTGCTGCCCTCTCCTTACCGCAACCAGCTTCGTCGAACGCGATACGCGGCGTATCGGGGGCGGCGTCGGAACAGCTCCAGACATGCCGACATCGCGCCGTTTCCTCGTACACCTGGCGCAAACACGACTGAGAACCGCCATCTTTGGGGAGGTTCCCAGACGTCGCATCGGAATATTCTGTCACGTGTCAGACTGATCCCTCCAACCTTCGCCCCCTTTTACCCATCGTCTCTATTGCCACGTCGTATACACCTACGCCGAACTCGACACGAGGCGACTCGATGACAGCGCCCGCTCAGCATACCGCCTATGCCGATATCACGCTGTTCGCTCGCTTGAATCGGGAAGCCAGTTTGCTGCTTTGCTTCGATCTTCGATCCATCCCTCTGCGCAACACCTGAAGAAAACAAGCTATGTGGTTTTGGGCCCTGTGGGTCGCAAGGCCGTGCAGTCGCGGTCTACCAAGGTGTCCGCCGGCCGCAAGGCGGTGCTGTCCGTGTCCGCCGAGGACAAGAAGGCCATCTGCGTCCTCACCGGCACCGCCGGCGTCAGCGGCAGGGGCCTCGCACCCCTTCCCATTTCTGTTTTGTTCAACTTCAAAAGCACCATTATGCGACCGTTACTATTTGTAACGCGCAAGCAAAGAGAAACGTGCGAACAGATTACAAATCAAAGAACCGACAGTCTTGAATCTTGGTTCAAGAATCCCTCTCCCCTCTCCCCACCCGCACCCTCTCCAGCTCATCGGCCTTAGGGACAAGTGGGGTCCTGCACTCATTCTCTTTTTGAGCTCAACTTGAGACCTTGAGTCCCTGACCCCACTTGAAGTATACCTCAAATGTGCTGCAGTTAAGCAGATATGTGAACGAGTGCTACCCTCGTCCCTTTGTTCACCTCAAACTTCAGCCCTTGAGTCCCTGATCCCACTTGAAGTATGCCTCAAAGGTGCTGAACTTAAACAAATATGTAGACGAGTGTTAGGCCTTATTGAGCGGCACCGTGACTTTCATGCAGTCCGGCGACGGGCCCACCACCGTCATCGGCGCCATCTCCGGTGGGGCCACAAGCAACCCATGTCCACGTGCCCCGATATCTCCCGCCGTCCGGACAACAGCACCCTCACCACCTCCTTGGGCGAGAACCAGCCGGCCCACATGACGAACCGCATCACCCACCGCATAGTGTATCGGTGCTTTTACCGAGGTGTTTCAAAGTGCTTACCAGTGCTTACCATGTGAGCGTTCGTAAAGAAAATGGAAAGAGTATGCGGCCCTGGTCGATGGTCTGGAGGCGGGCAACCACGGGTTCCACATCCACGAGTTCGGTGACACCACCAACGGCTGCATGTCCACCGGCCCCCACTTCAACCCCGCCAAGATGAAGCACGGCGCCCCCACCGACGCCGTGCGCCACGCGGGCGACATGGGCAACGTATGGACATGCACATGTTATCCCTGTCCTATGTTCAGACTTTCGTTTCTTGAGGTGGATGACATCCCACAACCTCCATGAGTTGCCACTTTGCGAGTTGCGTTGCCCTCCATGTTCCGTTTTGACACCCTTGTTTCTTGAGTTCGATGGCACCCTACGCTCACTACGCTGTAAATGCTCGTGCCTTGAGGTACCTGGCCCTGCTCCGTTTGAAGCCTCGTGTATTGCGTTAGCCGGCCCTGCTCTGAGGTGGTGGCCACGGCGGCCGCCTGCGAGTTCACCATCACGGACGCGCAGATTCCCCTCGGCGGCGCCAACTCCATCGTGGGGCGCGCAGTGGTGATCCACGCGCTGGAGGACGACCTGGGCAAGGGCGACTCCACGGAGATCGGCACCCAGGTGAGGCGCTGCAGGTTGACCCTAGCTTGGCCCCAGCTTGACCCCAGCTTGTCCCCAGCTTGATCCCGGGTTGACCCCAGCTTGACCCTAGCTTGATCCCAGCTTGACCCCAGCTTGATCCCAGCTTGACCTCAGCTCGACCACAGCTTGACCCCGGGTTCTGCGCTTGGTTTCAGCCATCGAGGCCGAAACGTGTCGGCCCGCTTTTGAACTTTGCTTTCATTTTCAACTTGCGGCGCTACAACCAGGGCAAGACCTCCGAGACCACCGGCAACGCCGGCGGCCGCCTCGCCTGCGGCGTGATCGGCCTCACCCCCCTGTAAATGTTTTGGGGCTTTTTGGGCGCAGCTTTTTGAGCGCAGTTTTGGGACTTCACTTCCACTTTTGGCCTGCGCATTAACGTGAGGTCTGGGACCGGGGTACGCGATGGCGACACGAATAATACGCAGCATAGCTGAGACAAATACTCTGTAACTAACATCACTCATGTGCTAAATGACACCGCCGCCGCCGCTGCCGCTGCCACCTCCGCCTCCGCCTCCGCCACCTCCGCGCAGCCACATCCGAGCCAATAATACCCAGCATTCGCGATAGTCGACGGTTCGGCAGTGTATTTGCGGGAAAGGGAACAGCTTGAGCTCAGTTAGTCGGTGGACACCGGGGCAAAGCGACATAGTTGAGTAAAAAGCGGTCTGCGACACCAGCACCACTCGTGTTTGATGGCCGCGTCCGACCGGCTTGCCGCTGACCCTTCTCTCCCTTTTCTCTCACCCTAACACAACACCAGACAGTCATGAAAGAAACCACAATTTGAGAGGGGGTGCCGTGCACCCCGCCTCCGCCAAGCCACGCACACAACCAACTGCGCGACACACGCCCGCCGAAACACAGACCGCCACCGCCACCTTCCTCTGTCATGCAGTTCCCCACCACCGATCCCTGCCCCGCCGGCTCATCCCTCCCCCGCCACGCCGTGCGCCTGTCGCTATTGCGGCGGGCGCGGGTGCTCGAATGCCTTTGGGATGTGTACACATGCGCCGCCGCTGCTGAGGGCGGGCACCTGGCGGTGTTGGTGTGGGCACGGGAGCACGGGTGCCCGTGGCGCGAGGACCTCGAGGACCCGAACCTGGACTGTTGTGCACTCGCCACGCGGGGCGGGCACCTTGATGTACTGATGTGGTTGCGGGAGCAAGAATGCCCGTGGGACGCGTGGACGTGCGCTGCGGCCGCTGAGGGCGGGCACCTGGATGTATTGCGGTGGGCGTGGAAGCAGGGGTGTCCGTGGAGCGAGGACCTCGAGGAGCCAGACTCGGACTGTTGCGCGCTCGCCGCTAATGGCGGGCACCTGGAGGTCCTGACGTGGTTGCGGGGGCACCACTGCCCGTGGACGCATGGACGTGCGTTGCAGCCGCAGAGGGCGGACCCCTAGATGTACTCAGGCGGGCCCGGGAGCACGGCGGCCCGTGGGACGAGTGGACGTGCGCATTCGCAGCTCAGAGCGGGCACCTGGAGGTGTTGAAGTGGGCTAGGGAGCACCACTGCCCGTGGAATGAGAACACACGTCGACTCGCCGGTCGCCGCAGAGGGCGGTCATTTGGAGGTCATGCTGTGGCTGGATGCGCACGGTGCTCCTTCAGACGCCGCTCGCCGCGCTTCTTGAAGCACTGAGCGCAGCGCTGTAATGCATACATATTTAACCTCCGTCGAGTCTCACACTTGCGCACAGCCATGCATCTATGATCTTGTATACATACTCTTCTCTCCCACACATGCACCTCACGTGTTCCTCCCGGCGATGCAAAGACCTGCGTGGAATCGCGGCACATCCTGCGGCCACCCGACGCTCTGCACCGCCACCGCTACTACACTGTGTCTCAGGTGGGAGTTGCTTCACGCGATGTGTCCGCGTCCAACCGACCAAGCCTCCACGGTTTGCTACGCAGTTTTGCCCTCGTAACACTACGGAAAATGGACCCCCAAATTCAAAAATGTTTCAGGGCGAAGATGTTTACTGGTCTGTACGAGCAAACAGTCACGGAGCCTGAACACGTGAAAATGATTGAGGTCGATTCGAAGTCGAGGGCGCTGACCTCCCCGAGGACGAGTTGCTGGGCTGGCTGCGGGAGGCGGGGCTGATAACCTACCCGTCGCCGCTGCTCGGGGGACTGCTCGAGCTGCCCGAGGTCTTCGCGGCGGAGGTGCTGCCGCGGCTGGAGCCCCCGGATCTCGCCTTGGTCGCGCGGGTGGGGCGGGCGAGCCGCGCGATCGTGGTGGCCTCCGGCCTGCCGCGCGCGGGAACGAGCGTTGGGGTGCCGCTCAAGATCGAGGACTTCGTCGGGTCTGTCGAGCTTCTGGTGTGGGCCAAGGAGAACGGCTGCCCGTGGATCGCGCGGACCTGTGCCGTGATCGCTGGGCACGACGGGAACCTGCAGGCGCTGCGGTGGGCGCGGGCGCTCGACTGCCCGTGGGATCTATCGACGTGCGCCGCCGCAGCGAAGGGCGGCCACCTGGAGGTGTTGGTGTGGGCGCGGGAACAAGGGTGCCTGTGGAGCGAGGACCTTCCGACGGACTCGGAGCTTGACTGCTGCTCACTCGCCGCTGAGGGCGGGCACCTGGATGTGCTGAAGTGGTTGAGGGGTCAGGACTACCCGTGGAACGACCACACATTCTCATACGCCGCCAGGGGCGGGCAGCTGGATGTGATGGTGTGGGCGCGGGAGCACGGTTGCCCGTGGTACGTGCTCTGGCCGGAGCTGGAGGTGGACTGCTGCGCACTCGCCGCTGGGGAAGGGCACCTAGATGTGCTGAGGTGGTTGCGGGAGCAAGACTACCCGTGGGGCGAGTGGACGTGCGCATGCGCAGCCGAGGGCGGGCACCTGGAGGTGTTGGTGTGGGCGTGGGAGCACGGATGCCCGCTGGCCGAGGATCCCGAGGAGCAGTCTTTCGACTGTTGCGCAATCGCTGCTGAGGGCGGGTTCCTGGATGTGCTGAAGTGGTTGCGGGGGCACCACTGCCCGTGGGACGGGTTGACTTGCGCTGCTGCCGCACGAGGCGGGCACCTGCACGTGTTGGTTTGGGCGCGGGGGAACGGCGCCCCGTGGGACGGGGACACGCGCCGACGCGCCGCAGAGGGCAGACATATGGAGGTGCTGCGGTGGTTGGATGAACACGGTGCACCTTGAGCCGCGCAGACGCCAAACCGCGCAACACTGTGCTCGGAGCAAGATCCGCATCGATTCCGAGCTTGATACATCACAACTCGCTTCACTCGCTACAGCTAAACATCTACGATCTACAATCTACACTCACTACTCACTCACTCACCCACTCACACACGCACTCACGCACCCACCAGCTGACTCACTCATGCACCTACTCACTCATTCACTCACGCACTCAATTGCCTGCCGACGATCACTCACTCACATACTCGCTCACGCACTAACTCACTTGCAATACAAAGCGATATAAAACGAAGCGACATGCCGAAACCGCCGAGGAGCCGACCTCAAGAACAATATGGCTCACCGTCAACATTAGATTCCATCAACTCCCACCCTCACTCAAGCTACCTGCGCACCCCGACCCACACGCACACTATCTATCAACCCCGACCCCATCCACACCCCCACTATGCCACATGCCCCCCCGCCGCCACCGCCTCCATCGGTGTACCAGCACACCATGCCACCTACCCTGCCCCGCCGCCACCGCCACCGCATCCAAAAGTGGACCGGTAAACTACGCCACCTGCTCTGCCGCCGCTGCCTCCGCCAGTGCTCTAGCGCTCTGAGCCACCTGCCCCCCCGCCGCCGCCACCGCCTCCATCCGTGCACCGGTACACTAAGCCACCTGCCCCGCCGCCGCCAGCGCCGCCTGCTCCTGCTGCTGCGCTGCCAGCCGCTCCGCAGGGCCCGACTGTTGGCGCATGCCTGGTTTGACTGGTATGGACCAGATACTCGCAGCATCAGCAGCAACACTGAACGAGCTGAGCTCAAGCGTTTCAAATATCAAACTCACTTCCCCCGGGCGTGTTACACACCGCACCCACACGGTATCGCAGTACACGCACCAACACCAGTCCCCACGTTCGCTGAGCTCGCATATACGATCTCAACTACTCACTGTCACTCACTCACGCACGCAAATCGCGTGTGCCTCCACGCCGCCCCGAGACACGAGGCGTGCGGCACTTCCTGCGGCAACCCCAATCGTCTCATTGTGGGGGAGGGGTGTCATTTCAAAACATGTAATGTAAAATCGACGAAGTTGGAAGCTGCGTCGTCCGGAGGCCGCAACCGACCGACCAATGCGAATATCTCAAAATCGAAACCCACGAAACACAATGAATCAAGAAGGGTTGCCGTCGCCCCCCACGTACACGCGCACGACCAACCGCGCGACACACGCCCGCCGATCCACACGCCGCCACCCAACTTCCTCCGCCATGCAGTCCACCGCCACTAACCCCGCCGCGCGCTCCCTCCCGGGCCACATCGTGCGCCTGTCCGCCGCGCTCGCCGCGCTGTTGGCCCGAGCCGAGGGCGCCGAGCTTTCCGAGGACGAGTTGCTGGGTATGCTGAGGGAGGCGGGACTGATAACCTACCCGTCGCCGTTGCTCGGGCCGCTCCTCGAGCTGCCCGCCGTGTTCGCGGCGGAGGTGCTGCCGCGGCTGGAGCCCCCGGATCTCGCCCTGGTCGCGCGGGTGGGGCGAGCGAGCCGCGCAGTCGTGGTGGCCTCCGGCCTGCCGCGTGCGGGGTCGACCCGGGGGGTGCCGCTCAATATCCAGGACTTCGTCGAGTCTGTCGAGCTTTTGGCGTGGGCCAAGAAGCACGGATGCCCGTGGGTCGCGAGGACATGCGCGGTGATCGCGCGGCACGGGAATCCGAGGGTGCTGCGGCGGGCTCGGGAGCTCGACTGCCCGTGGGATGCATACACGTGTGCCGCTGCTGCTCAGGGCGGGCACCTGAAGGTGTTGGTGTGGGCGCGGGAGCACGGGTGCCCGTGGTGTGAGGACCTCAACGTGGACGAGGACTTGGACTGTTGCGCACTCGCCGCTGAGGGCGGGCACCTGGATGTGCTGACGTGGCTGCGGTTGCATAGTTGCCCGTGGGACGAGTGGACATGCGCAGCCGCAGCTAGGGGCGGGCACATGGAGGTGCTGACATGGTTGATTGGCCACGGCTGCCGGTGGGACGAGTACACGTGCGGGAAGCTTGAGGGCGGGAAGCTTGAGGTGTTGCGGTGGGCGCGGGAGGACGGGTGCCCGTGGCACAAGGACCTGGTGAGCGCGGACTTGGACTGCTGCGCACTCGCTGCGCGGGGCGGGCACCTGGATGTGCTGATGTGGTTGCGGGTGCACGGTGGTCAATGGGATGAGTCGACATGCGCCGCTGCAGCAGGGGGGGGGCACCTGGAAGTGTTGGTGTGGGCGCGGGAGCACGGGTGCCCGTGGAAAGGGGACACGCGCCGAAGCGCCGAAATGGGCGGGCATCTGAAGGTGGTGTGGTGGTTGGATGAACACGGTGCACCTTGAGCCGCGCGAACGACCACCACGCACTGCTGTGCTTCAGAGTAAGATTCTCATCGATACTGAGCCTCATAATCACTACTCGCTTCACTCGCTATAGCTACACATCTACGATCTACATTCTACACTCACTGCTCGCTCACTCTGTCACTTACCCACTCGCCCACTCACGCACGTACTCACTGGCTCACTGGCTCACTCACTCACTCACTGTCGGGCCCGTTGACGATTTCTCGCTCATTCACTCGCTCACGCACTCACTCACTTGCAATACTAAGGTATATCAATCGAACCAACACGCCGACGCCGAGGAGCCGAGCTAAAGACCAAAACGACTCAACGTCAACATTAAACACATCCACTCCCACCCTCACTGAAGCTGCCTGCCCTCCCTGACCCCCCCACGTACTACATATCAACGCCCACCCAATCCATGACCCCGCTACGCCACCTGCACCGCCGCCAACGCCACCGCCCCATCGGTGCACCGGCACACTACGCCACCTGCCCCGCCGCCAGCGCTGCCTGCTCCTGCTGCTGCGCTGCCAGCCGCCCCGTACGGCCCAACACCACTTCCCAGGTGGCTCAACTAAAGCAAGCCTTCGAGGTTTTAGGCATAACACGAGGTAAAGGGGACAACATACGGGGGCCAAGGCGAAAGCCTGGTGCCTCCTGGTACACGTGGAAGCGTCTCTCTGTTAAAGGTGACGCCGTGGGAGCAGCACATGAGTCGCAGGAGCAGGCCCTGCCGCTCCGTTCGGAAGCTCTGCCAGAAGAAGAACTGCTGCGAGAAGACGTGCTCCGCGGCGCGCGGGTTCTCCATGGCGCGGCGGAACTCCGGCCGCTGCAGCTGCTCCAGAACAGAGGGACCAGACGAAATTGCATACTTCACCGTGGGTGGTCGTTAGACCTGCGATGGAGACAGACTGCTCACGTTCATATCATTGGCATTGTTGGGGCGTCATATCACTCTGAAGTCCTCGAGATTGCGGGACTACATAAACAATGATCGCAACCCGACAGAAATGTTCGGTGAAGAAAAGTCTCTTCAAAGCAAGAGGGAGTGCAGCCCTGCCAGGAAGTACAGCGCATGCGGGTAGTGCAGGAACTTGGCGTACTCCGTGTAGCGGCGCGAGTTGAAATAGAAAGCAAACTTCAAAAGCGGTCCATCATATTTAGGCCCCAAGGTTCAAACGCTGATACCACGCGCAGTCAAGCCGGGGTCAAGCCGGGGCCAACCTGGGGTCAACCTGCACCGTCCTACCTCGGGCTGCTCCCAGTACCGCAGGTAGGCCAGGTACGCAACAAACGCGGGGTCCTCCAGGTACTTCTGCGCCGCCAGGTCTGTGGGCCCGGGGTGGGGTTTGCAGGGGTGGTGGAGAACGCATGGTGAGCACCAGTGCAGCAATCATAAGCACGAGGTGGGTATTGTGGGGTTGGAGACGACGTGGTGAGAACTGGTACACAAAACAAAATGCCGGGCTGGGTGTTGCGGGGTTGGTGGAGATGGCGTGGTGAGCACCAGTGCACTTCTCGTATGCATTTTTGTAGGGGTGTGGACGATGTGGTGAGCGCTGGTACACCATGCATTCTCTAGCACGGGGTGGGTAATGCGGGGGTAGAGGATGTCGTGGTACGCAGTGTATACTGGCCATGTCGGGGTGGGTGTTGCGAGGGTGGTGGATGACGTGGTGAGCACCGGTACACCATGCATCTGACCCCAGCCACACGGCAATGAAAAAGAGTGCCTTTTAAGTTGAAATTTAGGGTTGGCTCATTGCCTCGTCAGTCTGGCGTCGTGCAAGGCGAAGCAGGAGCGAGCGGTCACGGGGGCGGGAGGCAGTACATTCTGGTGGTTGGGTGGAATGGTAAGTGCGAGGTGAGATTGAGACTGGGACATGGGCGGGGACGCACGGTGGAGGTAGCGGGGATTCGCCAGCGACATCACGA
>Ga0307489_10002228_pt1 | contig 12973 bp, 18 predicted proteins | sample SB12metaG_FD_202247 | JGI IMG/M metagenome (GOLD analysis project Ga0307489, IMG submission 202247) | Sea-ice brine microbial communities from Beaufort Sea near Barrow, Alaska, United States - SB 1.2 | ecosystem: Environmental > Aquatic > Marine > Coastal | place: USA: Alaska | collected...
CTGATCTCCAACCTCCTCGTGCTGTTCGGAGGATTCCTGTTCTTCTCCGACCTCCTGTCGCCCGAGGACACCGACACCGTTGCCACCCTCGTCGCCACCCTACTCGTCACCTCGCTCGTCGTCATGGCACTCTTCATCGTGGCCGACACGCTGCCCTCCCTCCGCCTCGTCGTGCAAGGGTTTTTCAACGACCGCAAGCAGGTCGGGGCTTACACTCGTCCACTTCTCAGCTCAACCTCAGGCGTTTTGGTCAGCGAGCCAACGTGCGTCCAGCCCGGGATGAGTTATGACCCATCGATATTGTCAATGGCTACTGAACCACTCATCGTTCCCATGAAAAGTGCTTATGTTGAGCTGAGAAGTGGACGATTGTAAGCCCCAGCGAGCAGGCGAAGCTGAACGCGCAACGCAAGAAGAGTGGGGACGACGAAGGAGCCATCGGCACCCGCAGTCTAGCCGGCGACATGGCGCGCCTGCGCATGCTCGCCAAGGTGGGGCGGTACAAGTTGAAGCGTCTTGAAACCCGTGTAACAAGCGCCTGGTGTCAGCGCTTTTATGTGTTTTACTAACGTGCATCGAGCCCCAAGGCGCTTTACATGGTGAGCATTCACGACCCCCCTCCGCCATTTCAAGCGGACAGACCTTTCAGTTATAAGGCCGTATACGTATCAAGGAGCCGCATACGTATCAATGGGCACTATTCTAAAGCTACTCTATAATAATGGTGTCCGCGCATGAAACTTAATTATGATGAACTGCTGTCAAGTTTAGTGTTCGAGTTCAACTTGCGCCAATACACCTAGGTCTCCGTACCCGAACGTATCAGCAAGGTGGTCACCACCGCAAGCAACTGCTTCTCAAAGGAGGTGGTGGCCACCTTGCGCGACTACCTGTACATGGGCGAGAGGACTGACGCCGAGATGAAGGAGGTGGGGCAAACCCTAAACCCTAAACCCTGGGTGGTGCAAGTTGACACGGCTTTAATCCCGTGTGGACATTGCCTTGTCTCAGCTCTTGAAACTAACATGTGATGTGACATTTCAAGCACAGCCCACACCCTTTTGCCCTTGTTTTCACTGACGGTCATCGAGCCGAGCCCAAAGGCGATTCACATGCTCAGCAGTGATCAACCCCCTCCGCCATTTCAAGCGGACACCGCCGGACAGACCCAAATAAAGTCTGTTAGGGTTTAAGGCCATATCCCCTTCTGTTTTACATCTTGGGTGTGGGCTTAGCTTTCAATGTCACAAACTGGTCTCAAGTTTTGCTTTCATTTGAAGTTGCGGCGCCACGAGCAGGTGGAGCGCTACGTGTTCTACGTGAACGGCGCGCGGCACGCCGTGGTGAAGCAGGCAGGGACTCATGGATAGTGCTCGCCACGTCATAGGATGCCATTTGACGCAAGAAACGAGAGTTCAAAATGCGTTTGATGGCGTGGGGAGCACTACACTCGTCACGTCATAGGATGCCATTTGACGCAAGAAACCTGGGTTTAAATTGCGTTTGATGACGTGGGGAGCACTATGCAACAGTCTCTAGAAGCAGGAACTTCACGAGAAAACGGTGGCGGAGGCGGCGGCGACGGCGCGCGAGGAGGGGCGCGACGACGACGCCGATACCATGCTCGTGGAGGAGGCGGCGCCCACCCGCCTTGGCAGGGGGGTAACCCTAAACCATAAACCCTAAACCCGTCTTGGCAGATGGGTCATCGAGAACGGGAACTACACCACCCCTTGAGAACGGGAACTCCACCGACGTTGAATCACCTCCTCCTCCTCTGCGCGACTGTATGATCGGGAGGTTCTTAAGAGCAGGCACTCGACCGACGTTGAATATCCTCCTCCTTTGTGCGTCGGTGTGAGCATTCACACTCAAGGTAAGTCATGCTCCGATCTCGGTCGAGTGCTTGTTCTCAATGACCCTGCTGCTCGGGCACATCCTCAACACGTCGCACGCGGACGAGTTCAACCAGTGGATGGCGTTCGAGGCGGGCGCGGACGAGCAGCACACGCTGGGTCAGTTCCTGGACTATTTCAAGAAGTGGGAGGCGTACGAGAGCCGCCGCGCCGACCGCGTGGTGCTCGAGGAGTGACCGTTGGAAGTTAGAGCAGTGCGAGACCCTGAGCGCCAGCGAGTGGCGCTTGGAGAATGACCGTCTGAAGAGGACGATGTGTGAGAGCCGCCGCCCTGCGGTGCTCAGAGAATGACCTGTCAAGACCGTATAAGTATTCGGACGATTAATTGTAAATGCGTTGAATATGTTTTGGTCTTGTTTAATTATAGAATATTTAATCTTCCATCATATCTATCTATCTAGCTCTATCTATCTATCTATCTATCTATGAGACCACCCTGGAGGCCCGCTGAATCACCTGACTCGGCCATCGCGTCGCAAAGCATCACTGCTCTAGTCATATCACATCCACATCTCCCCGGCAAAGAACGGGACACCTCCACAACCGCCGCCGAGGAATTCTACCCCGAGATGGTACAGCCGCAGGTATTCTGCAACGCCCAGCCCATCTCCCACTCCCCGCACTCTGCCCGCACGCCCCTCAGCTTGTTATCGTGGAGACACACCATCCTCAGCGGTGACAAACACGGTGGCCAAGGCGGAAGCCTGGTGCCACCTCATACACTTTGACGCATATCTCTCAGTGCGGTGACAGAGCCGCCCCAGCTCCGCGGGCACGCTGGTCAGCTTGATCCCATTGACGCATTGAGGTGCAACCGCGCCGACGCGGTGAGATTCAAGACCGCCATCAGTTGATTCCCGCATTCCCTTCGAGGTTCAACCGCGTCAGCGCGGGGAGCCGCCTGACCGCCGCCGGCACGCTCGTAAGCAAGTTCGTGCCGAGGTCCAACACCGTCAGTGCGGTGAGCCCCCCGAGTTCCTCCGGCACACTCCTCAGCTGGTTCCCGTAGAGGTCCAACCGCGTCAGTGAGATGAGACCGCCGAGCGCTGGCGGCACGGTCGTCAGCCGGTTCCCACGGATGACCAACGTCTCCAGCGCGCTGAGCTGTCCCAGCTCCGCGGGCACGCTCGTCAGCTGGTTATCTTCGAGATCCAACCGCGTTAGCGCGGTAAGCCCCCGGAGCGCCACCGGCACGCTCGTCAATTGATTATCGCTGAGGTTCAACCGCGTCAACGCGGTGAGCCCCCCGAGCGTTGCTGGCACGCTCGTCAGCTGGTTCCCGGCGAGTATCAACACCGTCAGCGCGGTGAGCCCCGAGAGCGCCGTTGGCACGCTCGTCAGCTGGTTCCCGTTGAGGTGCAGCTCATTGAGCAAGCACAGCTTCCCAAGAGTTGCAGGCACGCTCGTCAGCTGGTTCCCCCCGAGGTTCAGAAACAGCAGCGCGGTAAGCCCCCTCAGCGCCGCCGGGGGCACGCTCATCAGCCGGTTCCCGTGGAGGTTCAACCGCGTGAGCACGGTGAGCCGCCCGAGCTCCACCGGCACGCTCGTCAGCTTGTTGACGGTGAGGGTCAACACCTCCAGCGCCGCCAGGTTCCCGAGCTCCGCCGGCACGCTCGTCAGTTGGTTTCCGTTGAGGTTGAGGTCCTTCAAAGCGGCCAGGCCCCCGACCGCCGTTGGCAAGCCGCCCGTCAGTTTTTTATACTCGAGCACAAGCTTCACCACACGCCCCGCGTCCGCGCCGCCCGACTTGCCGAAAGAAACCCCCGCCCACGCCGACACGGGCTTGCTCAAGTCCCAGAGTGAGCGCAGCTCGGGGCACTTTGAACGCCACGCCCGGAGCGCGTCCCCCTCCTCCGCCTCGCGACGCTCACGTCCCGACTCCGCCGCCTCGCGCCGCTTACGTTCCGCCTCTGCCTCGCGTCTCTTCCGTTCCGCCTCCTCCGCGTCTCGCCGCTTCCGTTCCGCCTCCGCCGCCTCAATGACCGCGGGTGTCGAACGCAACGCACCTTCGATGGGCATGTAAGGACCCTCTTCCCGGAGCCGGATTCCCGTCAGTTTCGACATGTTGCGCATCACGTCATCATGCGGCAGCGTGCGCACGCCCGCGCCGGCCAGGTCCAGGCGCGCCACCAGGCAGGGGATTACACTCGCCCACTTCTCAGCTCAACCTGAGCCGTTTTGGTCAGTCGGCCGTTCTGTGTCCAGTTTCTGAAGAGTTATGACCCATCTATCTACTGAAGGTACCCAACGGATCCCACAAAAAGTGCTTATGTTGAGCTGAGAAGTGGACGAGTGTAAGCGCCTGCCACCAGGCCGCTGTCCGCGTCCACTTCCACGCCGCGCCAGCCGCCGCGTGCGTCATCGTGTTGACCCACGCTGTAGCGGCGCAAGTTTAATTTGATAGCAAAATTTGAAGGCGGTACATCATGTTTTAGTTTCAAGCGCTTAGTTCCAGGCGCAATCAACATGGGTTTCATCGGATCAACCTGCTCCGCCCTACCACGCCCCAGCCCCACGACGGCACCACCTCTTCGCGGTTGTACCGCTCGACAACTTGCACCCGGCTGACGCTCCCCGATAGCAGGCCGCAACACCCGCCTGGTACCTCCTCACAACGCTCGACAACCCGCGAGTCCCTCACAGTCATGCGCGTCTCCGCCGTGAGGCCCGACGTGGGGTTCAATCGGAGAATTGCAGCGAGCGCCGCCGCGTCCGCTTCGCGCGCCGCAAACTGCTCCACCTCGCAGGCCGAGCGCAGCCGCTGCCCAGGGACTTAAACTCGTGCACTTTTCAGCTCAACCTGAGCCGTTTCTGACACAAAACACACCCTACACACCCCTCGAAATCATCTAACGCCTCCTAAAAAACCCTAAACAGCCCCTAAATGCACCCCCTATCCCACAGTAAGCGCTTGCATTGAGCCGAAAAGTGGACGAGTGTAAGCCCCTGCCGTTGCCACTCCGCGCGGTGCAGCCTCCGCCCGCACGGCGCCGGGTTCACGCGCATCGACCTCACGTCCATCGCCTCCACAGACGCCTCCACCGTGCTGTAGTGGCGCGAGTTAAAATCGAAAGCAAATTTTGAAAGCGCTTCATCATATATCAGCTCAAGCGCTGAAACCAGGCGCGGTCACTAGCATAGGGCAACCAGGGGTCAAGCTGCACCGCCCAGCCTTGTCGAGGTCCTCGTCCGCCATATCCTGGGTGTGGTGGCGCAACTTGAATTTGAAAGCAAGATTTGAAATCGTCCATCATGTTTCAGTTTCAAGCGCTTAGTTCCAGGCGCTTTCAACGTGGGTGTGATAGGGTCAACCTGCACCGCCCTACCTTGGCGCGATGTCGCCAGTCCGCCACCGTGGCGGTCGCGTCCTTCACCGCGGCGTTGGCGCTCGCGGCGGACGCCGCCTCCACCATCACGTGCTCCACCTCGAGCCAGGGGCTTACACTCGTCCACTTTTCGGCTCAACCTAAGCACATTCTGGGGGATAGGGGTGCATTTAGGGGCTGTTTAGGGGGTGTTTACGAGGTGTTTAGGAGGTGTCGGGGAGTATGAAGGAGTATCAGGGGGTGTTCGGGATGTATTTTGTGTCAGAAACGGCTCAGGTTGAGCTGAGAAGTGGACGAGTGTAAGCCCCTGCCTCGCGCGCGGAGTCCTCTGCCAGCGCCGCCGCCCACGCCTCGTCGCCGCGTACTGTGTGTTCCCGCCCGTCGAGCGCGTCTCGACGCGCCAGCAGCGCCGCTCGCTCCGGGTTGAGCCGACCCGACTGCTGGTCGAGCAGCCGCCGCTCCACGCCCTCCAGCTCGGCGCGGACGGGCGCCACGCCCTCCTCCTCCGCATCCATGCCGGCGGCTCTGAGCCCGTCAGCAGGGGCTTACACTCGTTCACATCTTTGCTCAACCTGAGCCGTTCTTGTCACTGAAACCAGCAAAGCACCCCAACACATGGGACCAAAAGTGCTCACGTTGAGCTGAAAGGTGGACGAGTCTAAGCCCCTGCCCGTCAGCCACCTTCATGATCTGGGCGCGATGCTGCTCGCGCATCGCCTGCAGTTCAGCGAAGTGCACCTCACGCTCGCGGTTGCCCAGCGCGTCCCACTCCCATGCCGCGCCCCCCAGCATGGTCTCGAGCGCCCCACGGTGTAGCGGCGCAAGCCGATTTGAAGCAAACGCTGAATGCAGTTTATGATATTATAACTTCAACCGCTGAAACCACAGGCGCGTTCATATATGATAGTGTCAACCTGCACCGCCCTACCGCGGCCTGCCCCAGCCGTCTCTGCCGCCGCCTCCGCCGCCTGGCGGCGCCTGCCCCCCTCGGTTTCGATCGCCGCCAGCGCCGAAGCTCCCTCACCCTCGTTGTGCTTGACCACCAGGGCGATATCCGCGGCGCGCTCATCCAGACGCGCCTCGAGCGCATTGATGCGCACGTACCTGACTGCAGGGGCTTACACTCGTCCACTTTTCAGCTCAACTTGAGCGCTTTGTATGGGATAGGGGGTGCGCGTAGGGGTTGTGTAGCCCATGTTAAGGGGGTGTGAGGGGGTGTTCAGGGTGTGTAGGGTATTGTCTTGTGTCAGACAAGGCTCAAGTTGAGCTGCGAAGTGGACGAGTGTAAGCCCCTGCCTGGCTGTTGACCCCGGGGGGAGGTCCAGTATCTCGTCCACCTTCGCCGGCGAGAACTTCTCCAGGAGCTGGTCCATCTTCCCCGCGTACATGTCGATGAGGTCCGTGTCGTAGTGGCGCAAGTTGAAATTGAAAGCATAAAATGAAGGTGGGCTCATCATATTATGGTTTCAAGTGCTTAGTTCCAGGCGCTTTCAACATGTATTTCATGGGGTCAACCTGCACCGCCCTACCGTGTTGAGGCCGTCAACGTTGCTGTCGGACACCGACGCTGCCACGGCGTGGCACCCACCCCAGACGTAGCGGCGCAAGTTGAAATTTGAAAGCAAATTTTGAAAGCATTTCATTATATTGTAGCTTCAAGCGTGGGGGACATAAGCGCTTTCAACACGGCTGTTGATACTGTCAACCTGCACTGCCCTACCCAGAGCGCGTTCATCTTCGCAGCCGCGTCCGCCCATTGCTCAGGGGCTTACACTCGTCCACTTTTCAGCTCAACCTGAGCCATTTCTTACACAAAATACATCCTGAACACCCCCTGATACCCTATAACACCTCGTAAACGCCCCATAGACAGCTCCTCAACAACCCCTAAATGCGCTCCCTATCCAACAGAAAGCGCTTACGTTGAGCCGAAAAGTGAACGAGTGTAAGCCCCTGCCACTGCTGCGCCTCTTCAAATTGCGAAAGGCCGGCTCTCATCCCTCCCACCAGAGAACTGACGGCGCCGATAGGGTTCAGCGTCGCGACGTTCACCGCCACCCCCACGGCGGTGTTCGCCACGGTGTATGCCGCGTTTTCGTTTATTTTGGCGACGCGCCGCTTCATCGCGTCCTGCGCCTCCCCGATGGCCCCCTCAGCAGGGGCTTACACTCGTCCCCTTTTCAGCTCAACTTGAGCGCTTTGCATGGCACAGGGGGTGCACGTAGGGGTTGTGTAGCCCGTGTTAAGGGGTTGGTAGGGGGTGTTTAAGGTGTGTAGGGTGTATTATTGTGTTAGATACGGCTGAAGTTGAGCTGAGAAGCGGACGAGTGTAAGCCCCTGCCCCTCGGCGTTCTCATGCAGGGATTCCATCTGCTCGTTTTGCTGCCGTACCAACTTTTTGTACCGTGCCTTTTTCGTCTCCGCACAGGGGCTTACACTCGTCCACTTCTCAGCTCAACTTGAGCGCTCTGTATGGGATAGGGGATGCACGGAGGGGTTCTGTAGCCCGTGTAAAGGGGCTGTCAGGGGGTGTTTAGGGTGTGTAGGGTGTTTTCTTGCGTCAGACACGGCTCAAGTTGAGCTGAGAAGTGGACGAGTGTAAGCCCCTGCCTCCGCAGCCTCCGTTCGCCGACGGGCCTTCAGCGTCGCGGCCGCCTCAGAGCGCGGCGCCCCAACACCGGGGTCCCCCGGGGCAAGTGCATCCCCGTCATCAGGATCTTCCGTGGGCATTGTAGCTGAGTACGAAGGTAGCCGTACCGTCTACTCCTCGCACTGGGATGTTGAGTTGCCGTCTCAACAAAAAATGTTGAGAGGCCCCAGGCCAGGGCCCGGGGGCGCGGGTCCGGGCGGGGCCTCGCGGGGAGGCCAGGCGGACTTCAGCGCACGCGGCGCCGCTACCCCCGCCAAGGGCCTAGCGGCGACGCGATTTGGGCGGAGTGAGAATGCCTCCGCCGGCCGCGGCCGCTCGCATGTCGGGCAGTCGCGAGTCGGGGGAAGGGTGCCGTCTTCCTTCGTGAAGTTGTATACTAGTAGGTAGAGCTAGGGTTTTTGGGGGGTTAGGGTTTAGGTTTTTTTGCCTGCGCCTGCTTTGCGCAAGAGGCAGATATCTCGATGGTGAGGGAGAGAGAGGAGGAGGAGGAGTGTGAAAGGAGGAAGTGTGCTGCGCTTCAGTAGACGCCTGCGCCGCTCGTCTGTTCATCAGCGTCCAGGAACGTGTGTGGGCCGCGGGTCGCGGCGCGAGGCGGGCTTGAGGCGCACCACCGTTGCACAGTGACGCCCAACATAAAAAACACAACGAGGGAGCAGTCGGCCTGCTGTATTTTTACGTAACACCACCGTTTTGTCATGCCTGCCACGAATGCCGCCCCCGATCCGGCCGCGCCCCGCGGCGTGCTGGGCGATATCATGAGCTTCGGCCGCGGCGCGATGGCCGCCATGGCAGGCTCCCTGCCCCGCGCTCCCTTTCCAGCTCAACTTTGAGCCGTAGCCGTCAAACCCGCGGTAGACGTGCATCGGTTTTTGCTGCACGTCTTGGCCCCCGGGTGACTGACCGACTTACATACTGTTGAGGGTGTGTGTACTGGTAACTACGGAGATGGTTGGCATCATGATACCTCGACGATCTACGATGAGAAACGTGTCATGGTTGGTGGTGGTGTGGGCCCTGCGCCGCGGCGCGCCCCGAGCCCGGCGCCAACAAGAGCACATACGAGACGTCGAGCGAACACATTCTCGACAAAATCAACCACGACATGGAAGTCGCGCTGGCGCACAAGGCAGGGGTTATTGAGAACATCAACTCGAACCCGCCGCGAATCGAGGCGGCATTCCACCCGCGCGCGCGATGACGACCGCGGCCCCGTGGAACCGGCTCGCATGGGCCTTACGATCGGCGCGTCGCGTCACTCGCCCGGATTCATTGGTAGAGGAGAACAAATGAAAAATAGTGCGGGCATTGTTGAAATGCCTGCCTCCCTACTCCCCGGACATCACCAAGCGCGATACCCTGGTGCTCAAGAGCCTGACGGTAGGGCCGGATCCAGCCGCGCCGGTCCCTCCCCCATTGAATCCCACCCGCCAGCCGCCACAGCCGTGCCTCTGTCCCTGAAACCACGCGAGTTGAGTTGGCGCAGATGCAAGGTTGCAGTCCTGCTCGACGTCCCTCCAGACATCCACCCTCTCCTCAACTCTCTTCACCTCTCTTCACCTCTCTCTCGCTGCACCTATCTCTCTCCTCAGCTCTCTCTCGTCCCCTCTCTCCCTTCACGTGTCTTCACCTCTCGCTCCTCACCTCTCTTCGCCTGTCTTCACCTCCCTTCTCACTCGCTCCCGGACGATGGATGTATTGAGGAGAGGTACGTGGCGCGCTATGAGTATACATGTCGCCCCTAAACTAGCCTACTCAGCACCAGCCCCTAAACTAGCTTAAACTAGCCTAGTTTAAACCCCCCTACTTTCCCAACGCACTGTAGTCCCCGATACTAACCCACTAATCTACTAACCACTAGCCCCTAAACAGCTGATACTAGCTTAGTTAAACCCCCCATCGCCAGCACTAACTTAGTTCGACAAGCATAGGTATGAGGCCCTGATGGCCGAAGCACTACCGCACGCAGATCAACCGCCGCAACGACTACCTCAACCTCGCGGTGAGCCGCTGCCACCTGCGCCGTGTCCAACCCCGTCTTGAAACCGCCTGGTGACAGCCATTGAGACTAAAATACGATACACCGTTATTTAAGTTTGCTTTCAATGTCAACTACCTCAATCTCGCGGTCGGGCGCCGCGACCTGCACCGTGTTCAAACCCGTGTTGTTAGCACCTAGCGCCTGGTGACAGCAATTGAAACTATAAATACGATACACCGGTTTTCAAGGTTTGCTTTTGATGTCAACGTGCGGCGCTACGTGGCGGGGTTTGTGGCGTTTGGGCTGCTGTACCTCACGGCAGGGGCTTACACTCGTCCACTTTTCAGTTCAACCTGAGCCGTTTCTGACACAAAATGCACCCTCCCAACCCCTGCGTGCCCCCCGACACCTCCTAGACACCCCTGAACAACCCATATGTGCACCCCCTGTCCCACAGAAAGCGCTTACGTTGAGCTGAAAAGTGGACGAGTGTAAGCCCCTGGCTGACGGTGCTGGTGCTGCAGCGCACGAGCAGCCAGGCCTTCGCAGTCACCAACGTACTGGAGACCCTGGCAGGGTGGTCATTGACAACCAGCACTCGACCAACGTTGAACATCCTCCACCTCCTCCGCGCGCCCGTATTAGCAATCACTCTGAAGTATGACAAAGTGCGTCAAACCACTTGGCGACTTGGTAACTTTGAGTGCTAAGTCGTACAAATGGACAGCTCTGATTGGTCGAACGTGGCGACTTGGCACGATAAGTCGCTAAGTCGCTAAGTGGTTTGACGCACTTTGTCATAACTACAGTGAGTCATGCTCGATGAGTACTTGTTCTCACGGCCCGGCTGCCTGGTGCCGCCCACGAAGATCATGAGCACGCGCGACGAGGCAGGGGGCTTACTGACAACAAGCACTCGACCGACGTTGAATCTCCTCCTCCCCCTCCTCCTCCGTATACTCCGCGCGTCTGTATGAGCATTATTCACCCTGAATGTAAGTGACGCTCCGACGTCGGTTCGAGTGCTCGTTCTCAGTGACCCTCTGGCGAGGTGCTGAGCTGGCTGGAGGCGACGGTGAGCAAGGTGTGGACGGAGCCGGACTGCGGCGACGGCGTGTGCGAGGCGCCCGTCGAGTTCCCGGGGTACGACCGCTTTGGCTGCAAGGCAGGGGCTTACACTCGTTCACGATAGAGCTCAACTTGAGCAACTCCAGGACACATTCACACTTGTCCACTTTTCGGCTCAACGTAAGCGCTTTCTGTGGGATAGGGGTGCATTTAGGGGTTGTCTTAGGGGTGTTTAGGAGGTACTACGGGGTAATAGGGGATGTTCAGGGTGTATTTTGCGTCGCAAACTGCTCAAGTTGAGCTGAAGAGTGGACGAGTGTAAGCCCCTGGTGCGCGGCGGACTGCGGCTCCGTGCTAGACGCGTACGCCAACATCTCCGCGCTCCACATCGACCTCTACTACGACTTCGCCAACCAAGTAGGGGCTTGCACTCGTCCATTTTTCAGCTCGACCTAAGCCGTTTTTGTCACACCTCCCCGTGTCCCCCTGTGTAATAGACTGGGGGGAAATCATGCAGCCATCGTATCCCACAAAATATGCTTACGTTGAGCCGAAAAGTGGAGGAGTGTAAGCCCCTGCAAGCAGGGCGGCGCGCTGTCGTCCGTGGAGGGCCTGAGCACGGTAGGATGATGCAGGTTGACCCTATCAAACCCACGTTGAAAGCGCCTGGATGTAAGCGCTTAAAACTGAACTATGTTTAACTGCTTTCAAACTTTGCTTCCAATTTCAACTTGCGCCGCTACTACACGGTGTCGTGGAACCTGTGCCCGGCGCCCGGCACCGCGGCGGGCAAGAAGGGCATGGGGGGTGTACCGCACGGCACGGAGTGCTTCTACGCAGAGGACCAGCGCCTGACGGCCGTGGCCGGCAGGGGCCTACACTCGTTCCCATTTTCGCTCAACTTGAGCTTACCTTGCCCCTTTCCGCTCAACTTAAGCTGAATTTGTCCGCCATATAACCCAAATTAACCCGTGGATGTGGTCCGAAGGTGCTCAAGTTGAACTTTAAAGTGAGCGATGTGTCCCGAAGGTCCTCAAGTTGAGCTCTGAAGTGAACGAGTGTAAGCCCCTGGTGGCCGACAAGGACCACATCGTGCTGCCGGAGGTGGCGGACGGCGACTGGGAGCTGCGCGTGACGGGCGACCTGCTGTGGAAAGTGCGGGGCGCCGTGCGCTACCACGCGGTGGCCGTGCCGGAGGCGCTCGCGGGCAAGGCGCTGCTAGCGGAGCAGGCGGCGCTGAGCGCCATCGCCGCGGAGAAGGTGCGCCTCGTGCTGGCGCTCGCCGAGCTCGCCAAGACCTCCGACCAGGGGGTCATTCTGATCGAGTACATCGAGCGGGGCGCCGCCGCCGCCATCGCCAAGGTAAGGCGGTGCAGGTTGACCCGCCAAACTACCCAATCTTCATCACTACGCCCTGTAAATCTACCCAATCTTCGCCACTGTACCTTGCGAAACTACCCAATCCTTACCACTGAACCTCGCAAGATGTGCCCAAGCTTTGCCTTGGATTCCAATTTGCGCCGCTACACCAAGATCGCGGTGCTGGAGAAGACCAACGCGTACTCCCCCGTGTACGCCGCGGTGCAGCGCAAGCTGGTGACGGACGAGATGGCGCTGAACATCACGTCGGCGCAGCTGGGCGAGGCCAGGTGCGTGAACGCCTTCCTGGACGCCGCCTGCGGCGCGCACTTCGCCAAAGGCGCGGTGGCCATGGCAGGGGCTTACACTCGCCCACTTTTCAGCTCAACCTAAGCCGTTCCTGCAGCAAAACCACACCCTGCACACCCCCTGATACCCCCTGACACCCCCTAAGCAGCCCCGAACAACCCCTGGACGCGCACCCTATCCCACAGAAAGCGCTTACGTTGAGCTGAAAAGTGAACGAGTGTGTGCCCCTGGGCCATGGCAGAGCACTACACGCTGCAGCGCGCGGCGGTGCGGAAGATCGCGGGGCAGGCGCAGCTCGACGCCCTCACCGCACTGGGGGGCTTCCAGCAGGCCCTGCACGCCAGAGTGCCGGAGCTGTCCGACGAGC